>Ga0255364_10007_pt1 | contig 81620 bp, 74 predicted proteins | sample ANMaggSSYBR01G12_FD_182087 | JGI IMG/M metagenome (GOLD analysis project Ga0255364, IMG submission 182087) | Sediment cell enrichment communities from methane seep in Santa Monica Basin, California, United Staets - ANME aggregate JGI... | ecosystem: Environmental > Aquatic > Marine > Cold seeps >...
GGGGAGATTGGTTTTAATTAAACCAGCTGACCTCCGAAATTGGGATGTTCCGTCAAATAACTGTCCTCCGGGTCAAAGTTCCCTTGAGGATTAAGAGATGCTATTTACATCTGAGTGTCCCTGGGATTTACGGCCTGGCAAAGTCTACTGTGTAAAATTTGCGAATTACTCCATCGTGTTGATAATAGATTACACCTACACCAAGTACAGTAGTGTACGGGGATAGTATTGTCCGTTTGTGAATATTATCCGTTTCATTTGGATCATAAGGGGTGTGGGTCATCCACCAATTGAATGCAATCTGTGGTGTGAGGTAACTACCTCCTCCATAAAATATCTCAGAACAACAGCAGTTATTGTAGCACCAGTTAGGTCCGTGACCGAGAGCAACAGATATTCGTTCCCAGGCCCTGGTGCCGTCTGTTGAGGTATGACTGTAGGTGCCGTGACAGGTCATGTCTCTGCCGTGATCCCGTGCTGCATATACAAGTCTGACGTCAATCTTCAGTTTAGGTAATCCGTGTGCTATTCGTGTCTGGTTTATCAGATTTCTGATCTGGTCTTCTTCACCAGTCAGCACGGATGTATAGGGACAATAACTGGAACTTGGTGTAGGGGTGTTGGAAGGGACAGGTGTATTGGAGGGGAGGGGTGTATTGCTCGGGACTAGTGTCGCGGTGGCTGGCTTAGGAGTATTTGTAGGTGTCCCAGGGGTGAGATTTGGAGTTTCAGTTGGCTTAGGAGTGGCTGAAGGTCCGACAGTTTTGGTGGCAGGCGGTGTAGTTATTTTAAGGGTTGGAGCAGGTGTTGAGGTTTGATCCGGGGCTGAAAAAACCTGAAGATTCTTTGTATTCCCGGAAGTCGTAGCATAATAACCCCACAACCAGCAATTTTTTCCTGTTTCTCCCGGATCTTTGATTATCCAATAGCTGTAACTTGAATCCCTGCCAACCAGGGGGACAGTTTTTCCCGCAGGAAGGGGGCTCAGCTTGGGATAAGAGACTCCAGGACCGGTTCTACAGTTTGTTGTCAGAGATACTTTTACTGTAGCCTGATCGGGAGTTTTGGATTTCTTGTGTTCTACAATTGCAGTTGAGGTAGCCGGTAGGGGCGTAAGTGATGAGGGTTCCTCTGTGTCCAGAACAAACTCTGTTGCCGTAGAGGTACTTGTAGATATTTCTGTCGGCGCCGGCGTTTTAGATGGAGTAAATGTTGGCGGTGGTTCTTTTGTAGGAGTGAAAGTGGACTTGGTATGAAATGGAGTTTTAGTTGAAGTGCCATTAAGGGTATATTTGGGCGGCGTTTGCACTGCCTCACAAGCACTACTTATGCTGGTGAGTAGAAGAATAAACAATAAAACTTTCCCATACTTGTTCTGTCTCATATATATGCCGATGATAAACGGCCTGCCTGCTTCTTTCGCTTTCAGCTTTGGCTCTAAGTAGCGTCCGCACCTGTCTAGCGAAATTCCCAATCACCGCTCGAGGGAGAGAGCCTGTTCTGAGTGGAGTCGAGGGCTCCCGCTTTAGCGTGCAATAAACCGCTCGAGGGAGAGAGCCAGCTCTCCCGGGCATCTCATCCATGGGAGCGGCTGCATTGAATGGGCCTTTTTGATGATTGAAGGAAAGAACCCAGGATCAAATTTCTACTATTATAACGTCTCAAACTTCATCACCCCCTGTGATTCTGCACTTTTCATGCCTAACAGAATTGAAAGGTAAATTGCTGAAACCCTTCATGAATGAGATTGCCTGGGTGCGGGCGCAACCGAAAATTCTTTGGTAACAAATAAATCTGCCCTTGAACGTAAAGATTGGATGACTTCATGTTCCCTCTGGAGAACCTGCCAACGATATTCATTTGTTGGTTCTTTCCCCCTGGTAAATTGAGCTTTTTTTGTCTCATGATAAGTGAGATCGATCAAAACTTTCAAATCAGCTTCGGCTTGGATGGCATACAATCCTTCGATGATGAGGTATTTCAAGCCTTTAAAGGATGTAATTATCAGGTCTTCCTGATCTGTTAGCAAATCAATGCAAGGCAGTTTAACCCGCTCTTCGTCATTCCGGAACTCGTTTATGTTGCGGTTTATTAAATCCCAGTCATATTCGGTATAACCAATGCTTTCCAGGCCATGTTCCTTTCGCCAGGGGGTTCGATCAGTTGGGGAGGTCTGGTAATAGTTATCAATGTGCATCACTTTTGCTGGAGTCTTGCGGATTTTAAGGTTTCTGGCGACCTCGTGGGCAATCTCTGTTTTCCCTGATCCGGATTCACCGCCAATAGCAAGGATAATTTTATTTCCGGATAAATTATCCAGGTGAGATATGAGCTGCTTCGCGGCCCTTTTGTGATTTTCTGTTATTAGCAAGACATCTCCGAGCATAACAACTCCTCTGGCTTATACATTATCCTGATAGTTATTTTATTTCAGAAATCAATAACTTCCCAGGTTCCGGGCATTAAGCTGGTTTCCTGATCTATTATCAGGATCTTCTGGGGAGTTTCACCCTCAACTTTAACTTTTACTTGTTTCGGAGAGATCTGGAAATAATATCGGCTTCCCTGGAAGGAAAGATTAAATTCCATTTGTTTCCAACCAGTGGATAAATTAGGATTCAGCTTAAGCTGTTCCCCGGTCCAGTCCAAACCGGCGTAAGTCCTGATGGCAAACAAAACAGTTCCAGTCATTACACCCAAGTGGATTCCTTCCCTGGTGGTTCCGCCTTGAATATCCCTGAAGTCGCTCCGCAGGGATTCCTGATAGAGTTTCCAGCTCAATTCGTGCTTGCCTGCCAGGTCTGCCAGGTAAGCGTGCACCAGTCTGCTGAGGGTTGACCCATGGGATGTTCTCTGTAAATAATAATCAAGGTTCTTGGATAAAAGATTATCAGGGGGATTGTATCCAAGCTGAGATAAGAGGGTTGTGACAGTAGTTTCGGAAAGGTTATAAAAGAGCATCAAGGCATCTGCCTGTTTGGCGACTTTGTAGGCATTTGGTGATAAACCTTCTGATTTCAGAATACGATCCATCCGGTGGATATTTTGATAGGTCTTTTTATAACCCTCCCAATCCAGCTCCTGCAGATTAAAGTACCCCTGAAATTGTTCAATGATTCCATCTTCTGAGAGATGTATGGTTAAATTTTGTTTAATATCTTTCCATTTAATGAGATCGCCAGCATTGATTTTCAGGGTATCAAATATCCTGGTTTTATCTGTTTTCGGCAGCTGCTCCAGGATATCGAAAGCCCGGTTGAATACCCAGGCCACCATCAGATTCGTATAGGCATTATCCCGTAACCCGGGAATATCCGACCCGGGGAGGGTTTCATGGAATTCATCAGGTCCCATGACATTGGAGATGCTGAATCGGCCGGTAGCAGAGTTTCTCTCTGTTATGTCAGACCAGAAGAGCGAAATATTGAGGAAAAGTTCAGCGCCGAACTGACTTAAGAAATCTTCATCTTTTGTGATCCAATAGTAATTCCAGATGTTATAAGCGATCGCTAAAGATACATGCCGCTGCAAGTGGGAGTAATCTGGCCCCCATTTTCCAGAGAGGGGATTGAGATGCAGGAGCTGGGTTTCTTCTCTGCCATCGCTTCCGCTCTGCCAGGGAAAAAGAGCACCCCGGAAACCTTCCCTTTCAGCTGCCTGTTGAGCTGCGGGCAGCCGGCGGTATCGATACATTAAGGCTGAACGGGCTGTTTCGGGAAAATGAAAATCATAAAACGGCATTACATACAATTCATCCCAGAATATATGGCCGCGGTAAGCTTCTCCGTGCAGGCCCCGGGCAGGGATTCCAGCATCCAGCCTGGCGGAATGAGGGGACACGCTGACCAGGGAGTGATAGAGATGGAGGCGGATCATCTTTTGGGTCAGGCGGTCGCCAGTGATTTCCAGGTCAATCTTTTGCCACAACAACTGCCAGGCATTTTTGCTGCTGGCCAGTATTTGATCAAAGTTCCCCGCTTTCTTGATTCGTTCTCGTGCTTCCTGAGCTGGATCATCTATGCCTGGAATGGTGGAGGAGTAGAGCACAACAATCTTTTCCACACAAAGAGGGCAGTCCTGGTGAGCTTCGATCTCAAATACAGTGGATACCTTTCCCGGAATTGTGCTTACTTCATAATCTGGAGAGATTCTCTGTTCTCCGCTGAAAACCTGAAGTTTGGCTGCCAGCCCAATTTTAATTCGTGATTGATTGGTCTCAACACTCAGAAAACTGAGGTTTTTTTCTCCCCCTTCCTCAACCGGTGATAGATGGCATGAGCTGAGTTCCCGGTAGCGTTTTACTCCCTGATTAGTAACGATGCCATCCAACTCTGCCCTGACTGTAATAACCCCGGAATAATTCAAGGGAGTGATTTGATACTGGATAGCTGCGAGATTGGGATCAGCCATACTGATTAATCGAGATGTTTGGATTCGGGTTTGATGACCTTTCTGATCACGAACAACCATCGTCCGGGAAAGCACTCCAGTTTTAAAATTCAATATCCGCTGGAATTCCAGTATTTTCACCTGATGGGGGTTAAACCACTCACCGGAATCGATTCTAAATGTTATCGGCAGCCAATTAGGGCAATTAACAAAATCCTCGTTGGAAACTGTCCTCCCGGCTATATTTGATTCCAGCCGATTGTAGAGACCTGCGATATATGTTCCGGGGTAATTCTCATCTGGTAATAACGGGATTTCTTCCAGTGCTCCCCGGGTGCAAAAATATCCATTGCCAACTGCGCAGAGAGTTTCCCGGGTCCCTTCCCAATCAGGTTCGTAATCAGAATAGTCAATGGACCATTGTTTTTGTTGATCGCCGCCTGAGAACCAGCTGCGGATATCCTCTAAGCTGATTTCCTGGAGATCTTCAACAACGAGGTCTGCGCCGTGCAGCTCCAGCTCCTGTTTATTGTTTTCACGGGCGACACCGAGAACCAGGCCAAATTGTCCCCGGTATCCTGCCTGGACACCGGAGTTGGCATCTTCGATGATCACAGACCGATCATATGCAGCTCCTAATCGGTCACAGGCTGTATGGAAAATATCTGGTGCCGGTTTGCCTTCTAAACCTAACTCAGCCGAAACAACTCCATCAACCTGGGTCTGAAAAAGGTCTTTCAATCCGGTTATCTCTAAAACACGGTCGCCGTTTTTACTGGATGTTGCCAGTCCCAGGGGGATACCAGCCTCTTTGAGTTCATGGATGAATTCCACGGATGTAGTATAAATTTCTACCCCGCGTTCTGTCAGCAACGTATTGTAGAGTTCGTTTTTGAGGTTTCCCAAGCCGCAAATTGTGATTTGATCTGGTTCCTGAGCGGGATCTCCGAAAGGAAGATTAACACTCCGGGATTCCAGAAAGGACTTTACTCCGATATACCGTGGTTTACCATCCACATAGGACAGATAATCTTCTTCATGTGTAAATTCTCTAAAAGGCGTGTTGGTTTGTTCTGCCCGGGTCTTTAGAAATTGATCAAAGGTTTGTTTCCAAGCAAAACTATGCAGCGGAGTTGAGTTGGTGATTACCCCATCCAGGTCAAATATGACCGCATCGATTTTAGATATTTTCATAACAGAATTATGACACCTTCATGTGGGCGGAGATTATAGCTTTTAGGAATTGAGTCTTTCTGGTCACCATAAGTTGAGAGTAAAAATTTTCCATTTCTACCATATGATAACTTAATCATGGATTCATCATCTTTTAAATTCAGCGCGACCAGGATTCTCTCCTGGCGATTTTCTCTGAGATACAAGTAACAACCGGGAGGAGAGTCCGGTATGGTTTGATAATCTCCGGATTGCAGAGCCTGATGGGTTTTCCTGATTGATAACAATTCCCTGTAAAAGGAGAGCATTGATAGGGGATCATCAAGCTGGTTTTCAACATTAATTTCACGATAATTATCCATCAAGGGAAGCCAGAGGTCCTTTGTTTCCGGAGCCGAGAAACCAGCCCAGGGGGCAGCTGACCACTGCATCGGAGTGCGGTTAGGATCTCTTCCTTGGCCCGGCTGCCGCAGCCCTGCGGGGTCCTGAAGTTTCTCCAGGGGGATTTCCACATCCGACATCCCAATTTCATCACCGTAATAGAGGATCGGTGTTCCGCGAAGAGTCAGTAAAAGCATCGCTGCGGTCCGGGCCTGATCTTCTCCATAGCGAGTGATGATCCGCTGATCGTCGTGGTTGCCCAGGACATAATTAGGCCAGGCGCCATTAGGAAGATTTTTTTCCAGGCTTTCAACCTGATCCTGAATTTTATCAGCCTCCCAATCGACGCCCAGAAGAGAAAAGTTGATCGGCAAGTTGATTTCGTCCAAGTCTTTTCCATAGTAGGAGGTCCATTCCGGCAAATCAAAGATGTGGATTTCTCCCATGCTCATGCGGGGCTGGTCCGCGCTGTACTCATCCAGGATAAGCCGAAAATCCCTGTAAACCTGGTGATTATCAGGATGGCCTTTGTCGTATAGGTGTTTCTGAGTGTCGTATTCCCCCAGGGATTTATGAATGAACTTCCCTCCATCCGGATTGAGGGGATTATCCCGCAGCTCTGGATCTTTCATTAAATAGTGAGCTACATCAATTCGGAATCCATCTACACCTCGTTCCAGCCAGAAACGGACAACATCAAACATTATTTCCTGGACTTTGGGATTCCGCCAGTTCAGGTCTGGTTGCTCCTTCAGAAAAGAATGCAAATAGTATTGACCTGTAGGCTCGTCCCATTCCCAGGCAAGTCCCCCAAAGACGCTTAACCAGTTATTGGGTGGTGAACCATCAGGTTTGGGATCAGACCAGACGTACCAGTCCCGTTTGGGATTCTCACGGGAGGAACGGGATTCAAGAAACCATTTATGTTGATCAGAAGAATGATTGGGAACAAGATCAACAATGATTTTGATTCCTGCCTGATGGGCGGCTATTATTATTTGATCAAATTCCTCCAAGCTGCCGAAGAGGGGATCGATATCTGTATAGTCAGATATGTCGTATCCAAAATCCTTCATGGGAGAAGAATAGAAAGGTGATATCCAGATTGCGTCAATCCCTAAAATTTGTTCCAGATAGGTTATTTTCTTTCGGATACCCTCTAAATCGCCTATACCGTTTCCAGTCGTATCCAGGAAGCTTCTGGGATATATTTGATAAAAGACAGCGGTTTTCCACCAGGACAATTCATTCGTCATTGAGGATGTATCCTTTAATTACTAAGGCTGGACAGCATGGTTTTTAATAACATCCCTGTACCAGTATGCGCTTTGTTTTGGGATCCGTTCCAGGGTTTGGAAATCTACCCGGATCAGCCCGAACTTTTTTGAATAACCCCTTTCCCATTCGAAATTATCCAGAACACTCCAGACATAATATCCGCGAACGTTGGCTCCTTCTTCTATCGCTTCCTGAAGGGTGATCAGATGGGCTCGAAGAAAACGTATTCTGTCCAGATCGTTCACAAAACCATTTTCATCGGGGATATCAACCGCTGCACAGCCATTTTCGGTCACCATCATTTTAGGATGAGAGTAATTTTCAACAATATTCATCACTTCAGCTTTTAATCCGGCAGGATTAATTCCCCATCCCATTTGCGTGAAACCCCAACCTGGGGCAGCATATGGCTCAAGGCGGGCTTTTAGCCAACCGCCAAAATGATCATAATAAACTTTGTCTGAATTGTAGTGATTTATACCGAGATAATCTGCAGTCCCGGTCAATTTTTCCAGGTCTCCAGCTTCGATTTGGGGTTGATTGGGACCTAACCACTTAAAAAACTCCTCCGGGTATTTCCCGAGGAAAATCGGATCGAGAAACAAGCTGTGAGTTTCATCATAAACTCGCTGAGTTGCTTCCAGATCTTCATCACTGTCTGATCCGGGAATCAGGTGGTTGAGGTTAAGAATTAATCCGATTTCACCCCCATAGTTACCTGACCGGTAAATCTCAACAGCTTTGGCATGTGATAACAGTAAATGATGTGCTGCCTGGTATGCCTGCGTGGCATCGTTGATACCAGGGGCGTGAATGCCAGCTCCATAACCGAGAAAAGCAGCCACCCAGGGTTCATTGTGAGTAGCCCAGAGGTTCACCCGATCAGCTAATTTATTAAACACAGCTGAAGCGTATTCTCCAAACCAGTCGATGCTGTCCCTGTTCGGCCAACCGCCTTTTTCCTGGAGAGGCAAAGGGAAATCCCAATGGTATAAAGTAGCTTTTGGCAGAATCCCGGCTTCCAGCAATCTGTCCACAAGCCGGTCATAAAAATCAAGTCCTTTCTGATTAATTTCACCAATTCCTTCTGGCAAAATCCGGGGCCAGGACAGGGTAAAACTATAACTTTTCAGGCCAATCTCTTTCATCAACTTCACATCATCCGGCATTTGATGGTAATGGTCGCAGGCAGTATTTCCGGTATCTCCATTCAGAATTCGATCTGGCAGCCGCACATAATGATCCCAGATACTTTCACCTTTCCCGTCTTCATTCCAGGCTCCCTCAATTTGATAGGCAGAGGCAATGCCCCCCCAAATGAAATTATCTGGAAATGTATATAGTTTTTTCTCCATGATCATCCTTTCTAAACCAATTTTTGTCGTAAATAAAGCCTGGGGATGAATAACCTCCCAGGCTTTATTTTACAATACACAACCAGATTACGAAAGTAAAATATTATCCTTTCACAGATCCTGCCAGCATACCCCGGACGAAGAACCTCTGCAGGCTGAAGAATACTACTAATGGCAGAAGCATGGATATAAAAGCTCCTGCAGTGAGTAGATGCCAATCAGCGCCCCGGGAACCAACCATTTCGGCAATCCGCATGGTCAGCACCTGGACATCTGGTTTTGCGCCGATAAAGACCAGCGCAACCAGGTAGTCATTCCAGACCCAAAGGAACTGGAAAATCGCAAAGGAAGCCAGGGCAGGTAAGGATAAGGGGATTATCAACCGGACAAAGATTGTAAAGTGGGAAGCGCCATCTATAAATGCTGATTCTAAAATATCCCTGGGCAGACCTTTGATGTAATTGAAAAGCAGGTAGGTCGCCAAAGGAAGGCCAAATCCTGTATGAGCCAGCCAGATTGAAAGGAAAGTTCCATTCAGATTTAATCTCACATAGTCTTTGAGGATCGGAACCAGTGCTATTTGAAGGGGGATAACCAGAAGCGCTACAACCAGGACAAAGAGCAGCCTCCTTCCTGGAAATTTCATCCAGGCAAAACCGTAAGCAGCAAAAGCGGCAATCAGAATCGGGATGATTGTGGCAGGTATAGCTACAGTGACACTATTAAGAAAAGCGCCAACGAAGTTATCTCCTTCAACTGTCATCACATCCCCTGATGCCGTCTGGATCTCATAGGTTTTTCCCGCCAACACCTGACCATAGTTTTCAAATGTTAAATCCGGGAATATAACCCATCTTTCTTCATTAATCCTAATTGTACCCAAGCGCTTATTGCCGGACCAGGTTATCTGACGACCATCTTCACCTGTAATTCCTTCCCGTAACTCATCGAATGTGCCGGTGACTCCCTCAATTGTCATGATCCCATTAGGATCAACACCTTCGGGTATATCTAATTCTTCCACGAGCACCCACTCTCGGTGGGGTAACACTTTCCACCATCCCGAGGTTTGGATATCAAACCTGGTTCTGAAAGAGGAGACTAACAACCCAAGTGTCGGGATAGTCCAGATGAAAACCAGGAGGAGCAGGGCACCATTGACTACAAAGTCGCGTAAGCGTTCTTGACCTTTTGCAGATTTCATTTAGAATGCCTCCTCATCAGATAATTGCCGCAGGTTGTAGATCATGACGGGGATAACACAGATTACCAGGACGATTGCGATCGCAGATGCGTAGCCCTTATTCTGGTTGGTGAATGCTTGCCGGTAGAATTGGGTCGCAATAACATGAGTCCCGAATTGTCCTCCCGTCATTACCATGACGACATCGAATATCTTCAAGGTAAATATGACCACGGTAGTTGAGACCGTGATGATAGTGCCCATGATGTAGGGGATCATGATTCTAAAAAATACTTGAACCTCAGTAGCTCCATCCACCCGGGCTGCTTCCAGTAATTCGCCAGGGATCCCTTTGATTGCGGCAGAAAATATCACCATTGCATAGCCGGTTTGGAGCCAAATGACGATGATAATCAGGAACAGGTTATTCCAGGGCTGGAGCATGGCAGTCCAGGCTTGGGGTTGTCCTCCCAGTCCTGTCCAGATGGCGTTCAGTAGACCTATTTGAGCAGAGCCTGCTTCCTTAACCTCGTAGATGAAGTTCCAGATCACACCCGCTCCGACAAAGGAAATGGCCATAGGTAAAAAGATCAGTGATTTGGCGAATTTTTCGAATCGGCTTCTATCAGCCAGAACGGCAACCAGCAATCCGAATGCAATCGAGAGAGTCGCTCCGAATATAATCCAGAGCAGGTTATTTCTGAAGGCAATAGTCATTATTCTCTGGGAGAATACTGCTACATAGTTTTCAAATCCCACAAAATTCGCTCCTGTCCGGTCTTTTAAGCTGAGAATGAAAGTTCGGACAGTGGGGATTGCCATATACCAGGAGAGTATTACCACGGCCGGTCCTACAAAAAGGAACGGCTGCAATTTGGATATCCATTTTGGTGGCAGCTTTTCGATCAACCAGTTAGTGATGAAATAGATCAGTGCAACGCCACCTACACCCCAGATAATTGCTACCAGGGCGATAATGTATTTCGGGGCAGCACCATCACGGAGGAAGATGAAACCTTTGATCATAATAAAAACAGTGATACTTGGGACTAAAAGAGCCACTACGATCTGACCAATTGTGGTTGTAAACCATTCCAGAAGTGATTTAAGGGTGAATTTTGATTGGGTAGCTTCAGCCATACGGGTCTCCTTTTTTCGAGAGAGTTTAGGGAGAAGGAAGGGATAATGAAGTGAATTAGAAATAATTATAAACGAAAAAAATTTTCGTGACACAGAACCTTTAACTATTTGATATGGATTGAATTCCTCAGCGGTTGATGATATTAGGCATTGGATGATGATAGACTTTGATGAAGAGATATTTTCTAAACGATAAGAGATAGGAGTTTACTGATGACATTGACCTCAAAGGATCGTGTTTTAGCGGTGTTGAATCATGAAGTCCCCGATCGAGTACCAATTGTGATTGGTGTTAGCAATGCTACCGGGATTAAAATGAAAACGTACCGGGAGATAAAGGTGATTGCTGGGATAGTTGCACCTGATGAGTACATTTATGATTGGCCAGAATTAGGTACAGCAAAAATTGATGAGGTTACGATGATGCGCCTGCACAGTGATGTGAGGGGAGTGCGGGATTCTCACCCGGCGAAAACATTGAAACGTAATCAAACCAGGGAACCGCATAGCCCTTTTGTTGACAGCTGGGGAAGTGGGCAAAAGGAGATTGGGCCAGGGGAGTGGTTTCCCGGTATACACCCGCTTGCTAAAGCTGAAACGATTGAAGAGATTGATGAATATGCTGATTGGCCCGATATGAGTGATCCAACCCGCATTGCCCATGTCAAGGCGGCTGCAAGAGAATTGGCAGATCAGAATGAGTACGCAATTCTTGCTACTCCCTGGTTGTTGTTCCCTCTCGAGCGGGCATTTGCCATGCAAAGTATGGATAGCTTTTTATTAAATTTGGCCATCAACCCTGATTTTGCCAGGGCTATCCTCCAAAAAACTGCAGAAATGTGTAAAGAATTAATGGGACCATTTTTGGCTGAGCTCGGCGATAATGTGGATATGATTAAAATCGGTGATGACCTCGGGACACAGGAAAGTTTGTTAATGTCTCCAGATATGTACAGGGAAATCCTGAAACCAATTCATGCGGATTACATTCAATTTATTAAGGAACGCACAAATGCCAAGATTTTCTTCCACACCGATGGTGATGTTGTCCCGTTGATTGAAGATTTCATTGAGATGGGAATTGACATATTAAATCCGATCCAGACCTCGGCTGGAAAGATGGCTGACCTGGTCAATTTGAAAAAACGTTTTGGAAAGAACATAATCTTTTGCGGTGGAATAGATACTCACCGGATCCTGCCTTCTGGCACCAAAGATGAGGTCCGGGATGAAGTCAGGAGAGTTATGAAATTGTTAGGTGAGGGCGGAGGTTACATGGTTTCTTCCGTTCACACGATCATGAATGATGTGTCTGCTGAGAATGTGCTGGCGATGGTGGATGCTGTGGAAGAATTCGGCAGCTATCCACTCAGTTATTAAATCCCCTATTTAATTAGAATAAATAATTATTGTTTGGTGGTTTCAGAATTATTTTACAGAGAGTAGTATTGAAGATTTTATTTACTGACTAGCATGGAAAAGCTTATTTTTTTTGCTTGTTTTTTGAAATCCTTAAGGGGTAAAAATTCCTTTACTGGTCCGATGGTTCCAATTTTATATTCTGCAACCGCCTGTCCTAATTGGGCAGCTTCAATGGCTGGCATTCCCTGCAGCAACCCGGTTAATAGCCCAGACCAGAATGCATCTCCAGCACCAGTGACGTCCTTTGCTGGAATAGAACTGGCATGAATTTGTACTCGATCACCCGCTGAAGTTCCCAATAGTACGCCTTGACTGCCCATTGTGAGCACAACAACAGCTGGTCCGAGATTTAAAAACAACTCCAGATATTCCACTGGCTTCAAATCGGGACCAAAGATGCGAATGCAGTCATCCAGGGAGGGTTTGGTGACGGTGATCAGCTGGAAGATTTCCTTCAGGAAAGGCAGATAATCTGGCAGATCCGGCCAGATTCCAGGATGGTAATTGGGATCCAAGGAGATCAATAAACCGGCTTTGTGGGCAGCCTTTAGCAAGTGATAAATTGTAGATCTGCATGGATCCTGTGATAAAGCAAAAGCAGAAGTGTGAACAGCGCTAGAATCGGCAACTGCTGAGATCAGTGAGTCAGTTAGTGATAAGCATCTATCAGCACCGCGATAAACAGCAAAGTCTGGCGTTTCTGTTTGACGGGTGACTGGAATGATGGTTGTGGGCGCTTTCGATGTGGATTGGAGATAGGCGAGATTCACTCCAGCTTCGGAGAGTTCTTTTCGCAGGAAAATCCCAAAACTATCTTCCCCCACACAAGCTCCCAGCGCAGCAGGAAAACCCAAACGTGACAGGTTCATAGCGAGATTTGATACTTCCCCGCCGGCAAATTTCTGGAAGCCGCTGGCATCTTCCAGCGTAGTCACAATCCCGGTGGATATTAAATCCACGACGGCTTCTCCAAGTAAAAAAAATTTAAAGTCCGAATTTTCTTTCATATGTCTTAAGAGATATTATGCAAGATTTTTGGTGGGATTTTGTTTGCCAACATTCGCCCTCTTGTCCAGGCTGCTTCCCCTGGGGGATAATCGTTTCATGAAACTGGAGTGCTCCAAGTTTATCCGGTTGGAGAATTTTTGTCAAACTAATACTGAAATGATTACATCTTTTTGTTATCTATAATTAATTCGGAATTATCAACAAGGTAGACCTGTTTGCTGTCGGGTGTGTTTCTGATTAAGAAGTTTATTTTTGACCTATAATATAATGGACAGACAAATAAACAGGCAGGTATTCTGAGTGATTAAAATCTTATCTATCAGTGATCAGGTTGACCCCCTGGTATACAGCGATAACCTTAAAGAACGTTATGGGGATGTTGATTTTGTTTTATCCTGTGGTGATTTGTCGTACATGTATCTGGAATACATCATCACAATCCTGAATTGTCCGCTATATTTTGTGCATGGCAATCACGATCCTGTGAAGGAGTTAAATATGGGGGAACCCCGATCTTATCCATTCGGCGCCCAGAATTTGCACAGGAAGATAATTCGCAAACATGGGTTGCTGATGGCCGGTGTAGAAGGAAGTATTCGCTATAATTGGAAAACTCCCTACCAATATACCCAGGGTATGATGTGGAGCCATGTCTTACGACTGGTTCCGGGATTAATCTATAACAAACTTATCCATGGAAGGTATTTAGATATATTTATTACTCACGCGCCTTCAGTGGGCGTGCATGAAGGATCAGATTGGACTCACCAGGGTATCAAAGCTTTTCGGTGGTTAGTCAATACTTTTCAGCCAGAATACCATTTCCATGGGCATATCCATTATTATCATCCAGATGAAGTTAAGGAATCGCAGGTTGGAAAAACAAAGGTGATCAATACTTACAGATCCTGGGTAACAGAATTTATTCCAGAAGATTGATCCCCTGGACCAGATTAATTAGTTATATTTCAGTTCAGCGGCAGATTAAGATTGGCAGCTGAATCTCTCGTAGAATTTGATCAACGACACTCCCCAGTACTACTTCAAATAAGGATCCGCCTCCGTAACCACCGATGAGAATAAGGTCAATCTCGTTATTCCTGGCGAGCCGACTGACTTCATCTGGAATGGGGGATTGTGTTATCAGGTATTCCGATTTAATTGGGAAGCGGGATAGGTATGCTTTTGCTTCTTTCTGTACACTGGCTGGATCGTCCAATCCGGCCCCGCTGGTAATTATTTTCAGTGAGGATTGTCTTTGACTGCCGAGGTAAGCCGCGATAAACAGGGCTTCTTTTGCCTTGATGCTGCCGTCATATGCCAAGAGGATATTTTTCAGGTGGGTAATTTGCCCCGGTACGGTTAATATCGGCACCGGGCAGCTGCGAATAAGGGCGCTCAAACCAGATTCCAGCCGATTGATTGGCTTATCTCCTGGCGGGTGATTTAGGGGAAGGATTACCAGGTCAGCAAATTGGGCGTGTTCGATTAAATTTTTACCTACATCACCCTCTGAGACGAGAAAGTCAAATCGATTAATGCCAGCATTACGGCAGCGAGTTTCAAATTCTTCCCTGAGGGCGTGGTGATCTTTCTGGCTGTTTTCCGTTACCTCAGGATGAATATGGATCCCATGAATCCGGCTGTTTTCCAGCCTGGCGATGAGGATTGCCTGGTCGAGGGCATTCCAGGTATTCTGGGTATCATCGAGAGCAAGGAGTAGATCAGTAAATAGGTACTCTAAAATGGTAAAATCGATGAGTTTTTTTCGCCAGGTGCCGGGAGGAGGACCGCCTTCCAGCACATCCGGGATAAATTTTGCAAGCAACCTGGAAAGGAATTCCCGGATGGGTTTTCTTTTTAGGGAGCTGTGCTTTTCGGTTAGGTCAGATAATGCTGCTTCAGAACCGATATCCCAGCCTAGTTCCTGTTCCAAAGCGCCTCGATGGTTTGCTGCCCATAAGTACAGGTCAGTTTCTGTTCGTTCTGGAAAATCACGCAGCATTCCTCTGCGCCGGATGATATTAACCACGGGTGAAAAAATTTTCTCATGCCAGTGCAAAACAGATTCGGAATAAGAAATTTCGCGCTTCTGTTCAATCCCCATGTAATGGCGGTGGACTTCAATGTGTTCTAGCAAGGTAGGATAGGCGCCCGGTTTGGTTGCGTTCAAATCTACTCCGGGTTTTAGTTTATCCAGTTTGGTTTTTTCTAGAAATTTTACATACTCGGCTTTAATAATCAGGTCGTCCATTTTTAGATCTTGGGGAAGGTTAACCCTGGATTCAACTTCAGTAATATAAGCTTGAATGGATGTATTTCCCATCTGTTTGGCTACAGAAACACGGTGATTGCCGTCTTTCACAAAGTAAACCTCACCGATTTTATACACATCAATAGGCGGTAGGCCAGATAACCCTTTTGTTATCGCCATGACCCGGGCCCATCGATTTTGACTGATTGACGCTTTTGGCAGAAATTTCCTCGTAAAATCGTGGTACCGACCAACGCTTCCGACAATAGCATCCAATGGGATTTCAGCCAATCGCTCAGTGCTCTTTTCAATCGCTTGCAACTGCTGCCGAACCTCTTCATAAGAGAACAGTTTTGCATCTTCAGGATTACCAGTCAACCGGGCAAGCAGCTCCTGAAAAGCCGCGCTTCGGCGGGCTTTTCTGTAATTGTCTAACGCCTGTACAAAGTCGTTTTTAAGCATTTAATTACTCCTGCTTTATTCCTTACCAAGTATATCCGATAAATCAAAACAATATAACTGGATGGATTAGCAGATATAACACCCTGGGGCCAAAAAGGGTTTGAAATGGGACGATTCCTGGCCGGGAATGAAAACAGCCAATAGATTTGTCTGGTAAACTAAAATCAATAGAGAAATACTTAGCCCATCGAGGATTTCCGATGAAATATGTTAGCGTTGAAGAAATGATCTCAATTGAAAAAGCTGCAAACGGCGCTGGCCATTCGTACGAGGCGATGATGGAGGCAGCAGGAAAGGGGCTGGCAGATGTGATCCAGAAAGAATTCGGTCATTTGTCACCGAAAATGATCACGGCCCTGGTGGGTTCCGGGAATAACGGGGGTGATGCCTTAGTTGCCCTTGATTATCTGCTTTCCCGGGGTTGGCAGGCTTCAGCTTTGCTGTTCCGGAAACGTTCTCCCCAGGACCCTTTGATGGAACGGGTTCGCAATAACGGAGGTACGATCCTGGATTGCAGTGAGTTTCCCCAGAGCCGTGAATCCGTTCAGCAAGAGCTTGTTAAAGCGAATTTCATCCTTGATGGTGTGCTGGGAACCGGTATAAGACTCCCGATTCGGGAGCCTTTAGATGATCTGCTGGGTTTCGTTAAGGAAGAGTTGGATGGGCTTAGAAAAAAACCACTAATTATTGCTGTAGATTGTCCATCCGGTATTGATTGTGATTCGGGGGAAGCTGCTCAAACATGCTTGAGAGCAGATCTCACTGTAACGATGGCGGCTGTAAAACAGGGTTTACTTCGTTTCCCGGCCTATGATTATGTAGGAAAGCTTCAATTTGTTGAGATAGGATTGCCTGATGGATTACCTGAAATGGGGAATATTAAACGCGAAGTTATTGAGGCTGAATGGGTAAAGCAGATCCTGCCGGAGAGGCCTCTAAACGCTCATAAAGGGGTATTTGGAACTGCTCTTGTCATCGCGGGATCTGTGAATTATCCCGGGGCTGCTATCCTGGCCGGAAAATCTGCCTACAGGATTGGGGCAGGATTGGTCACCATGGCTGTCCCGAAAACGATTTACTCCGGGGTAATTGGGAATATCCCGGAAGCTACCTGGATCCAACTGGATGATCTGGATGGGGCGATTTCTTCGTCAGCCATTGAACAAATCAAAGAAGCCCTTGAACGACCAACTGCCTGTCTTATTGGTCCTGGGTTGGGAACAAATTATTGTTCCAGAGATTTTCTGAAAAAAGTTCTCCGCTTGAAGAACCTACCGCCGCTGGTGCTGGATGCAGACGGGTTAAGATTAGCTGCAAGCACCAAGGATTGGCCCGGGACAATACCCGCCAAAAGTGTATTAACCCCTCATCCAGGAGAAATGTCTTATTTAACCGGTATACCAGTGAATGAAATTCAAGGAGACCGGGTTGGTGTTGCTGAAAAATATGCTCAGGATTGGGATCAAATTTTGGTGCTCAAAGGAGCAAACACTGTGATTGCAGATCCTGGAGGTCAAACAAAAATTCTTGAAGCTGCCAATCCCGCCCTGTCCACAGCTGGTAGTGGCGACGTATTGGCTGGAATTATTACCGGATTGATTGCCCAGGGAATTTCACCCTTTGAAGCTGCTGCCGGTGGTGCCTGGATCCATACCAGAGCAGGGACTATTGCTGCAGAGCAAAAAGCTAATGCAGCCGCTGTATTGGCTGGTGAAATCTCAGATGCAATCGGGCAAGTGGTATCTGATTAATAATAAAATCACTGGAATGGACAAAAAAACCCCGGTCATCAACCGGGGTTTTTTTAGAGTAATTAATTTCACCTGGGTAAAGGGAAATTAGTCTTTACTTTCTTCAGCAGCTTTTTTACCGCCCTTAGTGACCTTATCAAGTTTTTGTTTCTGTTCTTCCAAAATTACCCGTCCCTGCTCCTGAAGTTTCTTTGCCTGTTCCTGGGCTTTTTGGGTGTATTCCTGGGCTGCAAGCCGGGCATCTTCTGCTGCTTTCTCAGCTTGCTGTCGGGCTTCTTCAACCGTTTCAACCGCCATGTCCTTTAACTCCAGGCTCTTGTCGATGATGACTTTTCGGGTCTCTTCTCCGGATTGAGGTGCTAATAATAAGGCAGTGACAGCTCCGGCAATTCCCCCGAGTAATAACCCGGACATAAAAGCGCCAAATTCATTTCTATTATCTGACATAGTTCACACTCCTATAGTGTTTAATTGCTCTGTTAATTTTTCTCAGGCTTGAAAAAACTGAGGATTTTATTTAATCCAGCCATGTACTGGTTTAATTTTAGTACCGGTTCAACCAGGTGTTCACTGAGGAAAGCAGTTGTGCCCCTCAACGTGTTGGCTGTTTCATTGGTTGAGTCGAGGATTGGTTTAATTTCGTTTTGAAGAAGCAGTGTCAAACGGGCAAGTTGAATGATGAGAATGACCATCACTCCGCCAATAAGAAGAAATTCTAAAGCCATGAAGATGATAAATATATCCCTCACGCGTCCTGTATCTGTTCCCGGCTGAAGTAAGAGTACCAACCCCACTACAACCAGGGCAAGTATTAGCAGGCCGCCGATGATAAAAGCAACTTTTTTCCCGGTTGATTGAGGTTTATTCTCTTGGATTTCTTCTTCTGCGGCAGATAATTCCAGAGGGATAGCTTCCCGCAAAGATTGTTGGGGTTCTGTCATAATAGTCAGATTATAACATATTCTCTAAACTCAATAATTTTACCCGCCGGAGTATCAAACAAACCATTATTTCTTACCCTGGTTGAAGAAAACAAGAGGTAAATTGGCCGTTGGGTAACCTCATAGAGGGATAGGTGGACAGGTCTTTTAAATAGTCGAGGCTTATCCCTGTTTGCAGATAAGCCCCGTACAGGTCAGGTGGAGATGGCGGGAATCGAACCCGCGTCCGAAAGATTCAACCACTCAGATATCTACGAGCGTAGGCAATTGTTCGGTTTTATCAGATGAACTACAACTGCCCAGAGTTTCATCTGATTAGCCGCTGGGACCCGAAAGCCCCACTTAAACCGGAGCAGCGGCGTCATCCGGATGCACTCCTGCTTTCTGACGTTCATTCTCTTCCAGCAGGAGATTGAAAGAGGTGAACGAGATTGCTTCTGAGGGCAATCGTCTGTCTTACCCTTGCTTATGCAGCGAGGGGAAGAGCAGCATATTCAGTGCGGTTGGCACTTAAAGTTTTGCGCTGATTTAACGAGAGCGGCGCCTCTCGGCTCGCAATCCGGGGCCAATCTCTTCCGTCGATACCTTTCATCCCCGCTGAAATCATTATATCATAGCGGGGTGGAGGATCTGGGGAGGCGTAATAGAAGGATATAAGAATCTTTAAGAGGGATTTCTTACTTTGATAATTCCAGTTGTTTATTATCTATTCCCACTCAATGGTGCCTGGTGGTTTGCTGGTAATATCATAAACCACTCGATTTACCCCTGGAACTTCATTTACAACCCGGTTTGAAATTCTTGCTAATAACTCTGCAGGCAGCCGTGACCAATCTGCTGTCATAAAGTCATCAGTGGTTACTGCCCTCAAGGCGATAACATCCTCGTAAGTACGCTGATCTCCCATGACACCAACCGTTTTTACTGGAAGAAGGACAGCAAAACACTGGGATGTTCCCTGGATTGATGAATTTTCTGATGTTCTTATCAGATCAGCTTTTTCCAGTTCAGTGATAAAGATATTGTCAGCAGCCCGTAATCGTTCAACCCTCTCCTGGGTGACCTCTCCTAGGCAGCGAATTGCTAAACCAGGACCTGGAAAAGGCTGGCGCCAAACCAGGGAATCAGGAAGTCCGAGAGCTTTACCAATTTTTCTTACTTCATCCTTAAAAAGGTACCTAAGCGGTTCTACCAGTTTGAAATCCATTTCTTCTGGCAGGCCACCGACATTGTGGTGTGTTTTGATGGTTTCAGTATGAACCCTGTCCGCTGAATAGGATTCAACCACGTCCGGGTAAATGGTACCTTGGACTAAAAAGTCTGGATGATCTAGAGCCCGGGCTTGCTCTTCAAAAATTCGGATGAAACGATTTCCAATTTTGGAGCGCTTTTGTTCCGGATCGGTAATACCTTTCAGGTCTTGAAAAAAGAGGTCTGCTGCCTGGATAGTATGCAGAGGCATTCCCAGCGATTCTTGAAATGACAAAATTACCTGTTCCTGCTCATCTTTCCTGAGCAGTCCGGTATCCACAAAAACAGACTCCAGCTGAGTGCCGATGGCTTTAAAAACAAGAGCTGTCGCGACGCTGGAATCTACGCCTCCACTTGCCGCTGAAAGGACTCGGGATGGCCCTACCTGATTCTTGATTTGGTCAATACTTTGATCGATTATTGATTCAGGGGTCCATCTGGGATTTACGCAGCATATATCAAACAGGAAATTCTGGACAATTTCTTCACCGATTGGAGTATGTTTTACCTCGGGATGAAACTGAACGCCATAAAATTGTCGGGTTGGGTCGCCCATAGCTGCCAGCGGGGAGTTTTCAGTTTTTGCCAGAGATACAAAACCGGGTGGAAGTGTTTTTATGCGATCTCCGTGCGACATCCATGCTACGTGAGTACCTTCGGGAATCAGCAAATTTTCCTTGCTGACTTCCAGGGCAGATTTACCATATTCCTTATCTGTGGAGGGAATCACTTCACCATTCAGGGCATGAGTAAGTGCCTGCATCCCGTAGCAGATTCCCAGAAGAGGAACTCCTAAATCCAGGAGGTAATGGGGCAGTGTTGGCGCATCATCCATATAAATAGAGGCTGGCCCTCCTGATAATATAATCCCCCTGGGATTGAGATCTACAACCGTACTCTGATTTGCATTCCAGGGAAGCTGTTGACAGAATACAGATTGATCTCGCACAAGCCGTGTGATCAGTTGTGTATATTGTGATCCAAAATCCAGAATAACCAGCGTGTCTTGAGTCATAGTTAATATAAAGTGATCGTATCGCCTTCCATGGATTTAATCCGGGCGAGTGAGTGAACAGGTATATTTAATTTTTCCAATCGTTCCCGGCCGGATTCGAAAGTCTTTTCGATTAATGCACCCACCCCGACAATGTTGGAGCCAGCCGTTTCTGCCAGGCGAATTAAGCCTAATATTGTCAATCCAGATGCTAAAAAGTCATCGATGATCAGTACCCGTTCCCCTTGTCCCAGGTATTCCGGGGATACGATCAGTTCCACAGTTCTGCCTTTGGTATGAGAGGGTGAGAGGGTGAGTAGAACTTGATCAGGCATGGTGATCGGTTTATGTTTACGCGCGAACACCACCGGGAGATTCATATGGAGGCCTGTTGATACGGCTGGTGCGATACCGGAAATTTCAGCGGTCAGAATTTTTGTTGGGGAGACATGATTAAAAAACCGGGCAAATTCCTTCCCGGCTTCATTCATTAATTCAGGATCGACTTGATGATTGATAAAACCGTCAACCTTTAGAATGCCATTGCCGATATTTTTGCCTTCTTTCAGAATGCGTTCTTTTAACTGATCCATTCACTCTCCTTTGGTAATCCATTTTGGTTCACATAGGTAAGATTATAATGTATGCTGATTTACTTGTTCAGGCGACTTTACCGGGATATTTAAAAAACCCTCCTCTGCTTAATTAAGCAGGGGAGGTTTTCTATAAGGGGCTCGAGGACTTGTCAATTCTTGGCTGGTAGATAACGAGCCAGCTTCTTTGCCAGATTGGATAGCGGGAGACTTTGAAGCCAGATATTTCCCGGTCCTGTAAGTGTAGCCAGAAATAATCCTTCGCCAGAGAAGAGAACATTCTTCAGCCCTTTAACCCCGGCGATGTCATACTCAACTGAAGGATCAAACATGGCAATGTGCCCTGGATCAACCATTATCCGTTCCCCGGCGCCTAATTTAATTTCCCGCACTTCACCCGGGATTTCTACAAAGGCAGTTCCGGGCCCTGTTATCTTCTGCAGGATAAAACCCTCTCCGCCAAACAGGCCTGCGCCGAGCTTTTTCCGGAAATGCATCTCCAGTTTAACTGTTTGTTCAGCACACATGAAAGCATCTTTTTGACAGATCAAACTTTGCCCTGCTTCTAGCTTAAGAGGGATGACTTTACCAGGCACTTCCGGGGTGAAGGTTATTAAACCATCTGCGGATTTACAGGTATAGCTTGTTAGGAAAAGGGATTCCCCTGCCATCATTCGACCAATGCCAGCTCCAAGCCCCCCCTTGGTGCTGGTGTCCATATCGAAAGAGCCTCTCATCCAGGCCATCCCCCCGGATTCTGTGTAAACAGATTCTCCCTGCTTAAGGTGGATATCCACTGATTCCATTAACGATCCAATGATTTTGTACTCCATGGTTCCCTTTCCTTTACGAATAGTGTGGCTTGAATTGAAGACTGTTGAGCCCCGATGATATTGTGGTATATCAGGTTCAATCAGTTTCCGGTACAATAGGAGTTTGCTCTTATCATACGGAAATGTGAGGAAAATGTTGTATTTGGGAGAATTTGCGGCAATTATCACCTCGACGACCTACGCACTAAACTCGGCGATTTTTACTTTGGCGGGAAGAGAAGTCGGTTCGGGAGTAGTAAATCGCCTGCGACTTATTGTAGCGAGTTTAATGCTGATGGCAGCCCAATGGATTTTCCTGGGAGCACCCTGGCCGGTAGGGGTGGAATTGGATCGATGGATCTGGCTAGGATTATCCGGTATTGTGGGTTTAGTGGTGGGTGATGCTTTCCTGTTTCAGGCTTTTGTGCTGGTCGGACCCCGGATATCCATGTTGATGATGAGCCTGGCTCCTATCCTGGCAGCTTTCACCGCTTGGGTTTTTCTGGGGGAAGCCTTAACGTTGTGGCAGATAATGGGAATTTTCTTAACACTTATTGGTGTGATGTGGGTGATTCTGGAAAAGAATCACATCCAAGGTCGACAAAAAGAAAATTACCTGCGAGGGGTTTTGTTTGGCCTGGGCGGCGCAACCGGGCAAGCGTTGGGCTTGGTTTTAGCCAAAAATGGTTTGAGCGGTTCTTTTTCCCCCATATCGGGAAATTTTATCCGAATGTTCACAGCCATGATCGTGATTTGGCTGATTACTATTATTCAGAAGAAGTCCCGCACAACCATCCAGGTAATCATAAATAATCCCCGTGCAAAGTGGAAGATAATTGGGGGTGCATTCTTAGGTCCGGTTCTGGGTGTGTCCTTGTCATTATTTGCTCTGCAGCATACCAGTGTAGGTGTTGCAAGCACCTTGATGGCTTTGGCACCCGTATTTATACTCCCGATCGATTATTTTTATTTCAAGGAAAGATTTGGATGGGGAGCGATTGCCGGGACAGCGATTGCCATGCTAGGGGTTGCGGTTCTTTTCCTGGTTTGATTCCAGTGTCCTTCTTGTGGATAGATGGCGTGCTATAATGCAGGACATAAAAAAAGCAAAAAATTTACGGCGGTAATTTCGTTGGAGGATTGATGTATAAAACGCATACTTGTGGTGAGTTGGGGGTAAAGGATATAGGGAAAGAAGTATCATTGGCCGGCTGGGTTGACCGGCTTCGGGACCTCGGAGGTGTAACTTTTCTGGATATGCGTGATCGTTTTGGAATTATCCAGCTGGTTTCCAATCCGGAAACTTCTCCTGAGGTGCACAAGGCACTGATTCCAGTCCGGATGGAATGGGTAATTCAAGCTGTTGGTGTTGTCAGAAAACGACCTGAGGGTATGGAAAATCGGGAACTGCCTACTGGTGAAATAGAAGTAGAACTTACCCGCGTAAAAATATTAAATCCTGCAAAAACACCCCCATTCATGATCAATCAGGATGAGGAAGTGGATGAGCAAACCCGTCTTAAGTATAGATATCTGGATCTGCGTCGTCCTCGGATGCGGGAAAATATGATCCTGCGTCACCGGGTGAACATGTTTATCCGCAATTACCTGAACGAGAAGTCATTCTTGGAAATAGAAACGCCGATATTGTTTAAAACCACACCTGAAGGCGCCCGGGATTATATTGTCCCCTCACGGGTTCACCCCGGGGAGTTTTACGCTCTCCCACAGTCCCCGCAGCAGCTGAAGCAGATGCTTATGGTTGCAGGTATTGAGCGTTACTTCCAGATAGCACGTTGTTTTCGGGATGAGGACCAACGTGGTGACCGGCAGCCGGAGTTTACACAATTGGATATTGAGATGTCCTTTGTTGACAGAGAAGATGTGATGGATTTAATCGAGGGATTATATACTGCCCTGGTGAAAGAAATTACTCCCCATAAGAAGCTATTGGAAACCCCTTGGCCCCGGTTTACCTGCAAAGAAGCCATGGAAAGATTCGGTAAAGATAACCCGGATATCCGTTTTGGATTGGAGCTGAAAGATATTTCAGAGATTGCTCCTGAATCGGGCTTCCGAGTGTTTTCGGATACGGTTATAAATGGCGGAACAGTACGCGGCATTAATGCCAAAGGATTAGGCGACTACAGCAGAAAACAAATCGATGAGTTAACGGAATATGTCAAAGTGTATGACGCAGGTGGATTGGCATATTTGGCTTTGACTCCGGAAGGGGAGGAAAGGTCCTCATTTGCTAAGTTCCTTACAGAAGAAGTAAAAAAGCAGATTATTGCAATAATGGATGCTCAGCCCGGGGATTTGCTATTGTTTGTTGCTGATAGCCAGGAGGTTGTCTTTGAGAGCCTGGGCAGATTGCGGGAAAAGCTTCGCGACCGGTTAGAGTTGGTTGATAATGAAACCCTGGGTTTTTGCTGGGTAATAGATTTTCCTTTAGTAAATTATATTAAGGATGAAAAGCGTTGGGATCCCAGTCACCACTTATTTACTTCACCCATGATGGAGGATATTGAGGCGTTAGATGAGGACCCATCCCGGGTCCGGGGGCAACAGTATGATCTCGTCCTCAACGGACATGAAATTGCAGGAGGTTCCATCAGGATCCATAATGCAGATTTGCAGGAAAAGATATTTGCCTTGATTGGTTTAGATATGGAAGTTGCCCGCGAGAGGTTTGGGCATATGCTGCAGGCCTTCTCCTATGGAACGCCACCCCATGGTGGGATTGCATCAGGTATCGACAGATTATGCATGCTGCTGGCGGATGAACCCAATATCCGGGAGGTGATTGCCTTCCCCAAGAATCAATCTGCCAGGGACCTGATGGGGAATGCTCCGTCACCTGTAGAACCCGAACAAATGGAGGAATTGCACATTAAACTGGCATTAGATTAAGCCAAATCAATGAACCTACATTTCCCCTATTCACCCGGGGAGACGTATGGTAAAGTGTATTCCACCCTACTGTGTGCGTGATGTGACAGTTGTGTTTTGAGCCAACACTAACTTTTAGGGTTCCTATATTGCGGATGTAACGCGATAGGCTTAGGCCAAGGCGAAGCTTCCGATGCGGAAACCCAATCTGCGAAAGCAGGTTCAAGACTAAGTCACACACGGCATGGTGGGGTGTTTTATTTAATTCAAGGGGAAACACAACTTTAATGGTATTGGGCAGCTGAGATTCCGATTAGAAACTTCTGAGTCTCAGGAATTAACCTATAGATTCAATTTTTCTTTTGATATCTGAATGATCAATTTGTGATCAAAAGCCAGAACAGGGAGATCTGAGAGGTTAAACCAGCCTGCCTCAGCAGCATCACTGCCAGCCTTGGGGTGGACTTGATCATCTTCTTCGATCACCGCACTGTACGCGGTAGAGATAACCCGTCCTCTGGGGTCTCTGTCTGGCTCACTGAAAGTATGGATCTGGGTAAGGTGGATGTTTTGCACTCCGGTTTCTTCCCCTAATTCTCTTTCAGCTGCTTGTTCCTGGGATTCCTTCATTTCGACAAATCCCCCGGGTAGGGCATAACTGCCCCGGAAGGGATCCTGGGCTCGTTTAATAAGCAGCACCTGGTATTCCTCATTCATTTTTTGGAATAATACTATATCTACAGATACAGCTGGTCTGGGGTGTTTATAAGTATACAAAGCCGTTAGCTCCCTAAATAATCAATATTAATCATTAAAATTCGATTATAATTCTAATATTGATAATTAATTGGAAGGAATAACCTCAATTAGGAGGAAATTTATTATGGAAAAAATCAAATTTAGCCACTTTGTTGTGGTAATAATCATAATTTTCGGTTTGACAGCCTGCACTTTACCTGGATTTTCAACTCCTACCCCGTTCTCATTTCCTACTCCGGATAAAACAATGACCGCATTGTTTGAACCAACCCAGGTTGCGCCAGCGACATCAGCTGCAACACTGCCAGGAAATGAAGATCAGAAAACAGCAACTCAAGCGGTTCCTTCAGATACACCTGAAGCGGAAGAGACTGAGATTCCTCCGACTGAAACAGGGGAACCTATTGAAACAATTGAGCCAACGAATGAGTATGTAGGGCCAGCTGTCCGGAGTGGTCCTTCCATTGTGGCAGAGTATATGGAAAACAGTCCGGAAATCGATGGTGATTTGGCTGGGTGGGACCCACCTATCCAAAGGGTGATTAACCATGTCGTTTATGGGGCAGATAAACATTCAGGAGCTGCGGATTGTTCTGGAACGGTAGTTTCTGGCTGGAATGAAGATTATCTATTCTTGGGCATCAGGGTTAAGGATGAAAAATATGTTCAGGAAGCTTCCAAGGAGAAGATTTACTTAGGGGATAGTATTGAAATTTTATTCGACCGCTATGTGAGTTATGATTATTACCTTCAGGCGATGACATCAGATGATTACCAGCTTGGCATCTCACCGGGGATGGGTGGAATTGTTTGTTATATCAACCCTGGGAAAGTTGCTTCCATGGTTTCAACTATCTGTGAACCAAATCCCCCTGAAGCGTATAAATGGTTCCCAAAAACTGAAGTTGGGAAGATAACAGTAATGAAAATTGGCGCCCTGGAAGGTGGTGAAGGATATCAGGTTGAGATGAAGATCCCCTGGAGTTTATTGGGAGTAACAAATCCATCCGCGGGAGATCATTACGGGTTTGCTATCTCAATTAATGATAATGACAATGCGGGAACACTGAATCAACAAACCGTTGTTAGCAATGTTCCAGGACGGTATTTTGCAGATCCAACAACCTGGGGTGACCTGTATCTAAAGTAGGAATTCCTGTAAAAATTAAAAAAAAGCGGAACAGAATTCTGTTCCGCTTTTTGTATTCCATCTGTTGAATTTAATCCAGGTATGCCTGTAATTTTTCCTGGGTACGGGGGTTCCTTAGCCTGCGCAAGGCCTGGGCTTCGATCTGGCGGATTCTTTCCCTGGTTACTCCCATCTTTTTCCCAACTTCGTTTAATGTCAGAGTTCTGCCGTCAACGAGGCCGTACCTCATTTCCAGGATTCTCGTTTCCCGGGGAGGAAGTTCAGCTAAAGCTTCCTGGAGATGTTCCCGTAAAAGGATTCCAGTGGCTTCTTCATCCGGGGGTATCACATCTGCGTCGGCGATGAAATCGCCCAGCTGTGCGTCATCCTCTTTTCCGGTAGGCATTTCCAGTGAGAGGGGACGGCGGGCATGTTTCATCATATCCTGGACATCATCAGGTGTGACATTAAGAGCTTCTGCTAATTCTTCTTGATTGGGATCCCTGTTTAAATCCTGTTTAAGCTGATGCTGCATTCGGATCATCTTGTTGATCTTGTCGCCCATGTGTACCGGAACCCGTATTGTCCGTCCCTGGTCAGCGATAGCTCTGGTGATTGCCTGTCGAATCCACCAGGTTGCATAAGTGCTGAACTTGTAGCCCCGGGCGCGCTCAAATTTTAGGGCAGCCCGCATCATTCCGATATTGCCTTCCTGAATTAGATCCAAAAATGATACACCCCGGCCCACATATTTTTTTGCGATGCTGATGACCAGTCGAGAGTTGGCCTGGATGAGATGTTCAAATGCTTCCCACCCCTCATCAACAGTCTCGCTTAATGCTTCCCGCATTTCTAGAGTTAATTCTTCTTCAGCCAGTCTCTTTTGAGCTTTTCTTCCCTCGTCAATTACCTCGGTAAGATTTTGCTCTTCTTCCCGGGTTAAGAGTGGAACTTTTCCGGCTTGCTTGATGTATAAGCCAACAGTATCGCTTGTACTTATATTTTCCAATGGATCATCTTCGTCAAAGAGGCTAGCTACACCACAGTCTAGATCATCCTCATCTTCTTCTTCAAATAGTTCTTCTGCTTCATCTTCACTTTCTACATAGGGAATATCAGCGGTAAGAAGGGCAGAAAAGGCTTCTTCCAGTTGATCCACGTTGTTTTCGGCTTTTGGATAAATCTCCGAAATATCATCTAGAGTTACATAACCCTTATCGCTACCGATCTGGAGCAGGTGGGCAAGTGGATTTTCGTATTCGATAATTGTTTCTTTTATATTCTCGTTGCTCATGCTATCTACTACAGTACCTATTCGTTAAAACAGACTATTAAAACCCATCCACAATTTTCAATGGATGGGTTTTGTTTTTACTTGGAATTTGATTATAGCATAGTGTTCAGTCTTGCAAGGGCTTTTTTACCTTTCAAATAACTTATTAATAATTCCCTGATAGAAAGAGATTTTCCTCGAGAAACAGCTTTACCTGACTCTTGCCTGTTATTGGAAGGAATCTATCTTTCCAGGAACCCAGTAAACCAATGCTGAATGACCTCTTCAGCTGGTTTTCCATGGATAGAAATAGATTTGTCATGCAGAATTACCGGAGCATAATATCCCCAAGAGATAACCCCGGAAATCCAGCTTTTTTTGTTTATAGCAGACAAGAAAGCTGTATATGCTTTTGCTTGTTCATCCAGGTCGATTTTCAGGTTTGGCAAATAGGGCGCCGGCTTGGTGAATTCTTCGAAATTATAGCAAGTTTCATCCTCATCGGAGATGCAGTCGGAATTCCAGTCAGAGACGGATGGATATGCAATCCGCAGGACTAACAATTTGTCTTCTGGTTTTAACCAGGCGGTCCAGAATTCATTGACCTCGCCTTCAAGGGATTGTTCGGCTTGGCTTGTAAGTTCATCTAGAGTTGAAGATTGATCTGTCTGCAGTGAGGGAGTCCAGTCAAGATGGATTTGATCTATGTGTTGGAAATAAACTGGCATTTCTCCACTTGGGGGAAGAGCCATTGCCCAGGCTATTGTGCCGGAAAAACGGGAGTCAACCTCTGTCAGGATTTCTTCCCAACGGAGTTCAGAATCTGCGGGAACACCAGAGGGATTTCCATTAGCGAGCTTTCCTCCTGGAAGGGCAGGGGAAAGCCATTCTCCTCCTAGAACAAGCATATCGATTCCCTGTATTTCAGCCAGATCAGCAAAATGAACTGCGAATTTTTGATATTGATCAAACCAGCTGTTCCACCAGCCGAAATCAAGGGGCGCAGAATCCCACCAAATTTCAGGGCTTACTGGAAAATGAGGTTGGGGATGCAGCCCAACTTGCAGGTCTTGCTGGAAAGCAAGCTCAGACATTTTGGAGAGATCCAACCAGAGTAAGTCCTGGCTGGGATTAGGTTCGATCACTGGTGGAATCTGATGAGTAAAAGACCAGGTAGGTGTCAACAAAATCCACTTGGCGTTCATGCTGGAGATAGCAGGTAGAGCTGAAGAGAAATGAACAGAACTTGCTGCTTTAGTACCTGGCATAAATTCAATCCCGGTGATGAAACCCTCTCCCCTGGGTTGAATTATCGGTTGAGGAGTGTTTAGAGTTGGGGCCTCTGCTTCCAGCCATACCCAGTTTTCCACTGTATCCGCTATGTATTGTGATTCAGAGCTGGGGCTAATCGAACGTCCTTCTTCCGATCCTCCACTGGTAGCCCTGTCATCCGCAATGCCGCATTCTCCCTCTCTGCAGTATCGGTAAGTCAGGTCAGAGATGATATCAAAAGGGGAGAACAGGATAAAAACCCAGTGGTTCGGGGCGAGTTCAATCATGGGCAGCGGTGTAGTCCATCCATAAGGGTTAAACTGTATGTAGATCTCTTCTCCGGGAGGAGTATTGTCCGGTGTCCACAGATCAAAAGTGATTGAATCCTTGCTGCCAGTCTTCCAGGTGGTTACCTCATCCGTAAATTGTACCGGGTGATCTGGAACAATAAACCTCCGCAGAGAAAATCGTCCATCTTCGGAATGTTCAGCGTTCCAGAATCCATCCCCGAGTGTGTATTTATAACGAATTTCTGCGCCCACGGGGAGGGATAGAATGATGCCGTATTGGTTCCCTCCTGCAAAAATGAGTTTTGGCATTCTAGAGGGAGTCGTGTTCATTCCACCCGGCAGGTTTCCAAAAGTATTCCCAAGTTGATATAAATTGCCAGCCAGGTGAACGCTGTTTTCTGGTGTTCCAATAGGTACCGATACCAGAAAAGTCACATCAACAAAATCCCGAGGAGTGATCGAAAGATTCGCTTCCGTATTTGCCTGGGAAGCTACTTCTGCTCCCTGCTGGATAACCTGGTAACTTCCGTCTGGGGCATATACTACGAGATTGTGTACTCCGGGAGGTAAGCCTTGAAGCATAAACGCCCCGGATGCTGTTGTGAAGGTTTGGACTCCGCCACCTGTCACAAGCATGCCCGGTACAGGTGCTTTGCTGTTTTCATCAAGAATTATTCCGGTAATTCTTCCTGGTTCAGGCCAGTAATAGGTAGTATCAGACCATTTGCTCACTACGTCTCGAATTTCCAGGGGATTGTCTGCCAGTGCAATCCGGTACCGGACCTGTTCATCTGATTGGGTATGTTCAATTACTGCGTATTGGTTCTGCCGGGTAAAACGATATTTAATAATTGAATGCTGCGGCACAGTCAGGGTAGCTTTATATATTAAACCCTGGTCAAGATTATCTTCTCCAACTGCGGGCTCCATCGGGTGAGCATCAGCGTTTACCCCTAATCCAGTTACTTCATCCAGCGTACTTAGATAAATCACTTCTCCTTCAGGAGTGTTCAGCGGGATCTGGACATAAAAAGTGACTTCAACCATTAAGATGGATGTTTCACTGGAATCGGAATTTGGCAGGAAACTATCCAATGATATACCACTGCAGCTGTTGAGGACTACAGATATTAACAATATCAGAATGGGAACAACCCGTTTTTTTGGATGAACGGACATATCAGATCTCCGTTTTAATGATGTGAATGAGGATTTCAATATTCTGAATTTTTCGAATGGGGATCTCAATTCTCTTTTCGGCGGATAGCTTGACTATAAATATTCCCTTTTGAACCGAAATGCCATCAATGTATTCCCAGGGGATTTCCTGTTTTGGGAGCATAAATTTATGTTTTGAGATAGCAACTTCTCCAAAGGGTATGATTTCACCGCCTTGAAAAGCCTGGAGGAGTCGGGGTCTCAACCGGGTATATACTTGTTTCTTGATGGTCTTTTTTAGACCTTCGCGGCCATGGAGACCAGGATGACTATGAAGGGGGGGATACCTGCGAGAGTGAATTATCAGGTAGTGTCGAGTTTTGTTGATAAACCGCAGAAAAGATTTATTAACTGAATAGCTGGTAATACCTTGAATATCTTCCCAGTTGAGCAATCTTTTCCGGCCGGGTGGGAAATGAAAGAAGAGACCCCACGAGTAAACTTCAATCCAGGTGTGGGCTTTTTTAAGCCTGCTTAGAGTGTAGAACAGCAGCGGGATAACCAGGAAAGCGCCAATCAGAAACCAGGTTCTGCCCCAGGTGGAGGCAGCTGCTGGCCCAAAACTTGAATAACCATACAGCGTGCGCCATAGTCCATAGCCTACAGGAGCCAATACCACCAAAATCAGGGGGAAAAAAACAGTAAGTAGATCCCGCCAGCGGATTTCCTTAAGGTGATATCTTGCAATTGGAGTTCCTAAATCAGAACGTTTCGACTTGGCCACAAACTAACCCCTTAATATGTTGATTGGGAATTGATTGCCTAGATTATAGACTAGATTGGGTTAGTATGCACATGAAAAAGAAACCGTAATCCTGGAAAGATTACGGTTTCTTTTTCTTCTTCTTTCAGGCAGGTATAAAATACACGTCAGTTGGTTTTAGTTTGCTGTTTCTGAGGAACTGTGGTTTTAACTCCATCCCGATCCAGTCCAGATTTGCCTGTTCTGGGTCAATTCCAGTCAACCTGCTGAGCAGTAAAGTATCTACCCCTTCAAATTCAACCAGAACTAAAACATACGGAGTCTCTTCCAAAAAAGATTCTGATCCGAAGTGGCAGACTGTAAAAGCGTGCACAGCGGCTTTTCTTTCGGTGATATCGATCCAATCTGTTTCATCACCGGTATACATATCGTGTCCCCGGGGGGTCGCGTAGGTGTAACCGGTTTCAGGGTCCCTGTTGGCAAGGATTTTTTTATTTGTTAATCCTGCAAACCAGGGACTATCCTGGGCATACGAATGCAGATACACGATACTGTAAGGTTGTTCAATCTGGATTGGAGCCATTTTTTTCAGCCAGGCTAAAGCTTCTGGAGAAGTATCCAGGGGAAATGGCAGATTGTGAACAATGGTTCCACCCAGTGATTCAAGCTGTTTTTTCGGTATTTTCGCCATGGTTTCTCCCTATTCCTTTTCCAGAACGCTAACTGTTACATAGGTTCCCGTACCAGCATGGGAATGAATAGCACCTTTCCGGGCATCTTTTATTTGCAGAGTTTTGTCTTCAAAATGTTTGTCAATGGAGCCCTGCAGCTGCCAGATTGCAAATACTGCTTGCATTAAGCCTGTTGCGCCGACGGGATGTCCGCAGGCGATCAAACCACCGGAAGGATTTACCGGACAAATAGGTTCATCCGTCAGATCCAACCCATACTCAATATTTGGAAGGAATGCTTTCCCCGAAGCGGCAAATGGACCGCCCTCACCATAACGGCAAAGTCCGAGATCTTCATAAGTCTGGATTTCACTGGAAGTGTATGCATCATGCAGCTCAATAAAATCTAACTCAGTCAATGGATCCTGGATAGCAGCATGTTTGTAAGCCATATTCCCTGCTGTCCGCCCAGCTCTGAAGGAATGGATACCTGGATAGCGGGTTCCGTGATCCCAGAGTTCCTTATAATATTTCATCGTTTCCTGGGAATCTTTTTCCTGCTGGGTTGCATAGTTCTGAATAAAATTGTCATAGTCAACATGTGGACGGTCTGACATCCGCATCGCATCAGTTCCCCTTCCAATCCCGGTTACTTTTACAAGGGGGTGGGGGATCTTTGCTCCCGCTTTTTCCAGCCTTCTTATTCCTTCTTCTGAGGCTAGAACCGTTGCCGCTGCTCCATCAGACATGACACAAATGTCCAACCTGGTCAATGGCCAAGCGACCATTGTGGCATCGCGTACATCTTGAACTGTATAGCGATTCCTCTTTTGAGCATAGGGATTATGGAATGCATTCAGATGGTTTTTTACACTAACATGTGCCATTTGCTCAACAGTAGTGCCAAATTCCTTCATGTGGCGGGTGACCATCATGGCATAATAACCGGAATAAAACCCTCCTACCGGGTAATCAAAAGAGACATCGGAGGCAAGTGCAATAAACTCATTGCCTTTCCAGGTTTCAACATGGCTCATGGTTTCAAAACCATAAGCTACAACGACATCCATATGCCCGCTGGCAATGGATTTCCAGGCTTCCTGAAAACATAAGCCGCCGGTAGCTCCTCCCCCTTCTACTCGATGGCTGGGTTTCGGACACAACCCCAGGTAATCCTGGGCCATAATCGCGGCCATTAGCTGCCGGCTGAAGTGATCCGAAAAATAGGAAGCAACAGAACCATCCACGTTGTCTGTGAAGGCCGGGAAACTTAATCCCAGGTCATCGATGGCGTAATCATATGCTTCCTTGATTACCGCCTGATAGTTCTTGTCCGGACGGGTTTTGGCAAACTTGGATACCCCTCCAGATATTGCATAGACAGGTCTCATAGATTCACACTCCCTTCGTCTTGGTTGATGAGTAGAAGGTATTATTTTTACGAGTAATAAATTTTCGGCTGCCGCCGTTAATCTTTGTGCGAATTTGTAGTAATCTAATGAAAACTGATAATTGTGAAACCGAGTAGTGTAGAGAAAACCTTGATCGCTTTTCCTATAATAGCAGATAAAACCCCAGGATGCTTCTGCTAAATTTGATTCCACCAAGAAGCGTTGAAATGCTCCAAAACCAATAAATGATCAACCAATAATTTATTGAATACTAATTTGTGTTCTTCTCCAAACCCGAATCTTTTTCTGGTACTAATTCCACTTCTTCTTTCTGAGCGGGTATGGAAGAGGTATTCCCAACCCAGGAGGATGTATTAATTAAATCCTTATTTCCTATACTCGACAAGCTGTCTTTTGTCAGTTTCTTGATTTCGTTCAGTTCCTCAAGTTCAGCTTCCCGCATTAAGCGTTGGGGTAGATGTTGTATTTCATTCACGCCACGGCGAATATTCTGCCACCAAGGAGAGCGGATGGTAGAACTCATAAATTTACCTAATTTATGACCTGCTTCGATCATTCCTTCCGGACCCAAAAACAGGATTCCAATGATTAGGACAAATATAATTTCCAGGGGGCCAATACCGAAAATGTTCATGATGATCAGTCTGTTTTTTGAGATTGAATTTGCTGAATGGATTGTGTTATTTCGTGTTGGCGTTCCGCCAGGCTGCCCAGCACGCCGTTTACAAACCTGGGAGCGCTGTCAGAGCCATATACTTTTGCCAACTCTACTGCTTCGTTGATTGCCACTTTTAGCGGAATGTCGTCAGCCACAGCAAATTCCCAGAGGGCAATACGGAGGATATTTCGATCAATAATTGCTACCTGGTCTAACGGCCAATCAGGCGCATGATCGGAGATAAAACTGTCTAATTCATGACGGATTGGCCAAACTCCCAGAACGATTGATCGGAAAAATAAGACCAGGTTGTCATCCAAATCAGAATCTGCGGTACGTTCTATTAGAACCATGCCAACAGGGTGGTTGGTGACATCTAATTCATACAAAGCCTGGAGGGCAACCCCGCGCGCTCTGGTTCGGTCCTTCATACTACTCAGGCCTCAATGGATTGATTGTTCTGATAATCAATGTCCTCGATGTGTACGTTAATCGATCCCACATCCATGCCAACCATTTTGGAAATGGCCTCGGAAACCTCGTCCTGGACTTTTTTGCTTGTTTGGCGGATTTCAACTTTGTCAGTAAGAATCAAGTGCAAATCCGCGTAAACCCGACCGTCCTCTTCAACTGTGATTTCCACACCATCATCGCGATTACGGCTGAATAATGTATTCACGCTGCTAGGGATTTGCGCCAGGCGGCTGACACCATCCACTTGAAGCGCGGTTAATTTAATAATTGTTGCTAGAACACCAGGGGCGATGGTTGTCTTTCCCGGGGGACGTTCAGTTGTTGCCATAATTACTCCCAAGTTGTTGACTTATTGCTCAAATATGGACTTTATTTATTATAACCCATTGATTATTAAAACACAGACGGCCGTGAGAGTCACGGCCAGTCTGAGGGTTTTTCATAATTGACAGTAAGGCTTCTATTTTGCTACAACCTCGCGGCCTCGATAGAAACCACAATGGGGGCAAACACGATGCGGAAGACGTTTTTCGCCACAATTGCTGCACTGCACCAATTGCTTTGGTTTTAACGCATCATGCGCGCGCCGGCGGTTCTTTCGACCCCGGGAAGTTCGTTGTTTTGGTAGAGGTGTCATATCATTAACTCCTGCTCTTATCTCGACACGAAAAATCGTGAAAATCCTTTGTTATACAGCAGGTAGATTATACGGAGAGGCAGGCATTGTGTCAAGGTGATTGACCGGGGTTGAGTCAACTGACTTTTACCAAGCAGGGCTCAAAGACTGGACCAGATTAGAGAATTATTGGGGGCAGGTGGGGCGCTGGAGAGAAAAGGTCTCCCAGCAGGGGAATTTCTTGTGAGCAGGAGTCGGGTAAAAACCCGGGAGGAGCACCATATCCGGCATTGGTGAACATCCACCAACGCAGGGTTTGCTCCTCAACTCCCAGCGGCTGGAGAATGGTAAAGGCAGCCCGGCAGAGTAATTCCGCATATCGATTTATATTTATCGCGCCAGGATCAGGGCGTTCTGGAAGATCCCAGGCATACACACCGGGTTTTCCCCGGGTATAGAGGAATCGAACCCGCTGTCCCGGGATCAGGTGTTTGCCGATTTCTTCCAACTGGGCAGCAGCTCGTGCTGCAGGGGAGAGCACCTTGTATTCTCCTAGTGTTCTACTTAGTTTCTGGGATATCAGCAGATCCACCAGGGGAACCTTTTGCTCCCTCAAAGCTGCCAGCCTGGTTTGCAGCAGAGTGTGAATTCGAGGTAATTGCTCCACCAGCTTTCCGGCGTCCGGAGCGTCTGCGAGCAGGTTGAGCATTTCCAACTGGATATTTTTTACCCAGCGTGAAGTATCATCACGCCTCACCTCAATCCCCCGCACTTTCCAGGTGCCGTTTTGGAATAGACCGAAATAGCGGTTAGCCACAGGCACCCGGGGATCTGGTCGTGAACTTAAAAAAGCAATCCACTGGTAAATGCCATCCAGGCTGATCGGCAGCCCGGTACGGTCCAAAATTTCTTCCAGCAAGGGCTGAAAATCAGCTACCTTGGAAGCCCCTTCTTTTTGAACCCAGAGACCGTCCACATACATGTGGAGGACCCGGTACCCTAAATCCTCGGCAGCTTCCTTGGCCCGCAGCAGCGCCTCCCGTCCATAAGCTGTAACTGCTTCATGGGCTTCAATTCGTCCAAACCGGGCGTTTTTATACCCCAGGTATCCAAAGCAGGTCACCAGCAGCCATTTATGGGCTGACGATTGGGCTTTGTAAGGTAGATATCGGGCATCTTTCGGGTTCATGCCGGCCAATGCTTGTTTGAGTTTAATCCTTTTTTCGAGCAGCGGCTGCAGAGTGTCAGGAACCAGCCCGCGGTGGTCTTGATCAATAGTCATTTCCAGTTCGGGTACAAATGTGCCGTTTGCCCCGCCTTTGCCTACAGTTTCCGGGGAGACATTAAAGTGTTCCATGATGCTGGGATACATGGAGATGAAGTCAATTTCTGCTACCTGGGAATGAAGGCCGATTGTCGGCTGGTAAACCAGGCCTCCCCGGTCAGCCTGGAGCAGACTGTATGCTGTTTTAAAACGTTCCACCTGCTGTTTGTGCCAGGGAACCAGAACCCCCTGGCGTAGGGCAGTCAGGATCTGCATTGAGGAAATACCGGTGCCTGGAGAGACTCGGGCTGCGGTTTGAATCCGCAGGCTGGTAACCCGGGCCATTTCAAACACTCCTTCCAACCCATAATCGTGATACATAACGGTGTTTTCTGTGGAAATGTGGATCCGGCCAAAAAGGCGCGCTTGGGGACCGCGGTAGATCACCCTGCCGTAAGAATGATAGAAGCGCTCTTCCCGGCGTTCGACGCCGCGGCCTTGCTCTCGGCTCAAAGGGAGTGTGATCTGGTGTTTTTCCATCAGCTGGTGAAGTTTTGTGATCAGCCATTTATCTCCCCATACAGTAAGCAGCAGATCGGGATCGTAGCGGCGGAGCAGGGCCCGGAGCTTGATCAGCAGCCCCCGTTCTTCCTTAAAGGGGAAGAGGTAGTGTTTTCCTTCCAGGTAGACTTTGAGTTCGACAGGTTCCTTGTGATCCGGATTACAGTCGGGAGTCAGAACCATCACCAGCAGGGGAACCGGAGGGGTATCAATCATCCAGGGTGTGTCGAGGGTTTCCAATGCCTCAATCTCCCCCCCATCAGTGGCCAGCACCCGGCAGCGCGCCAGGGGGAAGGTGTGGGTCTGGGCTGCATAACGGAGCGCAAGCGGGATGTCGGCATTGTAATACGTTAAATCTGGAAAGCTTGTTTTTAGGTGGTGAAAAAGCTGCTCCTGCGCACAGGGTGTCTCGGTCAGCACTTCCAGAACGGGGAGAGGCTGTTCCTTAAATAAGTCCTGTTGTTCAACGCGCGACAACTGGACGGGAAGAGATAAAGATTTTAAATAGCGCCACAAAGTCCGCAGGCTGCCGTTGTCACCGTGAACGTAGAAAGCGGTTGGGAAAGGCTGGTGCAGCCGGTGGCGCCTGATGCCGTCTTCATCCAGCAGCCACAGGATTACTCCCTGGGCGGGATCCGGGTAAATGTCCAGCAGCCAGCCGTGGAGTTCATTGCTGGATGACATGACGAATTTCTGCGACCTCCTGCCGCAAGCGGATGATCTCTTTGTGTTCTTCCAGCAGCATGGACAGCAGGAAGGTTTCAAACGGCAGCGCGTGGGATGCGTACGAAGCGGCGGAGAGGTGTTTTCGGGCTGAAGCAAACAGGTCGTCCAGCACACGCTGGTCGCTGCTCCGCAGGGCACGGCGGAAGCGGGCAAAGGCCGCGCGTTCCTTGAGGAAAGTTTGGGTAATTGAGGATACAGTTCGTCCCATAGGGGCTCCTGTTAAAACAGTGAAAATTGAATGGCGGGATGATGAGGTTCGAAAACCCAAACCCGGTCAGCGGTTTCCCTGATGCGAGCCAGGAAAGGCTCTTCCGTGGGTTGGGGATGAACTATCAGTAAAACCGGGCTGTGCCGGGCATTTTTTTGCAGATGATACAGACTGGTTTCCAGAAGCCTGAGGCGTTCGAGAAGCGGTGCGTTCTCGTCCTGGAAGGTGGTGAGCAGATTCAGAACTAGCGTTGGAATTCCGCCGGGAGCGGGCTGTTCCAGCAGAGTTGTCATCTGGTAGCAGGTAAAAGCCCTTGCGACCTGGACGTGCTCCAGCGCTGTGTAGAGCAGGAGGTCTTTTCGCCTGAGTTCTCGGTTTAAACTCAGGATATCAAGGCGATTGCCTCCATCCAGCACGCGGACTGGGCCGGTTTGGGCCAGTTCTGCAATAAACGTGATGGCTGCTTTCCGCTGGAAAGAAGAAGGAGCGACCAGCAGCTGCAGAGTGGGGGAATGGGGTACAGGGATGAGTTCCATCCTCCAACCTTATCAGGTTGGAGGGGACAGGGCTATCGCCGTTTGGCTGAAATCAGGGATGAAAAAAAGGCTACCCCGAAAGGGGAAGGCAAATCAGGTTGCCCATTGCGAGAAATCCCAGTCGGACAGGATTTTGCGGAGCTCAAGTTTGCTGCGCAGACCGAATTTGCGTTTGGCATTGCGCAGGTGGGTTTTGACAGTAGCCGGGGAGATGATCAACTGGTCTGCTATTTCTTTGTTGGTGTAGCTTAAGCAGGCCAGGGCGGTGATTTCTTTTTCGCGCGGGGTGAGAGATTGCCAGGTTTTTAGATTTTTCGCCGCTTCCTGGCGGTGCTGCAGGGCAAAACTTAACATCTTTTTGCCTACTTCGTTCAGAGACTGTTTCTCTTCTTCAGCCAGGCGAGCCAGGGCCAGGCTCAGCGGCTGGTCCAATTTGACAAACTGGGCTGGGAAAATAAGATATTTGAGAGAGTCTACAACACGGGTTGGGAACATATTTGCTGGCAATGCCTGAATAGAACATTTGTTCTATATTATACACAGAGATACATATTCTGGCAAGGGGGTATTCAGTAAGTAGTAAGTAGTAATACTGTGCCGTCCTGAATAACGTTTACAGTCAATTGTCATTGCGAGAAAGCCGAAGGCTTTCGTGGCAATCTCCTGATAAGAAACTGAGCCTTTCGATACGTTCTCGCTAGCTTGTTTTGAGTGGTCCTGAGCACTTCGCTTTGCTCTGTATAAACTCCGCGAATGGACGTATCGAAGGGCCGGGTGAAGATAGGACTTGATTCATATAACCCGTGAATTTTCGAGGTCCTTCGACTACCACTTCGCTCTCGCAAAGAGTCCGCTCTGGGAGTTTTTAACAAAGAGTTCCCAAACTCCTACAGATGATACCAAGCCCTCGTCAGAGGGCGCCGTTTTTAGCCCTGTTATTTATGGCAGGGCGGATAGGGCTTGCAGTAACAGTATTCATCTCAAAGTCTCCCTGTCACTCCTTTGCCCCTTCCAGCCTTCCCCATAACTTACAAGCTTGTATGGTTTTTTAATCCCTTATTCTCTTGACGGACAAATTTGCAGATGCTAAAATTATGGCTTATTGTCTGCCATAATGCATTTGAGGTGCCACAACCATGAGCCAAGATCGCCGTATCCTCAGGACGCAAAAACTGCTGGGCGAGGCATTAATCGCCGAGGCCCGGGAAAAAGGGTACAAAAATGTCACCATCCAGGATGTCACCAAGCGGGCTGATGTCGGCTACCGCACTTATTTTCGCCATTACACCGGTCTGGATGAACTGTTAATCAGTGTCGCCCAGGACAGATTAGACGAATTTTACGAGATCCTCGACTTACCCCTGCCGGGAGAATTGATTGCAGACCCGGTGGAATATTTTCACAAAATTGGGGACACCCTCTTCCAGCACATCGAGCAGAACCAGAAAATGTTCCGCTTTTTATTGCTGGATGACAGCTTGCGTTTTGTCCTCGATCCGGTGATGAGCCGGGCCTGTCAAAAAGCCGAGATATTATTATCCGGGCTGCCCCAGGAGAATATCTCAGCCGGTGTAGCCGCCAACCACATCATCTCCTCGGCGTTTTCACTCATGCGCTGGTGGCTGGAAAATGATCTGCGCCATTCCTCCCAAAAAATGGGGGCTATTTTTACTGACTTGATTATCAAACCCACCTGGCTGGTGATGACCCTGGAAGAATAACCGTATGGACATAAAATACTTGCCGAATATTATTAGACACTTGATTTTAGATAACGAACTGGATTCCTGACTCTGATGGCTAAATCAATTTCCCCCTTGATCGAACTGCAGGGTGTGACCAAACACTATCACACCAAAGCTGGCGCATTCCCGGCTTTAAAAGACATCCACTTAAATGTCTTCCCCGGTGAATTTCTGGGTGTGGTTGGAAAATCGGGCGCCGGCAAATCCACCCTGTTGAACATGATTACCGGGGTGGATCAACTCACTTCGGGTGAGATCCGGCTGCGCACCAATGGCAAGATTGTCAACCTCACAGATCTCAGCGAAAACGATTTGACCCTCTGGCGTGGGCGGACAATGGGCGTAATTTACCAATCTTTCCAACTGCTGCCCATGCTCAGTCTGGTCCAGAACGTGATGATGCCCATGGATATGAGCGGGTTGTACCACCCCCGCAAAAGCAAAGAGCGCGCCCTCGAACTACTGGACATGGTCGAACTCAGCGATCACGCTTTAAAATATCCCTCCCAGATTTCCGGCGGTCAGCAGCAGCGGGTGGCGATCGCCCGAGCCCTGGCCAATGATCCTCCCTTAATCGTGGCGGATGAACCCACCGGCAGCCTGGATTCTGTTACCGCGGACCACATTTTTGACCTGTTCCAGCAGCTGCTGCAGGCTGACCGGACGATTGTGATGGTTACCCATGATCAAGGATTAATGCCCAGATTCTCCCGGACTGTTAAGATCGCAGATGGAGAGTTAGTGGATGAAGGAAGTGAGCTGTGAAGATTCCAGCCAATGAACAGGCCCTTCCTGGCACCCAATCAGGGATTATTCAGATGCAGGGGGTTGTAAAAACATTTATCTCCTCTGCAGGGGAATTCACTGCCCTGCGGGGCATCGACCTCAACTTGCAGGAAGGTGAATTTGCCGCCGTGATCGGCAAGTCCGGCAGCGGAAAATCAACCCTGCTCAACATGCTCACCGGCATTGACCACCCCACCAGCGGTCAAGTCCTGGTAGACGGAGTGGACCTCTATGCCATGAGCGAGAGCAAACGCTCCTTATGGCGGGGACGAAATCTTGGTATTGTCTTCCAATTTTTCCAACTTTTACCCATGCTCAATCTACTTGAAAACGTCATGCTCCCTATGGATTATGTGGGTATGTACGATATTGATCAGCGGCCTAAAAAAGCGATGGAGTTATTAACCCTGGTCGGTCTGGAAGAACAAGCCCAGATGCTCCCCCGGGCTGTTTCACGGGGACAGCAGCAAAGCGCGGCCATTGCCCGTGCCCTGGCAAACGATGCTCCCATCTTGGTTGCTGATGAACCCACAGGCAACCTGGACTCCCTCTCCGCCAGCAAAATTATTGACCTATTTGAAAAACTTTCCGGGCAGGGAAAAACCATTATCATGGTCACCCACGACCCCTCCATGACCCAGCGGACTTCAAGAACGGTGTTTATTTCCGATGGAGAACTGGTCAATGAGACCATTGCCCAGGCGCTGCCTTTGCTGAACCATTCTGTCATGCAGGAATTGGGTCATCGTGTAAAGACACTCCATTTTCAACCCGGAGCAACGATCCTGGAGCATAAAAAACGCGTGGATAATGTGTATCTAATTCAAAAGGGGAAGGTGGATATTGTATTAAAGCAGCGCCGCAGCGACGATGTGGTGATCTCTACTTTGCAGCGAAATGATATCTTTGGCGAAATTGAACTGCTGCAAGGTGGCAAATCAATTGCCAGCGTGCGGGCTTCCATAGAGGGGGCGGTGGACTTGCTGGCCCTTTCCCGGGAAGATTTTAACTGGCTGATGAAAGAATCCCCTCTGACAGAAAAAGCAATGACCGAAATGGTCCAGGAAAGACTCGAAGAAAGAAAAGGTGCTGACCGCAGAAAGAAAGGCCGAGGTTTATTCGGCTAAACACTTTCACCCTCTTGGCCTGATCCAAACCATGACCAGGGTGAAAAATGGTATAGGAGAGAAGTATGCGCCCTCGTTGGCGAAAAGTTCTTTCAGATCTAATTGATAATAAAGCCCGAACCATCCTGGTAGTATTTTCTATTGCCGTGGGTGTGTTGGCGATCGGCGTGATCGCCGGCGCCTATGTGATTATCTCAGAAGATATGGGCATAAGCTACGCGGCCAATAACCCCTCCAATATCGAAATCCGGATGGATGATTTTGACCAGGACCTGCTGAACACAGTACGGAATTTTGAGGGCATCAAAGAAGTCGAAGCACGCCGTGTGTTTAACATCCGCCTGCGCCTCCCCGGGGAAACCCAATGGACAACGGTTGACGTGGTGGCAATGGAAGATTTTGAGGAGAACGAGATCAACCTTCTCCAACCAGTCAGCGGAGCCACCGTGCCGGAGAAAAACCAAATCCTGCTTGAGCGCGATGTACTGGAAGAGTTAAAGGTATCTCCCGGTGAGAGCCTGGAAATTCAACTCGATGATAAGACCATCAAAGAAATCATGGTGGCTGGAATTGTGCAGGATCCATCTACAGGAGCGATCGATTTTCTGGCAGCGCCCCTGGCCTACATCACCACAGATACGCTGAAATTCTTTGCCGAGCCAGATCTATTCAATCGCGTATATGCGACTGTTGAAGTCGGCCAGGATGACGATCCACATATCCGCTCTGTAACAGCTGACCTGACAGAGAAAATCGAAAAAAACGACTATATGGTCGGGCGAATTTTCCGCTCTAAAACCCATGAGCATCCCCTGGAGCCCACCATCAATGCGGTTCTGGGAATCTTAATGGCCCTGGGGGTCCTGATCGTATTCCTTTCCAGCTCATTAATTGCCAATACTCTCAGCGCTCTGCTCAATCAGCACCTGCGTCATATTGGTGTCATGAAGTTAATCGGAGGGCGGGACCAAATTATCTTTAGGATGTATTTGGTGCTGCTGCTGGTTTTTGGTTTCTTAGCTCTCTTGATCGCTATCCCGGCTGGAGGTCAGGGTGCTTATGCGCTGGCTCAATATATCGCTGACGAGATGGGCTTTTCGCTGCTGGGATACCGCATTGTGCCGCTCTCCTTTGTCCTTCAGATGGCAGTTGGTATCCTGGTACCCCTGGTTTCTGGATTCATACCCGTAATCAACGGATCAAAAGTCACCGTTCAAAAGGCGCTCGATGGAGACCAGGCCCAGAGTGACAGCGGGGAAGATCAAACGGGCAAAGCAGGAGGATCCCGGTTCGAACATATGCAGGTAAACTCCGCCCGGATCCTGGCTGACCGCGGCATCCGCATCCCCCGTCAAAGGCTCATATCTCTCCGAAATACATTCAGGCAGCGGGGACGTTTAATGCTGACACTTTTCACGCTCACCATGGGCGGGGCTATCTTTATCTCAGTCTTTAATGTCCGGGTTACTTTGCATGATTATGTTGACAATATTGGTAAATATTTCCTGGCTGATGTCACGCTCGATTTTGAAAGGCCTTACAGGCTGGAAGAAATCAAGCAGTACGTTTTCCAGGACCCGCGGGCGATTCATGTGGAAGGATGGTCTTACGCCACCGCAGAAATTTTATTTTCTGACGGCTCCACAGCCGAAAATATCAGTATTCTGGCGCCGCCTGCAGAAAGCCACTTGGTTTCCCCTATGATGGTTGCTGGACGCTGGATCCAACCGGGTGACGAGAAGAAACTCGACATCAGCGAGGGAATATACGATTATTATCCCGATTTGAATATTGGTGATACCATCCCGCTTAATATCAACGGGAAAGAAGAGCGCTGGGAGGTAGTGGGCGTATTTAAATTCATCGGATTGGAAGGGATGATTGGTTATGCGCCTTATGAGTACATCTCGCGCGAACAAAACCTGGCCAACCGCTCTTTCACTTACCGGATTGAAATTCAACAGCATGATCGAGCATCCCAGCAAGCAATAGCCAAAGACCTGGACGCCTATTTCCGGGATCAAGGTTTCCATGTACAAGAGGTCACCCCCGGGCTGTCCACTCTGGACAGTGCCTCGGAAAGTCTGGATATTTTAATAACCTTCTTGCTGATTATGGCCCTGCTCACGGCCACGGTTGGCTCCATGGGACTGGCTGGCACAATGAGCATGAACGTACTGGAACGAACCCGGGAAATCGGGATCATGCGGGCAATCGGGGCCACCGATCTGGAGATCATCCGCATGGTGATTGTGGAAGGTCTACTGATCGGGATCATCTCCTTTGTGTTGGCAATCATCCTTGCGGTTCCTTTCACCTATTTGCTCTCCACTATTGTCAGCAATGCTGTATTTGCCACTCCCATCGCCGTGGTTTTCACACCGATGGGATATTTTATCTGGCTAGGACTGGTAATCGTCCTGTCATCCCTGGCCAGTGTGCTGCCCGCCCGCAATGCGGCGAGGCTGACCATTCGCGAAGTTTTAGCATATGAATAAACAGGTTGGTTTGATTTTTGACTGCCACAAAAAAAAGGAAATAAATATGAAAACCAGAAATACGAAAATTATCTTATTCTTGAGCTTGGTTCTTGCCTTCACTCTGAGCGCTTGCGGCGCGGAGGAAACTCCCACCCTGGAGCCAGTGGAAAGCATCAGCCTGGATTATGTGGTCGCGGAAGGGCATATTTTCCCTGTTCATCACAGCTGGTTAAATTTCGCAGCCCAGGGCAGAGTCGCTGAGATTCTGGTCGAGGAAGGCGAAAAAGTCACCTGGGATCAGCCCCTTATACACCTGGCTGACCGTGAGGGTGCAGAGGCTTCCCTCTTAGCAGTTGAACTGGAATTAACCCAGGCCCGGCAGGATTTTGATGATTTTACCCGAACCTCGGGGCTGGCTACTGCTTTAGCCTGGCAAACTTATCAAAACGCCCAGGCCCAGCGAGGTGCAGCCGAAGAGGAATGGGAAGATTTAAACCTCGAATCCCTAGAAGATAACATCGATGATGCCCGGATTGAGGTCCGTGACAGCGAGGATGATCTGAAGGATGCTCAGGAAGAATGGGAAAAATATAAAGATGTTAACGAGACGAACTATACCAGACAGGCAGCCGAAGACGATCTGGAAGAAGCCCAGGAAAGTTTTTACGGTGCCCAGCGCGATCTAGAAGAAGCCATTCGAGAGATTGATGGCCCCCGGGCTGCCCTGGATGCTGCCCTGGCTGCTGAAGCCGAGGCCAAACGGGATTTCGAGATGTGGATGGAAGAGGGCTTTGATCTCGATCAGCTATCTCTGCTGGAATCCCGCGTCATAGCCGCTGAAGCCGGAGTGAACGCAGCCCGGATCAGGCTGGAAAACTACACATTAACGGCTCCCTTTGCTGGCACAGTGACAGATATCTACCTGGAGATCGGTCAATTTGTTGGCCCTGAAGCCATGGCAATCCAACTGGCCGACTTAAGTGAGTTTGTGATCGAAACCAGCGATCTGACTGAGCTGGAAGTGGTTAAAATCTATGCGGGTCAAATCGTAGAAATAGTCCCCGACGCCCTGCCAGATACCCTTCTAATAGGAAAAGTGGAACAAATTGGGCAGTCTTTTAGAACCCAGGCCGGCGATATCACTTACAAAGTTACCATTAGATTGGATGAGACCGATCCCAGCTTGCGGTGGGGGATGACGGTGGAGCTCATGTTTCTACCGGAATAAAGAGCCGGCCTTTTAGATTTCCACTCTATAGGCGATACTCATGCCAGGAGATGGGGGAGCGAGTGTTAGCAGAATATTTTTATCAGTTCAAACTAAAAATGTAGAAGAAGCTTCGGGTTGTGCCAATTGATTTTGGGACAGCCCGAAGCTTTTTGATAGAACGCAAGATAGAGGGTCAAGGGGTGAGGAGAAGCAAAGATTCCGCCTCTTGCTCAATTTTTTCTAAATCCCAGAGCATGGGATGGTATTGAATCGTCCGCCACAAGTCAGCCATATCAATATAGTGGGGGTGGTAGGCATGTCCCGACTGCCCGGTGGTATGAATTGTGAGCGAGTTTGACAAATCGCTGAGATCAACAATCATCCGCATCGAAGGAAGCCAATTATGGTTGGTTATGAATTTCTTTTTTTCCCTAGAGTCGTCCGCAGGTACGATTCAATAAATGGATCCAGATCGCCATCTAGAACGGCTTCGGTATTGCCTGCCTCGAAGTTTGTTCTGTGGTCTTTCACCATCTGGTACGGGTGCAGGACGTAAGACCTGATCTGGCTTCCCCATTCAGCCTTTTGGTATTCCCCCCGGAGTTCTTCAATTTTCTCTTTCTTGATGCGCAGTTTTAATTCCGCCAGGCGGGCTATTAATACCCGCATCGCCATCTCGCGGTTTTGAGTCTGCGAACGTTCATTCTGACAGCTGGCGACAATTCCTGTTGGAATGTGAGTGATACGCACTGCTGTATCGTTTTTTTGAACACTTTGTCCCCCAGCACCGCCAGAACGGAAAGTATCGATTCGTAGATCGTTGGGATTGATCTTAATGCTGCTGTCTTCTTCAACCTGGGGCAGGATTTCCACCAAAATGAATGATGTATGCCTTCTATTGGATGAATCAAAGGGTGAGATTCTCACCAATCGGTGTACGCCTTTTTCAGACCTGAGATAACCGAAGGCATATAAACCGCTGATAGAGATCGTTGTGCTTTTTATTCCCGCTTCTTCTCCGGGAGTTAAGTCAATTGTCTCTGTTTTAAATCCCCGTTTTTCTGCCCAGCGGAGGTACATCCGCTGCACCATCTCAGCCCAATCCTGGGCATCATTCCCTCCGGCGCCGGCGTGGATAGCCAACAGGGCATCTCCCCGGTCATATTCTCCGGAAAGCATGGCATTAAACTCTCTTTTTTCGATCTCTGCCTGGATGGCCTTGACTTCAGACTTCAGTTCTTCCTGAAGGTTTTCATCCTCCAGGGTTGCTAATTCCAGAGCATCCTTGAGCTGCTGCTCCAGGGCTGTCCACCCCTTGATCTCTTCTTCCAGGGCAGAGAGGGTTTTCATCACCTTCCTGGCTCTGTTCTGGTTATCCCACAGATCTACTGCTTGAGATTCCTCCCTCAGTTTTTCTAATTTTTCTACTTTTTCAGCTACGTCAAAGACGCTCCAGTAAGTTCTTGATTTTTTTCTGACTCTCTTTGAGAATTGTATATAAGGATTCCATGAATTTTCTCCAAAAAACAGAATGACTGCTATACTCACTTGATAAGGCGTTTATTCTTGATTTAAATTATATATTGCAATGATAACCGTTTTCGTTGGGACCCGATTTCCCGGGAATTTAATTTTCCTTTACCCAGCTTTGGTAGAGAGTAATCCCGACTGAGAGAGCCAGGTTTAATGAATCAACCGCATTGTTTTGGGGAATCCGGATGCTGGTTCCAAACTGAAGGTATTCATCTCCTAGTCCGCTGGCTTCTTCCCCGAACACCAGCGAGTAAGGCGGCTGGAATTCAACTTCTGGGAGAGCTATTTCACCGTTGGTCATTAATGGATAAAGTGCATGATCGGCGTATGAACCCCAGTAATCAGTAAACTCCCGAAAAGATTTTATCTTGAGTTGGAAGACCGATCCCATAGAGGCCCGGATGACTTTCGGATTAAACGGATCAGCAGCCGGTTCCACCAATGCCAAATTATTTTTCCCATAACCCAGCATCGTGCGCATGATGGTTCCCAAATTTCCCATACTCGATGGATGAACCAGGACCAGATGATTTCCTGCCGCATCAAGATCAAGGTTGAATTTCTGGAATACACCAATTGCATAAGTGTTTCCCCGGGAGGTAAGTTTATTTACCAGATTGTCATTTTCTATGATTTCAATTTGTTGTTCCCGGCAAAAATTACGGATCTTTGTTATGCCCTGATTTTCCAGCCCCTTGGAATGCAGTAATACAGCCAGGACAGATTCCGGCCGGTAGGTTAGGAGTTCCAGGGTAGGGTAGACCCCGAGACAATAGGAATGGTCAAAGTCTTTTTGATATCGTTTTAATTTAAAATTAAGAGACATATTAACCCCGGTTTAATAATCCGTTGATGAATCCTTCTGGATTGAACTTAATCAGGTCTTCCGGTTTTTCGCCTAACCCGGCGAATAATACTGGAAGTCCGAGTTTTTCTTGAATAGCAAATACCATTCCGCCTTTCGCCGAGGAATCCAATTTAGCCAGGATAATTCCATCCAAAGGGATTGCTTCTTTAAATGCTTCGGCCTGGTGGAGAGCATTTTGACCGGTTGTCGCATCCATAACCAACCAGGTTGCATGCGGTGCTCCGGGCAGTGCCTTGCCAGCGACGCGGTGAATCTTTTTTAATTCTTCCATCAAGTTATACCTGGTATGCAGCCGTCCCGCGGTATCAATAAGGAGGATATCAATATTACGGGAGATAGCAGCCTGAACGCCATCATAAACCACAGCTCCCGGGTCGCCGCCTTTTTGCCCAGCGATAACGGGTATATCCAATCGCTCTCCCCAGATCTGGATTTGTTCTAAGGCAGCAGCCCTGTAGGTATCCGCTGCAGCGAACATCACGCTAAACCCCTGTGTCTGGAATTTTTTTCCCAGTTTAGCCAGAGTAGTGGTTTTCCCAGATCCATTAACTCCTACAATAAGGATTACGGATGGTTTGTTGCCCCAGGTCAGTTCTGGTGGAGTTTTCAGCCGGGATTGTAATTCTTGTTCAATTACCTGCTGCAACTCCTCAGTTCGGATCAAGCCCAAGTGTTCAACCCGGGATCGGACCCTGTCCAGCATCTCAAGACTTGTTTCAACGCCTATATCTGCTTGAATGAAGAGTGACTCAAGCTCAGTCCAGGTATCCTCAGAGATCTCGCTTGCTCCAAAAAAAGTCGCGATTTTCCCAAAAGTTGATTTCCTGGTCTGAGAGAGACCATTTTTCCACTTGCCAAGGGTGTTTTCCATCGCCTGCATTATAACACGCGCGTTTTTTGAAGTTATGTTTCCAACAAGACTTGGGAGCAGCTGCAAGTTAACTGATTTCTAGAGGATTACTTGAGAAATTTGCCCACGAGAACTGAAAAATGAGCAAAATGCAGTGAGGTATAATGGCACCAGTGAGAGGTTTGTCAGTTGAGTATCGTTCGGGGAGTTTTTATTGGAGAAGGGTCAGACCAAATGATAAAAGTGCAGGTGTTGTTTTTTGCTACTATCCGGGCAATAATCGGCTTTAAGGAAATGGAGATTGAGCTTGCCTCTGGATCTACTGTCCGGGATCTTAAACAAAAGATCACTGAGATGTATCCTCATGCCGGCCCAGCAATGAAATCAATGCTCACCGCTGTGAACAGGATATTTTCAGATGATGATACTTCTTTGCCAGATCAAGCAGAGATTGCGTTTTTCCCGCATATAAGCGGTGGTTAAAAAAATCGGTCCTCAGCATAAGAGTCGATAAATTATTGCCCAGATGTTTAATGTTTACCCATAAAAACAATGAAGATTCAGGAGAAAATGAAATATGGTCACCTGCCGGGATTGCCGTCAGCCATATCCACAGGACTCCCTGCCGCACCTCTGCCCAAATTGTGGGGGATTATTCGGATTTTCAGAAGGGATAACCTATTCCACTGAAAAAATTGAGCCCGGGCTGCCTGGGATCTGGCGCCATCGGCATAGTTTTTCTCTGCCGAGCGGGGCGCCGCTGATCACCCTCGGAGAGGGAGACACCCCACTGATATGGAGTCATGTTTTTGGGAAAAGAGTTGGTTTTAAGCTCGAAAGTTTAAATCCTACCGGTTCTTTTAAAGACAGGGGCACTGCTGTTCTGGTGAGTTGGCTGGCTGCTGCCGGAGTGAAGGAAGCGGTGGAGGATTCATCTGGAAATGCAGGTGCATCATTTGCAGCCTATTCTGCCAGATCAGGGATTCAGGCCAGGATTTTTATTCCCTCATATGCGTCTGGACCTAAACGATCCCAAATTGAAAGTTACGGTGCTGAGGTAATTACAGTTCCTGGTTCTAGATCAAAAACTGCTGAGGCGGTTCTCCAAGAGGTTGAAAGAGGCGCTACCTACGCTAGTCATGCTTTTTTGCCTCAGGGAACAGCAGGAATTGCCACAATAGCTTATGAGCTGGTACAGCAGATGGATGGAATACCGGGTACGATTCTTCTTCCTGTGGGACACGGCAGTTTGCTCCTGGGGATAGCTTTGGGTTTCCAGGCGTTAAGACAAAACGGATTGATACCGCGGGTTCCAGTGATAATCGGTATTCAAGCTGCAGAATGCGCCCCGCTGTTCAACGCCCAGAGAAATCAGGACGAAGAGCCGGCATCAATAGTTGAAGGAAAAACCATCGCTGAGGGAGTCCAGATTTCAACTCCTTATCATGGAAAGGATGTACTTCGTGTTGTAAAAGAAAGCGGAGGAAGATTTATAGCGGTTGGTGAGCAGGAGATAGGTGCTGGTCAGCAGCAGCTCGCAAAACTTGGCATTCATGTTGAGTTGACATCCGCATTGATTTGGAACGCTTTGGAGCAAACTCATCAAGAATGTCCAGAACCGATTGTCTGCATATTAACCGGGCATGGATTAAAGGGTGTTTGAACCGTTGCCTATCTCAAGGCATTGGGTATAATAAAACACTGACAAGTACAATTGTGTCGGAATGTTGGAACTGATGGACCGCGAGGTTCTTGGAAGAGGGAGTTCGCTGACCCTGAGTTCCGGGAGTAAACCATGAGTAAGCCTCAGGGCCGGGAGACGTTAGAATCTCCCCCTCAATTTAATCAAAGAGTAGGACTGGGTTTTAAAAATCTTACCCTTCTCACCCGGGCGTTAACCCATCGATCTTACATAAACGAAAATCCAGACGCAATAGAGGATAATGAACGTTTAGAATTCCTCGGGGATGCGGTGCTGGATTTTATTGTTGGGGCCTGGCTTTATCACCATTATCCGGAAATGGCTGAAGGTGATTTGACCCTGATCAGAACAGCTTTGGTGCGCACTGAACAGCTGGCGGAGTTTGCCCGGTTGATCAAACTGGGGAAGGCAATGCGGCTAGGACAGGGAGAAATTGCGTCCGGAGGAAGAACCAGGAATGCCTTATTATGTGCCGGCTTTGAGGCGCTGATAGGAAGTTATTACCTGGACCAGGGGATCAAATCAGTGGAAACGTTTTTTGAACCTTATTTGGTGAAGGCATTGGATGAGGTACTGGTTGATGGCCACCTTCATGACCCAAAGAGTCTGCTGCAGGAATGGACTCAGGCCAGAGGATTAAACCCGCCAGTATATGAAACAATTAATGAAATAGGGCCTGACCACGAAAAGGTATTTGAAGTTAAAGTCAGTGTAGAAGGAAATATTTCCGGGTTAGGTAAAGGCAACAGTAAAAGGGAAGCATCAAAATTTGCGGCAAAAGAGGCCCTGGATCAATTATCACGGAATGCCCATTACCAGGTTAAGGAAAACTGAGGATTCATGCGACTAAAATCCATTGAACTTAATGGTTTTAAAACATTTGCAACCAAAACGAATTTTGAATTCGCTAATGAAATCACGGTTATAGTCGGACCTAACGGATCCGGCAAGTCAAATATAGCCGATGCGGTTCGATGGGTACTTGGTGAACAATCTTACAAACTGCTGCGGGGAAAAAAGACCCTGGACATGATTTATTCAGGTTCTGAACAGCGTCCTCGCGCCGGAATGGCCGCCGCTACCATTGTGTTCGATAACAGCGAGGGTTGGCTTCCCATTGATTTTTCTGAAGTTTCGATCACCAGGCGTGCTTTTCGGGATGGGAAAAATGAATATCTGATTAACGGGCAGCAGGTTCGTCTCCGGGATGTGTATGAGCTTTTAGGTCAATCGGGATTAGCTGATAGAACCTATACTATTATTGGGCAGGGGTTGGTAGATGCCGCACTATCCTTAAAAGCAGAAGAACGACGCATGCTCTTTGAGGAAGCAGCAGGTATTGGGCTTTACAGGTCAAGAAAAGCAGATGCGGAAAGAAGGTTAGAAAAAACCAACCGCAATTTGGATCGGGTTGATGATATTCTCTCAGAACTAAAACCCCGTTTAAAAAGCCTCCAACGGCAGGCAGTCCGGGCAAAGCAGTATGATCAAGTAAAAGCAGACTTGAGAGAACTTCTGCGTGAATGGTATGGTTATCACTGGGCAAGAGTCCAAGCAAATTTACAAAAAGCCAAGAAACTGGAAGGGGAGCAACGTCTCAGTTTAGACAAAGCACGGACCACGCAGGCAGTTTATGACCGTGAGTTATCTGAGAATCAAGTCAGGGTCCAATCCCAGAGATCAAGGCTGAATTCCTGGCATAGGGAATTAGCTGAACATCATAATGAAAAAGAAAAAGTTAGCCGGAACCGGGCTGTAGCTGAGGAAAGAATCCGATCCCTTGAAAAAAGATCCCAGGACTTGGAAACTGAGAAAGTTCGCCTGGATGAACAAGTAGAGATAACTCTGGAAAGGTTTGAGCAATCTCAGATAGAAGCGGCTGCAGATAAAACTCGATTTCAGGAATCAAAACTGAATGTGGAACGAGCGGGGGAGGAACTGGAAATTAAACGGGAGTTAATGACAACTCTTGGGATTGAATCTTCTACTGCGAGAGAGGAACTTTCAAAATCTTCAGATCAGCAAATTCGGCTGACGTCCCGATTGACTGACCGTCAGGATCAGAAACAAAGAACTGAAACCAGGCTAAAGGCCGCAAAAGATCAAATCAAGATCGCTGAAGAGCAATTCCAGAAAATTCAGAAAGGGTATCAGGAAGTTAAGAAGCAGCTTGACCAGGCAGCAGCTGAAAAGGACGCAATAGATAAGGAATTTATCAGCGTTCAGAAGGAGAAGGCTGCCGGGGAAAAATATCGCCAGGAATTGAAAGATAAGTTGTCTTCATCCCAGACCGAGAGCAGCCGGCTGTCCGCTGAATTAAATGTTCTCCATCAAGCGGAACAAAAGCTGGCAGGGTATGCGAATGGAGCGAAATTGCTGCTCACCCAATCCCGGTCTGGCAGACTTTCCGGGGCACTTGGTACGTTGAGCAATTTCCTGGAGGTACCGGAGGAATATGAAAAACCGATTGCCGCTGCCTTGGGGGATTACCTCGATGCGGTAATTTTGGAGAAGGAGACGGATTCTAACCAGGCATTGGAACTGCTGCTGAATGAGACCACCAAAGGTGTGTTGCTGCCATTAAATCGGTTAATTACTCTCGATCGCCCAAAACTGGAAAAAAATATACCTGGGTTTATTGGGATAGCAGCGGATCTTGTAACAATACCCCCTAAATTCCGACCTGTAGTTGATTTGTTGTTAGGGCGTGTTTTCATCATGAAGGACAGGAAGGACTTAAGCAGGGTCCTGCGGGACCAACCGCTGGGAACGAAGGCAGTAACTCTCCGGGGTGAAGTATTTCACACTACCGGTGAAATTATTGCCGGCAATGAGGGAACACCCAGCACTCTTAGCCGATCCCGCCAGCGTAAAACCTGGGAAGAAAAGATTTCTTCCTCATCCAAACAAATATCCAAGCTGGAGGAACAGATTCAGCAAGTGGATCAAAAATTGGCTGATTTTGAGGAAAAAGAAGAGAAATTGCACGGGGGGCTGTCCAGGGCGAAACAGGATGAAAACTCGATTGAGGATAAATTCAGTCAGATCTCCCTGGATCGAAATTCTGCGGAACGGAAAATTGAGTGGGAAACTGCTCAACACCAGTCAATTGTTGATGATGCATCTGAAAGAGAAAACGAGATCATCCAGATCACCAGTGAACTTGAAAATATCCAAACCGGCATAGTCCAGGCGCAGGAAATAGTATCTAAAACATCTGCAGCCATTCGGGCAATTTCATTGGATGAGGAAAGGGAACAGCTGGCACATTGGGAAACACAATCCGCTGTTGCAGAACGAGCATTAACAGATGTTGAAGAACGATTGGGAGAACGAGAAAGTACCTGGCAAGAAGCGAAAAGCAGAGTCCAACAAAACAGCGAACTTGGAAGTCAGTATCAGGCGCAATCTGCAAGTTTGAGCGAGGAAACAAAACACCTGGAAAAGCAGGAAAATACGCTTCACCAGGAAATATCTGAATTGCGTAAATTGATCGATACTACTGAAACAGAGCTTACTGAAGATGAAACGGAACAGCGGGAACTGCAGAGCAAAGAGGCAAAAGCGCGACGAATCCTTAACCAGGCAGAACGGGCTTATGCGCAGGCAGATATCAACCTGACCCGGAACAGGGAAAAATTTGAATCGATTCAGGAACGAATAAAAGAAGATATCGGCTTGGTGGAATTGAAATTTAACCAGGATATCTCCGGCCCGACCCCCTTACCGCTGGAAGGATATGTTGAGAAACTTCCAACTGTAGAAGAAATACCCAGTGATTTAGGCAGCACCATCAGAGAGCAGCGAGCGCAGCTGAGGAGATTAGGCGCGATAAACCCTGAAGCCCAGCATGAATACCGCGAAGTTAATGAACGGCATGAATTCTTAACTGAGCAGCTGGCAGACCTCAGGAAAGCGGAAGCAGATCTCAAGGAAGTCATTGCTGAACTGGATGTAATAATGGAGCGGGAGTTCAGAAAGACCTTTAATGCAGTCGCAGGGGAATTCAGAGAAATCTTTACCCAGTTATTCGGGGGAGGGAAGGGACAGCTGGTCCTCTCTGAACAGGATGATTTAACCGGATCCGGGGTTGATATCCAGGTCAGGCTCCCAGGCCGGAGGACCCAGGGTTTGTCCCTTCTATCAGGAGGAGAGCGGAGTTTAATTGCAGCGGCATTGATTTTTTCCCTTTTGAAAATTTCACCGACACCGTTCTGTGTTCTGGATGAAGTAGACGCCATGCTGGATGAGTCAAATGTTGCCCGGTACAGGAAAATTCTCCGGGAATTGAGCTCAGATACCCAGTTTATTGTTATCACTCATAATCGGAATACAGTCCAGGTAGCTGATGTGATCTATGGCATTATCATGTCGGAAGATTCCTCCAGCCAGGTTTTAAGCTTAAAACTGGATGAGGTTGATGAGGTGATTGACTCCTGATTGAAGGGAACTTCGCTTATTCCGGATTTGTTCTTAATTATTCCAGTTTCCAGATAACCAAATTGAATGTGGTACCAGTGACTGATTGTGACTATAATCTGTCCTATGTTGAGTATCTGCCCTCGGTTTTAATGAAAGCAGGGAGTTGATTTTCTTCAATATTCAGGCCAGAAATGAAATCGGCATCTGAAATTGAGATGAACACTTTCAACTTGGGTTTATAATTGTAATGATAGTTTTATCTGTTTAAGATCTTGCCCAAAGACGTCAGGACTTCCTGGTTTTCCTGGAGGAAACTCATGGCCCAAACAATTTCAGATCAACTTGATCAAGTTCTAATTAATTTTGAGAGGAATGTTCCCCACGTAGAGGCCATTGCTATTGTAAGCACTGATGGTTTAGTGATCGCTTCCAGATTACCCGACAAAGTAGAAGAGGACAGGGTCGGCGCTATGGGTGCAGCAATTCTTTCCATCAGTAAACGCAGTGGGGAAGAATTGAGTAGAGGAGAAATGTGCAAGGTATTAATTGAAGGTGAGAATGGATATTTGTTAATTCGCAGTATTGGCGAGTTTGCGATCCTGGTTGCTCTGGTTGATAAAAATGTCCGACTGGGTATGCTGTTCTATGAATGTAAACGATGTATCGCTCAATTAAATGAAATTTTATAACCTTGAACTAATTGGGAACCACAAGATTCAGGGAGGGAAACATGGATGACATTAAAACCACAATAATTAACCGTGATCTAAATCCATACCACTCATTTTTGGCCTCATTTTTTGCCGGTTTAGCAGAACTGGGAATGATAAATCAGGGATCCATTAATATCGTTTCAAGAAGAGCCGCAGAATATTTATATTCTTATTTGGATGCGAAGGATATTCTCCCGGATATGAGCGCAGTGCCGGGTGATTCGACCGCAGAAGTGGTTAAAAATTTGATTTTATATATCAATAAGATTATCAGCCTGATGGGGGGATATGATCTTCAGGAACTTGATGAAGGTCAGGTTGTTTTATTGGTAGCAGCAGATAAGTGCCGGATTTGTCCCAAAGGTGTTGGCGGTGCGGAGGTCAAAGGCACCTTGTGTCCGATACCAAGTTTTATTGAAAACCTGGTGAATAAAATTGCTGGAACTGAACTCATCGATTTAGTGACTCCAGGTATAGAAAAAGAAGGTACAACCTGTAAGGCGTATTTTCAAATTAAGTCCTAAAATATTGATTTATGGATAAAAATCTATCATTTGTTAAATTGGTTAATACTTTTTCTATTGCTGCCTATGATCCTCAAAAACAAGAGTGGGGGGTTGCTGTACAGTCAAAATTCCTGGCTGCTGCTGCGGTAGTTTCCTGGGCTCAAGCGAATGCCGGAGCTGTTGCCACTCAGTCCTACGCGAATGTTACTTATGGCTCGAGGGGTTTAACTTTAATGGAGGGTGGAGAGTCTGCGGAGGAAACGGTAAAACGCCTGATAGAGAATGATGAGGAGCAAGACTTACGGCAGGTAGGTGTAGTGGATCGGGAAGGAAGGGCTGCTGCGTTCACCGGTAAAAAATGCCAGGCCTGGGCTGGCCATATCGTTGGAGACGGGTACACCTGTCAGGGAAATATTCTTATTCCGGGTACAGTCGAAGCCATGGCTGTTAAATTTGAGGAAGCCCGCCAGGGAGAGGGAGAACTGGCAGACTGGCTGGTCCTTACGCTGGAAGCAGGGCAGGAAGCTGGAGGCGATAAACGCGGACGTCAGGCAGCGGGTGTTCTTGTTGTGAGGGATGAAGGGGGTTACGGGGGAGATAATGACAGGTATCTGGACTTAAGGGTCGATGACCATCCCTATCCAATATTAAAGCTGAAGCAATTAGTAGAAAATCACCATCTTTTATTCGGTGAGGTTAATCCCGGGGATCTTGTACCTCTTGAGAGTGTTGCCCAGGAACTGCAGGGAATTATGAGTAAAACCGGGCATTATCAAGGAGAAGTTACCGGGAGTTTTAACGAGGGTACCAGGGCTGCATTAAGAAACCTGGTTGGTGAGGAAAATCTGGAAGAACGCTGGAATGGCAAAGGGAAAGTGATCGATAATAAGGTTATAGAATACCTGAGAGAAAAATTTTCTTGATTTGATAATTAACAAAAGGCAAGTCAAATTAATTCTTGACAGGAAAATGCGGTAATGTTAGGATTGGTTTTATTATGCAAATGAACCGTATGCACCGTCGAATGATGCCCAGTATTTTTCTCCTCTTACCGGAGGCGGTTTACGCGTAAAATAGAACATCCTCAAGATTGTGTAAACTCTCCCCGGTAATCGACCGGGGAGTTTTGCATATACTCTCCTGAGAGAGGAGGCAAAGGGAATTAATAATCAACCACTCCACAATTTATAGTTTATAATAAAAAAACAGTACCAGACTCACCCATTCACCCTAAGGAGGAATTTGCATGAAGAAACTATCACTACTTTTGTCGTTCCTGATAATTACCGGACTTCTGCTTACCGCATGTGGCGGTCAAGTAGAAGAGACCCCGGTAGTAGTTGAGGAACCCGTTGTAGTTGAAGGCATTGCTGATCTCGGCGGACAGGAAATAACAATTGCCGTTGAGAACGCTTACCTGCCATTTAACTACATCGATCCAGATACCGGAGAACCTGCCGGTTGGGATTATGATGTATGGCACGGAATCTGCGACCTGATCAACTGTACTCCTGTATTTGTTGAAGCAGCCTGGGAAGGTATGATCCAGGCAGTGGCAGATGGACAGTTTGACGCTGCAGGCGATGGTATTACCATTACAGAAGAACGCGCTGAAATTGTAGACTTCTCAGTGGGATATGTGGCCCTTGAACAGCGTCTGCTTGTCCGGGCAGATGAAGACCGGTTTGAGACCATTGAAGAAATCGTAACTGATGAAGCCTTAAAACTTGGTACGCAGACCGGAACCACCAATTACGAAACCGCTGCAACTTACTTGCCAGTAGAACGCATTCAGGCTTTTGAACAGTTCCCATTTGCTGTTCAGGCGCTGATATCTGGTGATATTGATGCCGTGATCATTGATGAGGTCGCCGGTCAGGGTTATCTTGGTGAAAATGCTGACGCACTGAAACTCGTTGGACCTTCCATGTCAAGTGACTTCCTTGGATTCATTTTCCCCTTGGGAAGTGAACTGGTTGGACCTGTTGACCTGGCAATTGCTGAATTAGCCCAGAATGGATTCCTGGACGAGGTTAACAAAGTTTACTTTGGTTCTGATTTCTCCATAACCTATGATGATCTCTTCCCTCCCGATCCTATCAAGATTGGTCTGGTCACCGACGTCGGTGAAATTGACGACAAGTCATTCAACCAGTCTGCCTGGGAAGGTGTCCAGTTGGCTGGAGAAGAATATGGTGCTGAGGTTGATTACATCGAGACCAAGGATGCCAAAGATTACATGGTCAATATCGAACTCTTCACCAAGAATGATTTTGATATTGTGGTCACTGTTGGATTTGCACTTGGTGAAGCAACTCTTGAAGCCGCTGCTCTGTATCCTGATGTTTACTTCATCGGTGTTGATCAGGGCCAGTGGGGTGGTGCGGTCGATAATGTTGTCGGGTTGATCTTCAATGAAGATAAATCAGGCTTCATGGCTGGCGCGCTTGCCGGTCTGTTGACCGAAACCAACACCGTAGCAGCAGTACTTGGCACTGACCTGATACCTCCTGTTGTGGCCTTCAAAGAAGGATATGAATCTGGTGCAGCCTATGTCAATCCAGATGTCAGTGTGATCTCCACCTACCATCCTGGTGGAATGGACGTTGCCTTCACTGACCCCGAATGGGGCGCAACAACAGCCAAACAGGCTCTGGACAACGGTGCAGATGTGGTCTTCGGTGCTGGCGGCAAGACTGGTAATGGCGCTCTCATCGAAACAGCTGGTGTTGAAGGTGCCTACTGCATCGGTGTTGACTCCGATCAGTGGTTCACCGTTCCTGAGGCTCACCTCTGTCTGGTTTCCAGCGCGATGAAACTCATCACCCCTGGTGTCTTTGACCTCGTCAAGTTGCATCAGGATGGTGAAACTGCTTCTGGAAACTTCTACGGAGCATTTGGTCTGGCTCCGTTCCATGACTTCGATGCTGACATTTCTCAAGAAATCATAGATCAGCTTGCTGAAATTCGCGAGCTGCTGCTCAACAATGAACTTGATACAGGTTATCCCCTGGACTAACCTCTATCAAAGAGAAATCAAGCGGCGCGCTTAAAAAGCGCGCCGCTTTTCTTCAATATTCTAATGGTGCAGTTCAGCTATTATCTCCCTTTTACCTCATGTAAACGAGAGTAAGAGGAGGGACTTATGGCCTGAGCAGCTATGTCCAGGTTTGCTGTATACACATATTTTTCGCTTATAATACTTTTTATCTTTATTATGTATTCTCTCTTCGGCAACTCTCTGGGGAAAAAGAGATTCAGACTTATCTGCTTTGAAAATAGAAATACCAATAACCTGTGTGTGGGTTATGTTCCTGCAAACCGTTTCTAATACTCTCAAGGAGTAAACAGTGGCAGAACAATTCCAAACAGTGGATCCAATCATTACAGCTGATGCCTTATCTTCCAAGAGACGCTTACGTGATCTCCCCTGGTGGTTATTTGCGCTGTTCTTGATTGCGATCTATGTTTTTTTCGCAATTTCAGCCAACGAAGACTATAATGCGGCTTTTGTTTTCATCAAAACAGGGTTAATTATCACGATTAAAACGACTCTAATCTCTTATTCGATAGCTATTATTTTTGGCCTCTTGGCTGGATTAGGACGCATTTCAAAAAATGTAGTCATCAATAATATAGCGCGATTGTACGTAGAACTCATCCGGGGTATCCCGATTCTGGTTTTGATATTCTTTATCGCCCTGGTTGGTGTACCAGTTCTTGTGAATTGGTTAAATGATTTCGGTTTTTGGTTATCGGACAATGGTGTAGGGTTTTTTGGAAAATTATTTACTGCGGTAACTAATCAGGATATATCCATGATTACGCGGGCGATTATAGCCCTGGCAGTTACCTATGGCGCATATTTGGCGGAAATATTCCGGGCGGGAATCCAGTCCATTGTCAAAGGACAGATGGAAGCAGCCCGATCTTTGGGGATGAGCTATGGTCAATCTATGCGTTACGTCATTCTCCCCCAGGCAATCCGAAATGTGCTGCCGGCCCTTGGCAATGACTTCGTAGCCATGGTGAAGGACTCTTCCCTGGTGTCGGTGCTTGCTGTCCGGGATATCACCCAGGTTGCCAGATTATACGCGGGAAGCACATTCCGTTTCCGCGAAGCTTATATTGTTCTGGCAGTTATGTATCTCACAATGACTGTAATGCTGTCCCTGCTGGTTCAGCTTCTGGAAAGGCGGTTAAAAACCCATGAGTAATTCAGATCACATAATTGTAGTCAAGAATCTGCATAAACATTTTGGCACTATTAAAGCAGTTGATGGGGTAAGCATTGACATCGAACGGGGTAAAGTTGTGGTTGTAATTGGTCCCAGTGGTTCTGGAAAATCTACTTTGCTGCGCTGTATTAATCACCTGGAAGAACCCACTAGTGGAGAGATCTGGATAGATGGAGAAAAATTGACTCATGCAACAAAACAGATCAATGAAATCCGGGCGGAAATCGGAATGGTGTTTCAGCTCTTTAATCTCTTTCCTCATTTAACTGCTATGGAAAATGTTACCCTGGCTCAAAGAGTGGTCCGGCATCGATCCCAGGCAGAAGCTGAGCAAATTGCCATTGAAAAACTTCAGCGGGTCGGAATTCCAGAAAAAGCCGATTCTTATCCTGCCAATTTGTCAGGAGGTCAGCAGCAGCGTGTTGCCATTGCCCGGGCATTGGCAATGAATCCAAAGATTATGCTTTTTGATGAACCGACAAGTGCATTGGACCCGGAGATGATCAAGGAAGTATTGGACGTCATGATGGATTTAGCCCAGGAAGGCATGACCATGGTTTGCGTATCCCACGAAATGGGATTTGTTCGTTCTGCAGCGGATGAAGTGATTTTCATGGACTTCGGTAAGATTGTGGAACATACCACACCAGATGGTTTATTCAATAATCCCCAACACGACCGGACAAAGTTGTTCTTAAGCCAGATTTTGGAACATTAAGTTTTTAGATCAAAATGTTGGTCTGGTTGCCCTGGGTAACTATCTTTTCTCTGAAAAACAAGTAAGGATTTATTCATGATCAGAAATGATGGACGAAAAAATAACCAAATTCGTCCCGTGGAATTTGTGTTGGACTATGTTGATTATCCCGAAGGATCAGTTCTCATTTCTATTGGGAATACACGGGTCCTGTGCAATGTTAGTATTGAGGACCAGGTGCCGGCATGGATGGAGAAAAATGATTTACCAGGCGGCTGGATTACAGCTGAGTACGCACTTTTACCGCGGTCAACTACAATCCGGGTAAGAAGGGAAACTCAGGGTCTTAGCGGCAGAACCCAGGAAATCAAGCGGTTGATCGGAAGATCACTCCGGGCAGGATTTAATCTTGGCTTGCTGGGAAACAGGACATTCATTGTCGATTGCGATGTACTGCAGGCAGACGGCGGAACCAGAACCGCGTCCGTTACCGGCGGATATGCTGCTCTCTGCCTGGCTTTGAAGGACTTGGTGGAGGGAGGATCCATTTCATCTGAAGTGTTTTTATCTCCAGTGGCAGCAATTAGTGTTGGTATCCTTTCTGGCACTCCTGTCCTGGATCTAAATTATGCTGAAGACTCACAAGCCGAAGCAGATCTCAATGTTGTGATGAATCAAGCGGGGGAATTTATCGAAATTCAAGGTACCGGGGAAGGATCTACATTCTCGCGGGAAGTTCTGGATACGATGCTTGAGTATGCTGAATCAGGTATCCAGCAGTTGATCTCCAAACATATATCCGACATATTATAAAAAAAACCCCCACAATCCGTTTCCGGCTGCGGGGGTTTTAGTTATTGGATTTAACATTTATTGCTACGGACCCACGGCTGGGGCGGGCTGCTGACTAGTCTGGAATTGAATATAATCAATCACTTCCTGAGGCAATACTGGTTCGCTTGGAACAAAGGAAATCCAGTCCTCATTTATTTCCACTTCGTACTCGAGCCTTTTTTCGATCATCCATTCAGAAAAAGCCTGGTTTCGTAGATTTTCTAATGCCGCTTCATCAATTGGCATTTGTTCTTTGCCGAGGGCCTGCAGAATGTGCCAGCCGAAATCGGTTTGAACTGGATCACTGATTTCACCCACTTCAAGCGCAAAGGCAGCTTCTTCAAAGGGCTGAACCATCATACCGAGGGCAAACCAACCCAAATCTCCTCCGTTGTCTTTGTTGGTTTCGTCTGAGGAATATTCTGCTGCCAGGACGACAAAATCCTGCCCGTCAGCCAATTTGTCAGTGACTTCCAGGGCGGTTAGTTCATCTTCAACAAGAATATGACGAACCCATATCTGCTCCTGAGTCTGAGTAATATCCGCTGATAAGATATTCATCAATTCTTTCCTGACGAGATACATTCCTACCATGTCCCGGAAAGTCTGCTCTTTGATCTCTTCATTGGTTAGTACATCCATGTAATTCTGATAGTTTACTTCATAAAGGTCCAGGGTGTACTCTGTGGGTATTAGCAGCGGAGTTGCAGTAGGATCTGGTTCGCCTTCCGGGGCTTCCTCAATCTGGGGAGTATTTGTCGGCAAAGTGCTTTGATTTTCTTCCTGATCCACTTCAGGTGAATCTGTTGGGGGGACAAGTGTCATCTGCAGAGAGGTCATTGTAGAAGTCGGAAGCGGTTCATTGATGGGGATAGGTGTTGGAGTCCCTTCGGGGAAGTAGCCGAAAACTGACCTGATTTCCTGATCAATTTGAGCTTCATCCACTTCGATTCCCATTTTTTCAGCTTCCGCAAGGATTATGAGATCGTCGGATATGGTTTGAATCACTTCTTCCCCGATTAAAAGAGGTTGTGAGAGCTGTGTGGTAGCCAATATTATCTGCTGTTCAAAATAGGCAAATATATCTGGCGTTCCGCCTAAACTCTGGACAAATTCAATCAACTGATAGGTTTGATTGATAATCTGAAATCTTTGATACCGGACCCGTTGTTCAAATTCAACAACATTAACATTCCTGGAGTCCAGTTGAACGATAGGTGTTTTTGGTTTCAGGACATATTTGTCCAGCACACCATAGGCAACCAAACTGAAAACAGCAACCAGGACCACTATTGTGGATATGATGATAGTCCTTTTTTGAAGGTCTTCTTTTTCTTTCTGAGCAACAAACTTATTTTTTCGAGGCATGATAGTTTCCGTTTTTTTTACTAGAGAGTAATTAATAGCTGAAGGTTATCCTAGCGGAGGGATTCTCCTGTAAAGGGAAGAAGAGCCAGGTGGCGTGATCGCTTGATTGCCCTGGCCAGCTGCCGCTGATGTTTCGCGCAGGTGCCGGTCTGTCGCCGGGCCCGGATTTTTCCGTGATCGCTCACAAATCGGCCCAGTGTCTCAATATCTTTATAATCAATGGTCATTTTAGGGTTTGCACAAAACCTGCATTCTCTTTCCCTATGATATTTCTCTCTGTCGTAACGTTTTCTCTCTCTCTCTGCCATTATCAACTCCTTAAAAGTAGTTTATATCTAGTTCAAATTAAAAGGGATATTCATCCTCTGAAAAGGTGCCTTCGCCAGGCTCTGATTCCAGTTCTCCGGATTTGCTGTCCAGCATGAGCATTTCCTGGGCGATCACTTCCACTGTTGAATGATTGCCGCCTTCCTCATCCTGCCACTGCCGGGTATGTAGACGTCCCTCAATGTATACTTGCTGTCCTTTGGTAAGGTATTGGTTGCAAATCTCTGCCAGCTTTCCCCAGGTGACTACATTAAACCATTCGGTTTCTGACTTTTTCTCACCATCTGCTGACTTCCAGCTGCGGTTCGCGGCCAATTGAAATTTGGTTAATGGACGACCTGATGGTGTATAGCGCATCTCAGGTTCATGGCCCAATCTTCCAATGAGCATTACTTTATTCAGACCTCTGGTCATAGAATGGCTCCTTAACGAAGAAAAATCTAACCAGCTGCTTTTTCTATCCAAATACCGGAGCAGGTAGAACCTGCTCCTGGTGAATTAATCTTCCTGATTGATAATCAGGAAGCGCAATATGGATTCTTGAAGGCGGAAATTGTGTTCAAGAGTAGCAACTGCAGATGGTTCCAGTTTTAAATTGAAAAGGAAATATTGGCCTTCTTTGTGTTTGTCGATCAAGTAGCTGAACTTTTGTCTTCCCCACTCTTCAAAAGATTCAATGGATCCCCCTGTATCAGTTATCCAGCTTTTTACTTTTTCTACAATTTCAGCTGTTGCTTCTTCTTCAAATTCCGGGGTAACGATTATGACGAGTTCGTAGTCTCGCATCATATCCTCCTTTCCTCGGGCTTGTCTCCAGACAGTGTGGTCAGCACGCCGGAAACGGAAAGTAAATTGGTTAGGTGACCGAGGGAGAGTTTAGCATAGATGGAAGTATTTGGGAAGGGTGAACAGGTGGTAAGAAATCCGGTAGATAATAGTTTCACCAGGACTGGTTTCCGGGGTGGGGAAGATTGATAAAGTCTCTACCGGGAGCTGCAATAATAGAGGAAATCTGTAATAAGGATTAGGTTCCTGGAGTTCTTAACCTGGTAGAGGCGGGAGTTTTGCCATGCCGAAATTTTGGGCAGCACGAGTTGTGATTTGGCGCATTTCATCGCGGGTGGATTGATCCAGGGTTGGCTCTTCATAACTGGCAATCAGTGTATTGACCTGGTCTTTTGCCCGATCCCAGCTGTTTAGTGCCCCGTTTCTTTCCCATTCTTCTGCTGTTTGGCGGTCGATAATGGGAGAGGGATAATAAAATTCATCTTTGAACCAGCGATGAGTATGATCGTGGATGATGAACTCTGATTGGTGGCCAACTTCCCGGATCAGATCCAGGGCAATGGGATTATCCCTAATCTGAATACCCCGGCTGAGATGTTTTGCAATCCCGATAATATCAGCGTCAATAACTAATTTTTCAAGGCTCTGGCAGTTTTCAAAGGCCATCATGCCGGCACCGGAAACCATGTTTACGCCGGACAGGGCAGCCAGGATAGTTCCAGCAGAAGTTTCCAGCCCACATTGGGCATCTACAACCTTTGCATCAGACATGCCGAGGTAGGCTTGAGTTGGCAGCTGCAGAGCCTGTCCGATTTGCGCATAGGCAACATCAATCATCCAGGTACCTACAGCTCCCATCGGAGTTGTGCTGTTTTTCATATCGAAGATAGCTGGAGATCCACCCCAGACTATCCTTGCTCCTTCTCCTGCCAATTGAGCAATTGTTATCCCGCTTAAACATTCTGCTGTATGCTGGACAACCGCGCCGGCCAAAGTTACCGGAGAAGTCGCTCCTGCCATGGGCATGGGTACTATCTGGAGTGGAATTTCGAACCTGGCACAATCGATTAAATTCTGGCAGGTTTGATTGCTCCATTTTAGAGGAGGGGAGGGGCAGACATCAAAGATAGCCAGCGGTTTTTTTTGAAGGTTCGTTAATCCGCCTGCAGCTGTAACCAGAAGATTCTTCATAATCTCCCAGGTATCAATTCGGAAAGCGCCGGTAACGATTGGCTTGGACATGTAATTTAATGCCAGGTACAGACGGTATAAATCTTTAATTTCCTCTGTTACATCTGAACAGACTAAGGCCGTGCTCTGGGCATCTATTTGGGGAAGCATCTCAACTAATTTTATAAATTGGATAAAATCTTCAGTTACCGCCTCACGAGCTCTCTGGGTTCCCCGATCAAGGATAGTAAGGGCTGATGAGCCGGGATTAAAATGGACTTGACTTGATCCGTACTGAATAATTGGATCTCCCCTGAGATTGTAAAGAGCAAAGGAATTTGGACAGCTCTCCAACGCACTCCGGACGATTTTTTCAGGAATTCTAACGACCTGGCTGTTAAGGTCTGCTTTAGCTCCAGCTGCAAGGAGCAGCTCCTTGCCATCCTGATTGTGAAGTTCAATCCCGGGATTTTCCAGCAAGGCGAATCCCTCATCGATGATTTTTTGAACTGTCTCACTTGTGAGAAGATTGAGTGAAGGTCTCATCTGAGTTTCTCCTGCTGCTATAGAAAACCCCAGCCGGTTTGTTCAGCTGGGGTGGTTTGGATACTATTGGTTATAACACAGCTTAATGAGTTCGTGGTTATCTGAGTTTCGAACACTGGATATGCTGATTTAGTACAAACCCCAATCCACAGGGTCATCTTCCATAAAGGAGCGGTCCCAGAACTCCCGACCCATCTCAATTGATGTTGGTATTCCAAGGACTTCTTCTGTTTTGCTGCGGCAAGCTTCCATTAACTGTGGGGCGTAAGGACAAAATGGAGTGGTAAAAATCATAGTAACGAGAGCTTTATCATCCTGGATTTGCACATCTCTAACCAGCCCTAATTGAATGATATTCATCCCCAGTTCCGGGTCCATTACGTTCTGCAGCCCTTGATGAAGTGTATCGGCCAGTTCTGGAATTGTACTCTTTAATTGCCAATTTTCTAACGACATTGTTATCCTTGTTCAGTGGGTTTTTTAATCAGGTACTTACACTGTTTATCTCCTTCGAGAATGCATTCAATCCGCACTGGTGTTGAGGAGATAAAATGGGTGATTAATTCCTTGTCAACTGCACAAATCTCAGGATAATCTTCCCCAACATGATGGTAGGGACAGCTTGCTCCTACCAGATGATAATAGCCTTCTTCTTCCTGCAAATTGATTGTATATCCTTCTGCTGTTAACACTTCCTGAAGAAGTTGAAGTCGTTCTTCCAGCGTTAGATTCTCCAGGTTGACGTCCTTAGTAAGTTCACCGGCAATTTCTCTGGCCAGATTCTGGAATATTTCACCGAGTTCCTTCTCAGAGAGGTTAGCTTTTAACTGCTGCAGCAAATGAAGGGATAATTGCAAGTACCGTTGGGGGAACTGCTCCATACCCTTGTTGGTTAAGCTGTATACCAAACGGGGTCTTCCGACTCCGTGCCGTTCTTCTTCTGACTGAATTAAACCCTCCGCTTCCAGTTTAGTGATATGATGACGAACTGAAATAGGATTAATATCCACAGCTTCAGCTAAATCATTCACAGTTCTCCGTTGATGAAGGAGAAGGGCTCGAAGAACTCCATTTCGGGTGTTATTAATCATTGAATTTTCACAGGTATATTTAACCTTTCATAAAAAGTCTAACATCGAAGGAAATAAATGTCAATAATTTATATGATAATTATCTTAAATATTGACTTATCAGGGGAATTATGCTACAATTTGCCCTGTCGAAAAAATGGGTAAAATACCAAAAATCAATGATTGGAGCGGTTATAAATGTCTGAGTTGGTTATTAATAATCTCCAAGTAAGTGTTGAAGATACTGAAATATTAAAAGGCGTGAATCTCACAATAAAATCAGGTGAAGTTCATGCAGTCATGGGGCCTAATGGGACGGGAAAGTCAACCCTGGCATATGCATTAATGGGTCACCCCAAGTACAAAATTACAGAGGGAGAGGCAACTCTGGATGGAAAGGATTTGTTGGATTTGGATCCAAACGAGCGCTCCAAGCTGGGATTATTCCTGGCCTTTCAATATCCAGTTGCCGTGCCAGGAGTATCGGTTGCTAACTTCTTGCGGACAGCCATTAATGCCCATCGGAAAGGACAGAATCCTGAAGATAAAGGCATCTCGATTCCTGATTTCAGAAAAAAACTAAAAGAAAAAATGGCCCTCCTTGACATGGATGAATCTTTTGCCGGAAGGTATCTAAATGATGGTTTTTCCGGGGGAGAGAAAAAGAGGGTTGAGATTTTGCAGATGGCCACTCTGGAACCCAAGATTTCTATTCTGGATGAAACTGATTCCGGATTAGACATTGATGCCTTGAAGATCGTGGCCCATGGGATCAAAGCTGTCAACAAAAAAGACCAGGGCATCTTGGTAATTACCCATTATCAGAGAATATTAAATTACATCACACCAGATTTTGTTCATGTGATGTTGAATGGCAGGATTGTTGAATCTGGCGGCCCTGAGCTGGCTCTCCGCTTGGAAGAAGAGGGGTATGAGTGGTTGCGGGAGAAGCACGCCGTATAGGTTTCTTTTTAGAAGGCGCTTTCCTTCGTTAAATTTTAGGAGTATTTCTCATGCCGAATGACGAGAAATTGATTGAAAGTATTGGTGATTATAAGTATGGATTCAGTGATCCTGAAGTCCATGTATTTAAAAGCAGGAAAGGATTGGATCAGGGTGTAGTAGAAGAGATATCCCAGATGAAAGGCGAACCGGAATGGATGCTCAAGTACCGGTTAAAAGCATATGAGCACTTTAAAAAACGGCCAGAGCCAACCTGGGGTCCTGATCTTTCGGATCTGGACCTGAAGGATATCTATTATTATGTAAAACCAACCGAGAAAGAAGAATCATCCTGGGATGATATTCCTGAATCTATAAAGAACACTTTTGATCGGCTGGGAATTCCAGAAGCAGAGCAAAAATTTCTGGCTGGAGTGGGTGCTCAATATGAATCAGAGATGATTTACCACAGTATCCAGGAACAGCTGGCAGAGCAGGGCGTTTTATTTAAAAGTATAGAAAATGGCCTTCGGGAACATCCCGAACTATTCCGGGAATATTTTGGCAAAATCATTCCCTTTACCGATAATAAATACGCTGCCCTTAACAGCGCTGTTTGGTCGGGAGGCTCATTTGTTTACATACCACCGGGTCTTAAAGTGGATTTGCCGCTCCAGGCTTATTTCAGGTTGAATGTTGCCAATATCGGGCAATTTGAAAGATCCCTGATCATCGCTGATGAAGGTTCCCAGGTTCATTATGTGGAAGGTTGCACAGCACCTACGTATACAACCAATTCTCTTCACAGCGGGGTGATTGAAATTGTTGTGAAAAAGGGTGCCCGGATCCGCTATACTACTATCCAGAACTGGTCAAATAACGTTTATAACCTGGTGACTCAGCGGTCTCGTGTGGAAGAAAATGGGACCATGGAATGGGTAGACGCCAATCTGGGATCGAAAGTAACTATGAAGTATCCCTCCTGCATGCTGGAAGGAAAGGGAGCTCATGGAGAGATTCTTTCGATTTCTTTTTCAGGCAAAGGGCAGCGGCATGACACCGGCGGCAAAATCATTCACCTGGCGCCGGATACGACCAGCAAGATCGTTTCAAAATCCATCAGTAAAGATGGCGGGAGAGCTTCTTACAGAGGATTAATACGGGTAAATAAGGGCAACACCAATGTCAAATCCAATGTTGTCTGTGATGCTCTTCTCCTGGATGAAACTTCGCGCTCTGATACTTATCCCTATATTGAGGTCGATGAACAAGATGTCAACATAGGACATGAAGCTACTGTATCCAAAGTGGAAGATGAACAGCTTTTTTATCTGATGAGCAGGGGTTTAACTGAAGAAGAAGCAACTGGTATGGTTGTTTCGGGGTTTATTGAGCCTCTGGTAAAAGAACTACCGATGGAATACGCGATAGAAATGAACCGTTTGATCCAGCTTCAAATGGAAGGATCAATTGGCTGATGAAGGAATATTATGGCAAGAAAACAACCTAAAAAGGGATTCGATTTTTCCCGCGATATGATTGCGGATTCTGATAAGGTTCCTGCCCTCTTGCGGGAATTTCGTTCCGATGCCTGGAACGCTTATCAGGACCTGCCATTTCCAACCCTGAAAGATGAAGCTTGGCGCAGAACATCCCTTTCAGGATTTGATTTTAATAAGATTCAATTGCCAAATGGTAAAGCGGTTCCTGAGAATATCACCGGCAGTATTCTTACAGAAAGTATCCTGGCAAAAAAATCAATTGCCACTCTCAGCCCGGCGGGAGTGGAGATTAATCAAACTGCAAAACTTAAAAAGCAGGGTGTGATTTTCTCAAGCCTTACTGAAGCGTCAGAAAAGCATCCTGACTTAGTGAAAAAAGTTCTGGGAAAGATTGTATCTCCCCGCGACGGGAAATTTGCTGCAGCAACAGCAGCTTTTGCTAATCATGGAATTTTCATTTATGTTCCAAAGGGCATTCAGGTCGATGAAACGCTATTTAGTATTGGGTTTGCCCCCTGGGAAGGAACAGCACATTTTTTCCAGTTCCTGGTTTATCTGGAGGAAGGATCCTCTTTGACCTATATCCATGAATCGTTTTCTCCTGAGAAAAATTCTCAACCCTCTCTTAGTGGAGAAAATGTAGAGATATTCGTTGGTAAAAACGCCAACCTGAAAATTGCTGAAATTCAGTCTTACGGCGATCAAGTATGGAGCTTTGGTCATAAAAAAGCCCTTGTTGATCGGGATGGATACCTGGAATGGGAAATTGCAGCCCTGGGTTCATCCTTGTCTAAGCATTTCATTACAGTGGACTTAATTGGTCAAGGCGCTGAAGGAAGAGTGTCCGGCATGTTTTTTGCGGACCAGACGCAGCATCTTTCCTATAATACACTGCAGCGTCATCTTGCTCCCCGGACTACCAGCGACCTGCTCTTTAAAGGTGCGTTAGACGGGAAAAGCCGTTCGGTTTGGCGAGGGATGATCTACGTTGCTCCTGGAGCGCAGTATATAGACGGCTACCAGGCAAACCGAAATTTACTCCTTAATTCAAACGTCAGAGCAGATTCCATTCCTGGATTGGAAATCCTGAACAATGATGTTCGCTGTACCCACGGTTCTACAGTAGGAAAAATTGACCCGGAGCAGCTCTTTTATCTCCTTTCCCGGGGAATTCCCCGGCATGAAGCAGAACAGTTGGTTATCCAGGGCTTCTTTGATGATATCTTTTCCAGGTTTCCTTTGCAGGAAGTAGGCGAACAGATCTGGAATAAAATTAATAATAGATTTTCGCTGAAGTAATACTGTGGTTTTTCGGCAGTACTATTCACTTTTCAGAGAAGCCTGATAGAATTGGTTTTTATTACAAATTGTTTGGAGGACACCTTGGCAACTATTCCTTTTTCAGCACCGCCTGCAGATGATATGATTTTTGAAATAGGCGACCATGTAGAAGTGCTTTGTGATCATGATTTTGAGGATGGCCGTGTCCGCGATTGGCTGGATGGAGTGGTCGTAAAGAGGGGACATAAGAAAGTAGCAGTACAATTCCATAAGAATGTGTACTTGACTGATGGGTGGATGGTACCTGATCGGGTTTTATGGTGTGCAGTAACCTCACAAAATATCCGAAAACCGGTAAAGAAACGCCGGACAAAATCATAAATAGTATTTAAATTGAATATTGATTTGGAGCTGGTATTCCATGACTGCTAAAACGACAACAGGTTTTGATGTTCAGCAGGTCCGGAAGGATTTTCCTGTGCTATCAAGAGAAGTCCGGCCTGGAGTTCCGCTGATTTATCTGGATTCAGCTGCAACAAGCCAGAAACCTGAAGTCGTATTGCAAGCGATGAGTGCCTATTACCGGGAAAATAACGCAAATATTCATCGGGGCATACACCAACTTGCCGAAGAAGCTACTCACGCTTACGAAACAGCTCGTGAAAAGATTGTCAGGTTCATTCATGCTCCCTCTACTGAGCAGCTGATATTCACTCGTAATACAACTGAAGCAATTAATCTGGTCGCATTTTCCTGGGGAAGGAACAACTTGTCTGCGGGTGATCATATTCTGTTGACAGAGATGGAACATCATTCCAATCTTGTTCCCTGGCAGCTGCTAGCGGCAGAGATGGACCTGGTTTTGGATTTTATTCCCGTGACGCCGGAAGGAGTCTTGGACCTTGACGAGTACCAAAAGCTGTTAAAAAATAACCCGAAGCTGCTTGCCCTTACTCACATGTCGAATGTTCTGGGAACAATAAACCCCTTAAAAGAGATCATACGCGATGCGAAATCTATTGGTGCTGTCACCCTGGTTGACGGAGCGCAATCCGTACCTCATTTCCCTGTAAACGTGGTGGATCTAGAAGCTGATTTTTATGCATTTTCAGCTCATAAAATGTGCGGACCAACAGGCATTGGAGCACTTTATGGGCAAAAGGATTTACTGGAAAAGATGCCTCCGTTTCTGGGTGGAGGAGAGATGATCAAGCGGGTAGAACTGAGGTCATTTAAAGCAAATGATTTACCGCATAAATTTGAAGCAGGAACACCGGCGATTGCCGAAGCGGTAGGCTTTGGCGCGGCGGTTGATTATCTCCTGGAATTGGGGATGGATAAAATTGAGGAACACGAACGTCTGCTGACAAACTATGCGATGGAAAAATTAGCGGAGATTCCAGATCTTACTGTTCTGGGTCCTCCAGCAGAGAAAAAGGGTGGTGTGATTTCTTTTTATCTCAACGATATTCATGCTCATGATGTTGCCCAAATTATGGATGGTTCTGGTATTGCTATCCGGGCTGGACATCACTGTGCGCAGCCTCTCCATATTAAATTTAACATTCCGGCGACTGGAAGAGCAAGTATGTATCTCTATAATACGTTAGACGAAGTGGATAGATTTGTCGATGGAATCCAGAAAGTTAAGGATATCTTCAAGTAAGGCGAGGGGATAGGATAAAAAATGGAAGATTTTTACCGGGAAATCATTATCGATAGGTATAAAACTCCTCACTTTAGAGGAGAGCTAGAGCCCAACGATATTACCTATGAGGATGACAATCCAGCTTGCGGAGACCATATCCGGATTGATGTCCGAATAGATGAGAATCAGGTCGTGACTGAGGCAGCTTTCAGCGGTGAAGGCTGCGCAATTTCCCTGGCGTCTGCCGATTTGCTGTTGGAATCGATTATTGGTAAATCCCTTGAGGTTGTTAAGGAATTGGCAAAAGAAGATATCCTGGATATGCTTGGAATCGAATTGGGACCGGTGCGGTTAAAATGCGCCCTTCTACCTTTGAAAGTACTAAAAGCAGGAGTCTACGGTATCGAGGGGGATGATTCTAAAGAGTGAAATTGTCCAAGTTGCAGAGTTGGAAATAAAAACCTCATCCAATAAAAGTGAGATTTTTCTTGTTGTTTTAGCGGACCGCTTTGCTATTTTGTTAGATACCCGTTTCTCCTCCCGTATTCCAGCTTATAATCAAAATTGAAGAATTTCATGGCCCTGTCTGCGGGTTTTGGTAAGGTATAATCAGGAAGGATTTTAAGGAGAACGGAAGATGCCGTTTATAATTGGTGAGAATGTTGGTCCTTATCGATTAATCGATAAGCTTGGGAAAGGGGGAATGGCCACGGTTTTTAAAGCCTACCATCCCAGCCTTGATCGATATGTCGCCATTAAGGCGCTGCATCCCGCATTCATGGAGCATCCCGGTTTTATTGACAGGTTCCAGCGGGAAGCGAAAGTAGTCGCAAAGCTTGACCATCCGAATATTGTCCCCATTTTTGATTTCTCAGAACACGAAGATCGACCTTACCTGGTTTTGAAATATGTCCAGGGTGAGACATTAAAAGCACGTTTGGAGAAATCTAAACTGACTTACAAAGAGTCCAGGCATATTTTTCGTGTAATTTCATCCGCCCTGGCTTATGCTCATCAGGAAGGTGTGCTGCATCGTGATATAAAACCATCCAATGTGCTAGTAGAAAAAAGCGGACAAGTTTACCTGGCTGATTTCGGATTGGCCAGGATGACAGAAACCAGTCAGACAACTCTCTCAGGCCAGATGATGATGGGAACTCCGCACTACATATCTCCCGAACAAGCCAAGGGAATGGGAGGTTTGGATAGCGGTACTGATATATATTCTTTAGGGGTGATGATGTACGAACTGCTGGTGGGGGAGGTTCCCTTTCAAGCGGATACGCCATTTTCTGTCATTCATGATCATATTTACAGTCCCCTGCCATTGCCCCGGGACATGAATCCTGACCTGAATGAGGATATCGAGCGGGCAATCCTGAAATCTTTGGCAAAGAAAAGAGAGGATCGGTACAAGAATGTTTCCGAGATGATGGCTATGTTCTTAAAAGCGTTTGATACGCTGATAGTTGAACATCCTTCGGATGGGGAAGCTCCTACGCTGATGCTTAACTCTGATACAAGGCAGATTGCCACCCAGAGAGCTGTTGAGGCAGAGGAAGAGAATTCAGCTGTTACGGCAGGAACAGCTGATTCAGTTGTTGGAGAAAAGACTAGAAAAAAGGGAATTCCAGGCTGGATCTGGTGGATGGCAATTCCCGCTTCATTAACCCTCTGTTTGGGAACGATGGTGATTACCAATGCGCTGGAACCGCCGGGACCGGATTTAATTTCAGCAGAAAAACTGACTCAGGAAGCAAATATTAAATCCGAGCCGGTTTTTGGGGAGATACAATCCCTTAATCAGCTAATCAGAGAATTTCCGGATGATCCCTTCTACCGTTATCAATTGGGGGTCGCTTATCTGGAAGCGGATCGGCCGCAATTAGCCCGGGAGGCCTTCCAGAAGGCCTATATGCTGGCAGAAGGAAATCCAGAGATTATCATTGAATTGGGAGATAGGCTAACCGATATTGATATTTGGACCTACGCGGCTTATAGCTATCTCATGGCCGACCAAACAGGATCTCCACTCGGTCCTGAGGAAATGAAGAATAAGATCAGTGAGGCCCTGTATTATGCGGCATTCGAAGAAATTTCCCATGAAGTATTGTCTAATCCGGAGATAAATCTTGATCCTTCGCTTCGTCAATTGCTGGAAGCCCGCAGAGCACTGCTCACAGGCAAAACTGATGTGGCTGAACGCCTGGCAGATCAGGTGATGCGGGAAAGACCGGATTTGTTAGAAGTCTATCTGATTAAATCAGATATTCTATTTGCCCAGGGGCGTTATGAGGAGGCCAGAGATTTATTGCTGGATCTTGAGCAAATTGAAAATCTGCCCCTGTGGATCCAGGAAGCGTTAAGGCTGCAGCCAGATCAGTAAAAACTGTCAAGCAAACTGAATATGGAGGAAGAATGCGGGTACCATGTGTTGCTGGAAATTGGAAAATGCATAAAACTGTGGAAGAATCGGTTATTTTGGTAAAAGAACTACTGCCAGGATTAGAGGGAATTAACGGGGTTGAGAGCATTATCTGTCCGCCTTTTACGGCGCTAGCTCCTATCGCAGAACTGATCCGGGACACAACCATTCACCTGGGAGCACAAAATTTGTATTGGGAAGATAATGGTGCGTTTACTGGAGAGATATCTCCCCTCATGCTTGCTGAATTAGCGGAGTATGTGATCATCGGCCATTCTGAAAGACGGGCATATTTTAATGATACTGATGGGAATGTAAACAAAAAGATTCTAGCAGCCCTGGCTGCTGGTCTAAAGCCGATTTTGTGTGTGGGTGAAACACTTGAGGAAAATGAATCAGGAAAAACAGGTGATGTGGTCAAACGGCAGATTTCTGCTGGATTGAAGGGCGTTAGTGAAGAACAAATGGCTCAACTGAAGATTGCCTATGAGCCTGTTTGGGCAATTGGGACCGGGAGAGCAGCCACACCTGAGGGCGCTAATCAGGTAATCAAGGAATTTATTCGGGAAGAAATAGCCCAGCTGTGGACTTCGGGACTGGAAGAAAAAGTTCCTGTTCTTTATGGGGGATCAGTAAAACCTGCTAATGCGAAGGAATATTTTATGCAGCCGGACATCGATGGGGCACTTGTCGGCGGCGCAAGTTTAAAAGCGGATGCTTTTATCCAGATAACTGAAGCCGCTGCCTAATTCATCATAATTAAACATTCTGAAATATAAAGGCGTCAGTTTTGCTTTATATGCCGACTGAAGTCGTAGCAGGAGCTACGCTGAGCATCCCTCTCCAGGGATGCTTAATTGTTCTGTCGACTACTGGATAAGTGGAAAGCTTAAGCATCGACGGAGGTCGATGCTCGGTCTGATCCCCTCGATTGGCTCGGGATAAACTCCGTTGAAGACCCAAAGCTGGGACTTCAGTCCCCTGATAAAGAGAAGATCGCTTCGTCTCTGAACTCCTCATGATTGTAGTTCAGGGAAAGATTTGTCCTTATATCAAAAACACCTCCTGTATTTGATCCTCTCACAGGGGGTGTTTCTTTTCATGTCTACTTTCTGGGGGTCAGTTCATTTTGTACGAGAGGTGTTCTTATTTCGAGTCCTGTTATTGGGTTTCTCCCAGTATTTTGGGAGCCTTTGCTTATTATTAGATTTGACGTGTTCAACAGGTTTATCCCGTTCCGAACTGCCGGTCACCCGCATCACCTAACCCGGGGACGATATAGCCATGCTGGTTAAGTTTTTTATCAATCACTGCCAGGTGTAGAGGGACATCGGGATGGGCTTCCTGCATTGCCTGTACACCCTCAGGGGCGGCCAGGATACCCACAAATTTTATTCGCTGCACACCCCACTCTTTGAGAATATCCACGGTAGCTACAGCAGATCCACCGGTAGCGAGCATTGGATCCAGCACAAGACAAACTGAAACGGTAGGTTCAAGCGGCAATTTATTATAGTATTGAACAGGTTGCAGAGTTTGTTCATCCCGGTAGAGACCGATATGCCATACTTCAGCGGACGGCATTAACCCCCAGATACCTTCAACCATACCTAACCCCGCCCTGAGTATAGGGACAAGTCCGATCGGTTGTTTGAGTTCCACTCCGGCAGCTTCTCCCAGTGGGGTTTCAACTACCTTGGAGGCAACTTCTAAATCGGCAGTAGCTTCGTAAGCCAGCAGGGCAGAAATTTCGCGGATTAATTCCCGGAATTTCTTTGGGTCGGTGGATTTGTCTCGCAATCTGGCTAACTTATGGGCAACTAGCGGGTGACTGGACTCATATATATTGGGCATATTTTATCTCCATGGATTGTCCGCTTACCGTAAGATGAATGTCTTGGGGTGTGATCTCACTTTTGCTGATTATATCCTCTAGTCTTGAATTTGGACACTTTCCTACGCAATTGGGTCTGACTTCGGTATAATCTTAGGCATGAATGATACAAAACCAGATCGAATGGTAGATTCAGATCCAAAACCGGAGGACCAGCAGGATTACGCACTGCGTCCAAAAACCCTGGCTGGCATGATTGGACAGGATAATATCCGGGAGAATCTTGAGATTTTGATTTCTGCTGCAAAGCACAGAGAGGAGGCACTTGATCATGTCCTCTTCTATGGACCTCCCGGGTTGGGAAAAACCACCCTGGCACACATCCTGGCAAATGAAATGGGTGTTAATATCAAAATTACTTCAGGTCCAGCTGTGGAAAGGGCCGGAGATTTAGCGGCGATTTTAACTAATCTGAATGAGGGAGATATCCTATTTATTGATGAAATTCACCGCCTGGGCAGGGCTGTTGAAGAAATTCTATATCCGGCGATGGAAGATTATTCGCTGGATATCATAATCGGGAAAGGTCCTTCAGCCAGGTCTGTCAGGTTAAAATTGCCGCGCTTCACCATTGTTGGCGCAACTACACGCCTGGCTTTAGTCACAGCGCCGCTCAGAGCCAGGTTTGGAGCGGTCTACCGGCTGGATTACTATACCTCTGAAGCAATCAACGAGATAATACGACAGGCTTCTAAGCGGTTGGAGGTTCCTTCAGATGAGAAGGGAATAACCGAGATTGCCTCACGGTCCCGTGGTACACCCCGGGTGGCTCTCCGGCTGTTAAGGCGGGTGAGAGATTATGCGCAGGTCAGGGGAGAGGGAGTAATTACTCCGGATATATCCAAGAAAGCCCTCATTTTATTAAGTATTGATGAGCAAGGGTTGGATATAATGGATCGCCGGGTCCTGCAAGCGATTGTGGTCAAGTACCAGGGCGGCCCGGTTGGACTGAAAACCATTGCGGCATCTATCAGGGAAGACCCCGATACTATAATGGATGTTGTTGAGCCGTATTTGCTCCAACTGGGGTTTATTCAGCGGACTTCCCAGGGCAGGGTAGCCACCCAGCAGGCTTATATTCATTTAGGGTTGGAACCTCCTGCAGACACAGCACAACCCAGATTGATCACGTAGGGAAACCCCATGGATTTTATGAATATTGCCCGGGTCCTGGCTGTATTCGGCTTAGGCTTATTGATTACCGCTGGTGTCTTTTACCTTCTCGCCCAGTTGAACCTGCCTTTTGGAAATTTGCCTGGTGATTTTGTCATCAAACGGGAAAACTTTACCTGCATTGTTCCCTTAATTTCCTCTCTGATCCTGTCCATTTTATTAACAATACTCATTAATCTACTAGTAAAAAAGTAAATAAACCAGAAGAGCAATTGCGCTTTGAAAACTTCAGATTTTTATTATCATTTGCCGAAAGAATTTATTGCCCAAAAACCGGTTCATCCCCGGGATTCTTCGCGTTTATTGATTTACAATCGGGCATCCGGTGAAGTAAGCCATAAACATTTTATTGATCTTGTTAAAACATTAAACTCAGATGATTTACTGGTTCTAAATCGCACCAGAGTAATTCAAGCCCGCTTGTTTGGCAAGAAAATCCCCACCGGGGGAAAGATTGAACTGCTGCTATTACGTGAGATGGGAGAAGGGCGCTGGCAGGCAATGGTCGGCGGGAAGGGTTTGATTCCTGGTATCCGGATAAAAATTAATGAGGGTCCTGAGGCAGCCGTCAAGGAAGATCTGGGGGGACCGTTGCGTCTGATCGAGTTCCAGGAGCCCATCCTGCCATATCTAAATCGAATTGGAAATGTTCCACTTCCCCCCTATATCCACGAATCGCTAAAAGAACCCGAACGCTATCAAACAATTTATGCCAGGGAAACCGGGTCAGCTGCGGCGCCGACAGCTGGCTTACATTTTACAACGAAACTGTTCCATACGATTCAGGAGCAGGGAGTGAGGATTGCTGAAGTCATACTTCATATTGGATTGGACACTTTTGCGCCGGTAAACGAAGAAAATCCCAGGGATCACATCATTCACAGGGAATGGTGTCAGCTCCTGGAAGGTACCGCTTCGGAAATTAATAGCACTCGAGAAAAGAAGGGCAGAATCATTGCGGTTGGGACAACCTCGGTGAGAACCCTCGAAACCGCAGCCCGGGCGTCCAAAAACCCTGATATTATTGAACCTTATGAAGGAGAAACAGGGCTGTTTATTTTACCCGGGTATAAATTCCAGGTGGTAGACTGCATGTTGACCAACTTTCACTTGCCCGAATCAACCTTATTAATGATGGTGAGTGCATTTGCCGGCAGGAAAAATATTTTGGAGTTATACGAGACGGCAATGCAAAAAGGGTACAGATTTTATTCTTTTGGGGATGCAATGCTGTTAGAGTAAAGAATCCCTTCAGAGATGATTATCCAGAAAGACGAAAATTACTGCTTTGGAATTGGCGCAAAATAGGCAGGAATAGATAAAATTACTATTTGATAAAACGGACCCCGCTGATTCCCGGCGGAGGAGGAAACAATGAAAAAAAGGAATATTTTTCTGATAATAGCTGCCCTCTTGATTTCAAGTATGGCCTGCCTGTTTGGTTCCTCAGAACCACAACCAACCCCGGATATTGATGCGATGACTACTTCTGTGGCGGCAACCCTGAGGGCGCAAAATGACCAGGCGCCTACCCGTACACCGGAACAAGTAGTTGAAACCCCTGCTTGTTTACCGCTTCATCCTGGAAGGCAGATACTTGATCTTCCGAGCGGGTTCACGGCGGGTGTAGATGTTTCAGCAATTAGTTTTTATGATACGGAAGGGAATCTGCTGGGTGAAAAACAAACACCCGGGTTAACGAGAGTCCGTTTGAACCAAGTTCACATAGCTGGAGGGATTTCCAACGGAATTTCCGGTGTGCCGCTCCTGTATGCCAGCTCGGAATATCAAGGTATCATCAAAGCAAATATTGGCTCAAATATTTTCCAGATGGATTCTTCAGGAGAGGTAGTAGCACTCTCTGGGGCTGAAGGTGTTTTTACAATTATTTCCTACAGCGCAGCTGAGTATACCGATGAGGGGTACTTAACCACAATAAAAACAGGAGAGATGGGAGAACTCGCGGCCATAACTCCTCAATTAACCAGGTTGGAGGATGACGTCTTTGTCTACAATCCCCTGGCTGTCCATGTGATTGAGGGGCAAAATCAAGGAACGTGGTTTACTCTATTGAAGTTCAAGATGAGTGATTTTGCATCCATGCCTTATAACGGCTTATTTTATTATGATATCTCACAAAACCAGGTAACTGAATATCTCAGCACTGATTACCGGATAAAGGGAATTTCTCCTGACCAATCCCTGGTGGCATTTGGAAATGCGCTGGATTCCGACCCTGACGCTGATCTGCCCCATTTTATTGTTAGAGATTTGGTTAGCTGCCAGGAATGGATTTTTCCCTGGAACGAATCCAGCATTCGCGGAGGTGGAGGGGTTGCATTTTCGCCAGATAATCAATATATTGCCTGGATCGAAGCAGGCGGTTTGACTATTGATGATGCAACACAGCGGTTGAGAATATCAAAATTGGACCAAAATCAAACTACCCTGGTCGATTCTGAATTAGAGAATTTAACGGGGTTAACCGGGGGCGAAATTCCTTCATATATTGCCCAGGTTAGCTGGCTGTCAAACCATGTCCTGCTGCTGCAGATAGGAGTACCAGGAGTGGAAAACTATTTACTGGTTGCCTATGCCCCGGATCCCGCTTTCCCGCTTGATCCAGCTCTGGGGGCAAATCAAGCGGTTCCGCTGGCGGAAGGGAAATTTACTGGTTTTCTCTATCCCTGAGTAGTTTCGGAGTGAAAATATCTGAACTTCTAATCCA
>Ga0255364_10008_pt1 | contig 77213 bp, 65 predicted proteins | sample ANMaggSSYBR01G12_FD_182087 | JGI IMG/M metagenome (GOLD analysis project Ga0255364, IMG submission 182087) | Sediment cell enrichment communities from methane seep in Santa Monica Basin, California, United Staets - ANME aggregate JGI... | ecosystem: Environmental > Aquatic > Marine > Cold seeps >...
AAATATTTGAAAATTCTTTCAGTAATCCAAAAGCAGCAGCTATATTTCTTCTTTTCACCAGCATCTTTTTGCTTATCGCCGAATTTTTTGGCTCCCGAGTCAAGTCTCTTGACGCAGTTAGCTGGCTTGATTCTCTCTGGATAGGTTTCTTCCAGGTCTTTGCCCTGTTTCCCGGCATCTCCCGTTCAGGATCGACAATTTCAGGCGGCATGCTTCGCGGCTTTAACCGGGAAGCTTCAGCAAAGTTTTCATTTTTAATGTCGGTGCCTGTGATGTCAGCAGCCGGGGTACTTGCTATTTCAGACCTGTTAGCAGCTCCCGTCCTGCTGGCAAAACTGCCAATCTACTTAGCCGGTTTCATTACAGCTGCCCTGGTTGGCTACCTGGCAATCCGCTGGTTTATATCTTATCTCTCCAAAAAGTCTCTTTATCTCTTTGCTGGATATTGTGGATCGCTAGGTTTGATTTTTTTGATTTTATTATCCCTTTAGCCTTTCATCAATGAAATAAATATTTTTTCCTTTCCCTTCTCTCGTTTATCTTTGTTTTTGTTTATGTTCTCCCTTTACCTGTGACACCCAGTCCATTCCTGTTCGGCCTTTCAGCATATTTAGACGACCAGTTTACTCCTGCCATTCTTCATTTTGCCAGGACACTACCGGGGGTATCCTTACAAACAAACATTTACCCGGACCCATATCCTGATCCAGCTTAATTCAACCTCTTAATCTGGCAAGGAAATCCTGTTCTGCGCCCAGCTTTAAATACGGACGGCATTACATTTATTGTTATCGAATCAGAAAAAATTGTTGTTATCGTGTCACCAAACAACAATTTATCTTCTCTATCAGTATCCGATCTCCAATCTATCTTTGTTGGGAAAACCCAAGATTGGTCTTTATTTCCTCAAAGTGGACTATCCTGACCAATTTAATTGTGGGTTTATTACGATACCCATCCTCTTCGCCTATTTTTTGAAGTTTTTCTTTTTGGAGAATTAACACTCACTACATCGGCGCTGATTACGCCTTCGCAAACTGAAGTAAATTCGTTGATTGAAAAAAACAAGAGCAGTCTCAGCTACATAGGATAATCTCTAGCAAGTTCAAACACCCGTATTCTCCCCTTGCCCGGTATTCCAGAGGCACCTATTCTGTCCGTCTTCGCCATTTTTCAGAACACCGAATAAATTCTTATTTCCCCCACTATTGACTATTTGCTAAATAACAACAGCCAATAAATTTTTAAATCAACACATCCCTTATAGCTTTGACTAATCTGTCTGGAGTCGTAGGTTTGGTAAGGTATTTTGCTACTCCTAAATCTCGTGCCTCTACTTTCTTTTTTATATCGGTAATTGCACTTAATACAATTACAGGAGGCATTGGAACCAGAACAACATGAAGTGAACGCAAGATCTCAAATCCAGATCTTTCCGGAATCATCAAGTCCAAAACAATCAGGTCAAAAGGATCTTTTACCCTATATCCTATCTTGATTTTATCTTCGACAGTTTCCCACGATTCAGCTGTTGTTACTCTAAAGCCTGCCCTTTCTAAAGAAAGCTTTAGCACTTCCAGTGTTTTCTCGTTATCGTCAATGATCAAGATATGATATTTCATCCTACTGACTCCTCTGGCCTGATCAGGTTCCGCTCAATTAATCAAACACCTGCTTCTAATGGCTTCATTTTCAGTTTACCATATAATTACCTATCAAATTTAGTGCCCATTAAGAACAGCTATATAAATTTTTTCTGGTAATTATTCTCTTCTCAATGTTTTTTTTGATAATTCTATGCTTAATTATATTTTTAATTATATATATGTTTACTATTTTGTCTATGCGCAATCTTAATATTATCCAGATTAAAGTACCAGGTATTATGTGGATTAAATTCTCAATCTAATTGATTTATTCTTTATCGTAACGTTCTACTTGCGAACTGCCCTGAATCAACATATACCTTGTTGTCCGATTTTGCTCAACAATTTTCAAGTTACTCTTTGCTTTTCCAATCCCCTGCTCATTTTCATTCACCTCACGGTATAATCTTTTTATTGTGCTCCGGGAGCATGGAGAATCTTGATGAATGTTCGCTTAATTAATACTGAAAATAAATCTGATACCAAAAAATTCATTCAGCTTCCTTTTGATCTATACAGAAATAATCATTTCTGGGTCCCACAAATGCGCTCAGATACCCATTACCTTATGGACAGGACCTCCTATCCGTTTTACCAACATTCTTCTGCGGATTTTTTTATCGCTGAGAACAATGGAAAAACGCTGGGAAGAATAAGTGCAATTTCCAACAGTCGCTTCAACAAAACCAATCAGTGCAATACTGCATTTTTTTATTTTTTTGATTCAATAGATGATCGAGAAGTGTCCAATGCGCTCTTTGGAGCAGTTTTCAACTGGGCCAGAGAACGAGGGCACGATCGCGTTTATGGACCAAAAGGACTCCTTCAAGGAGATGGAATTGGCTTGTTAGTTGAAGGTTTTGATCAAATTCCCGCAATAGGCATATCCTATAATTTTCCTTATTATGACAACCTGGTAAAGCGAGCAGGTTTTCAAAAAATGTTTGATTACTATTCTGGTTATCTGGATACAACTATCGGTCTTTCTGAAAAGGTCAAGCGAGTTGCCGAAAAAGTTAAGAAACGCAGCGGTTTCTGGGTAAGGAAATTTAATTCCAAAAAAGAACTCCTTTCAATCGCGCCTGAACTGCGTCTTGTTTACAATTCTGCATTTTCAGGTTCAGAGGGATTCAGCCCGATCACAGAAGACGAAATCACACTTATTGCAAAACGAATGTTATCAATTGCTGACCCCCGATTAATTAAATTGGTTTATAAAGATGACAAAATTATCGGTTTTCTTTTCAGCTACCCTAATATTTGCAGGGGTTTGCAAAAAACAAACGGCAGGCTTTTCCCTCTTGGTTGGTTCCATATCTGGCGCGAATTTAAAACTACCAAGTATATGGACACCAACGGCATTGGAATTGTTCCGGAGTACCACGGGCTTGGCTCAACAGCTGTCATCTATACAGAATTAGAAAAAACCTTTCATGAATTTAACTTCGATTTTGTTGAAACCGTTCAAACCCGGGAAGATAATATAGCCAGCCTGGGAGAATCGAGCCACTTCACCATGAAATGGACCAAAACGCATCGAGTTTACGATTTAGATTTGTAACGGTTGTAATTGATTTTTGTTATTATTATCAAACCTTTGTTACCGGTGGACAACATTAATATTCAAGCTAGCCTATTTTTTGATTGAATTTAGGTCTCCAATTTTTATTATTCCTACTATATTGAGGAGCATCGATGTCTATGTTATCAAAACTCAAATCCACCAATAGAGAACACCTTGCCTGGTATCTATACGATTTTGGCAATTCAGCTTACGCTGCTGTCATTCTGCTTGCGGTTTACTCTGCATATTTTAAAGGCACGGTCGTAGGTGGCGCTGAAGGATCGCGCTATTGGGGAATTGCAGTTGGCGTTGCCATGTTGGCCGTGGCGTTAATTTCACCTATTCTAGGTGCAATCGCTGACTTTTCTGCATCAAAAAAGAAATTTCTCTTCATCTTTTCAGCCATTACTTGGGTTTTCACTGGCTTGTTGTTCTTTGTTGAAAAAGGTGACGTACTTTTTGGTATGCTCTTTTTTATTATTGCTGAGATTGGCTACAGATCCGGACAGGTGTTTTATAACTCACTTCTTCCCGAGATTGCCGAACCGGAGGACATGGGTCGAGTATCCGGCAATGGCTGGGCAATTGGTTCATTAGGTGGAATTCTCGCCTTATTAATTCTTCTGCCCATAATTGTTATCGTAGGCGGCACACTCGTTGTTCGACTCTCTCTGGTCTTTACCTCAATTTATTTTGCGGTCGCAGCTTTGCCTGCATTCCTTTGGATAAAGGAAAAAGCCGTTCCTGCAAATCTTCCCGTTGGCGAAAATGTTTTCTCTGTCGCTTTTAACAGATTAATCGAAACTTTAAAAACGCTTGGCGATTACAAGGATTTCTTACGCTTCATTATTGCTTTCTTAGTATACAACGACGGGATTTTGATGGCTTTAAACTTCGCTGCCATCATTGGTGCAGTATTATTTGGCATGACCCAGACTCAACTTATCATCTTCATGATTATCGTTCAGGCAACCAGCGTAATTGGTGCTTACGTCGCTGGAATTGCCGGCGTTAAGTTTGGTTATAAACGCTCTCTAATATACTCAATCTTGATGATGATCGGCGTAGTCCTGGGCATGTTGTTTGCCCAGAACTTAACCCAATTTTTTATTATTGGTGCATTGGCTGGTCTTGCTCTTACCGGAGTCCAGTCAGTAAGCAGAACTCTGGTAGGATATTTTGCCCCCGAAGGAAGAAGTGCAGAATTTTATGGCTTATTCGCTGTTACCGGTAGGACATCTTCATTTATTGGACCAACTGTTTACGGTTTCCTGGCCTACGAAGCAGCAATTTACTTCCAAAAACAGGGTTATCTTGCGCTCGCGGCTGAACAGCTCGGACAAAGAGTAGCCATTGGATCAATCATTATCTTTTTGCTCGCAGGGCTTTTCATCCTTCTTGGTGTTAATGACCCGACAAAAGAATATATTGAATCATGAACCAGTCGATAAAATATCCCCGCCGTTTAATCATCCGCGGCTTGCTCAAAAAGTTAGCGAAAGCTGCCTTATCTTTAGTCAGTGATTTCCGCATTGAAGGCTCAGAGAACCTACCTTCTTCTGGCCCCCTTCTTGTAATCGCAAATCATTTTAGTTTTATTGATCCGGTCGCATTGCTAAGCTCACTGCCCTACTCGATCGAATTTGTCGGTGGGGCAGAATTTCCTCATGCTCCCAAACTTGTTCAATTCATTCCTCAGATTTGGGGATACTATCCTGTTTTCCGAGGAACTGGCTCTCGCTTTGCATTGAGAGCAGCTGAAGAAATCCTGAACCAAAACGGAGTTCTGGGAATCATGCCCGAAGGAGGTAGCTGGGCTGAAGTTCTCCGCCCTGCCCGCCCAGGTGCAGCCTATCTGGCTTCTCAAACAGGAGCTAAAGTTCTTCCCCTGGGTATTTATGGCTTAAATTCAATCTTTCCCATCAAACTCGGGAAGAGGCCGCCAACAATAGTAAAAATAGGCAAGCCGGTCGGCCCATTCACTACAACTGGCCGGGGGAGAGAACGTAGAAAACAGCTTGACCAAATCGGATTAGAGCTGATGAAAGCAATTGCAGCTCAACTTCCGGATAGTTACCGGGGTTTTCTTGCGGATAATCCATCCGTCAGGGAAGCTGCCCTGGGTACTGAAGATTATCCTTGGGATTCTCTTGTTGAAGGCCAAGTCGAGGGTGAGGTTCACTGACCGTTATGCTCATGCATATATTTATAATAAAATAATTACAAATTGGTTTCTATTCTCAGGGTAAAATTCTTTAGAGTGAACTAAATATTTAAAGGAGTTTCTCATGTTTTACAAATTTGTCCAATCCGTTGACAAATATCTCTCATTCTTCGAAGCCAAAGCCCATTGTGATGTTCCCTGCGGCATTTACGATCCCTCCCCTGCTCAAATTAACGCTCTCACTGTTGTCCGTATGATGGATCTGATGATTTCCCTTGAACAAGGTGAGGAAAAAGGTAGATTAGAGTACCACAATACTCTCTCTCGTTACATAACCGTCAAGGAAGAACACGCAGAAAAAGCAAAACACGAAATCCGTGTAATTTGGGGTGATTACATAAAAGATACTCATCTTGAAAAATTCCCAGAACTTACTGGGCTGGTTCATAAGATTATGCAGCTAGGCTCCAAGAGTCGGCAAACATGCAATCGCGACGATGGAGTAGCATTTGTTGATGCCATAAACCAATTTGCTGAAATATTTTGGGCGACTAAAAACATAAAGACCAAAAAGGCAAAAGCTCCTTACGCCCCAGGTCTGGAAATGGTTTACCCTGATCTTTAATGCTCAAAATCATCAAGGTGACAGGCGAAAGCCTGTCACCTCTTTTTTTCCCCGGCGATTATGTACTCATTAGAAAATACATCTTTCTATTTGGATCAATCAGCGAGGGCGATATAGTAGTCTTTACTCATCCTTCGTATGGCTTGATGATAAAAGAGGTACGCTGGGCAAATTCCGATCTGCAGCATATTCATGTCACGGGAAGCCATCCGCTTAGTGTTGACAGCAGCAAAATAGGTCCTATTGCTTCCGCTGATATTCTCGGAAAAGTAATCTGGCACATTAAGAAACCCAGGCACTCCACCTGACTTTTCTAACTTTTCAGGTCATGAAAATTTTTCATTACTCTTGTAATTGCAAATTCTAAACATTTGCCTCATTTTTGCACCCTCACTCGCTTCTATCTTTTCATCATCTACTGCCTGATGTACAATAGTAATTCATTCTATATGCCTTTAACTGTAACCTATGGAAAGTTATTTCGTACCTGCCTCGCGCTATTCCCTTGAATTCATGGTGGCAAATTCGCGTTTTATTGCTACAATATCTCCTGCGTTCTCGGTTGAAGAAGCAAAAGATTTTATTACACAGATAAACAATAAGTATTCTGACGCAACCCACAACGTACCGGCCTTTATTATCGGCCATGGCTCTTCGATGATTGCTCATTCCAGCGACAATGGTGAACCTTCCGGTACCGCTGGCCGTCCCGCGTTATCCGTACTGAAAGGCAGTGGATTAGGCGATACTGTCCTGGTAATTACCCGTTATTTCGGAGGGACAAAGCTAGGCACCGGAGGTTTAGTTAAAGCCTATAGTGATTCAGCTCGAGAGATCATAGCTTCTGTGCCAAAAGCAAAAAAGACCCTGGTGCATTATGTATCCTTGGAATGCCCATATTCTCTCTACGAAATGATCGATAGGGCTATTCTTAAACATCAGGGAAAAATAGTTACAGAATCTTTTACTGATAAAGTAAAGCTCGTTTATACAATTTCTGTTAACTCTTATGACGAATTACAAGAAGCAATTAAAGAATTATCCAGCGGGAAAATACAGCCGCTTATCGACAACTCAAATCAAATTTCTTTGGTTTTAGAAACAGACAGTAGGATTAAATAATTTTTCATATGTCTACTAATTCAGCACCGTTTGACATCAGGTCAACAATATCAGAGAACAAGCTCAAGTCTCTCTGGAATTTAATGAGCGGCTACAAACGAATTTACTTGTTTGCAGCTCTCTGCCTTGGCTTTGCGGCAGCGTTCCGCTCCGGCACTTATCTCATTCTGGGGCAATTTGTAGACGCGCTTGTCAGCGATGATGATATCGGTAAGTATATCCCCTGGATTGCTGTCTCGTTTTTTGTCCTTGCCGCTTTTCAAGGTGTTTTTACCTATATCAGCGGCAGGTTGGCCGCAAAAACCTCTGAGGGAATTACTAGAAGATTACGTAATTTTCTCTTTGATCACATTCAGCGTTTATCATTTTCCTACCACGATAAAACAAAAACCGGTGACTTAATCCAGCGCTCTACTTCAGACGTGGATGCAGTTCGCTTATTTTTTGCAGATCGGGCTATAGGACTTGGTCGTATATTGCTTCTTTTCATAGTTAACCTGGGTGTACTTCTCTCTCTAAATGTTCGATTGGCGTTAATGTCAATAATTGTTGTGCCCCTTACTGTTGTCTTATCCCTGATCTTTTTCAGGAAAGTTTCTGCTGCCTACGAAGATTACCAGGATCAAGAAGCTGTTTTATCCAATACGCTGCAAGAAAACCTAACCGGCGTTAGAGTCGTAAAAGCTTTTGCCCGCCAGCAATTCGAAATAGAAAAATTTGACACCGAGAATACAAAAAAATTCCATAAGGGGCGTAAATTCTTTACCATGCACGCTCTCTTCTGGCCGTTTTCTGATATCCTCACCGGCGCCCAAATGATATTCGGATATTATCTTGGCGCTACGATGGCTATCAGTGGTGAGATTTCAATTGGCACTTATCTAGCTTACGCCGGCATGATTATCTGGATTATCTGGCCAATTCGCAACCTCGGCCGGCTTATCGTTCAGATGTCTACCGGACTTGTCTCATACGGCAGAATCATCGAGGTAATTAAAGAGCAAAGGGAGCCATTATCGGCAGGAGACCACAAACCTCAATCCGATACCTTTAATGGGGAGTTTGTTTTCCAGAATGTTTCCTTCTCCTACGAGGATAATCCAATTGTCCTGGATAAAATTAGTTTTACCTGCAAGCCTGGACAAATGATTGCGCTCCTTGGCGGACCCGGATCAGGCAAATCCACTCTAATCAATTTACTTCCGCGTTTTTATGACTACACAAGCGGTTTACTAACCCTTGACGGCATCGATTTGAAGCGTTATCCGCGTTCCTTTCTTCGCAAACAGATCGGCTTAGTAGAACAAGAACCGTTTTTGTTCAGCCGCTCTATTCGTGAGAATATTTCTTATGGCGTTGATCGCGAGGTCTCTGAAGAAGAACTTATTACCGCTAGCAAAGCTGCTGCCATCCATGATGTCATCCTGGGTTTCCCAAAAGGTTACGATACCATGGTTGGTGAAAAAGGCGTCACATTATCAGGCGGACAGAAACAAAGGATAGCTATCGCTAGAACACTGCTCAAGAATCCAAAAATTCTCGTTCTCGACGACGCTACTTCTTCAGTAGATGTTGAAACAGAAGCCGAAATTCATCAAGCTTTGGATCATTTAATGATTGGCCGAACAACCTTTATTATTGCACATCGCATTCAAAGCTTGATGCAATCTGATCTAATATTGGTTCTTGATAACGGAAAAATAATTCAACAGGGCACCCATGCTGTTCTCATCAAGCAACCAGGAAAATATAAAGAAATATTCGAAATTCAAACAAAAATTGACCAGGCTCTTCAACAAGAGCTCGGCCTGACCTGACAAGAAACCAACATGACTGATATACATCACTTTGAAGAAGAAGAATTTACCGGCACATTTTCTGGCAAAGTTGTCCAGCGAATACTTATCCTGGTTAAACCATATGGCCTCTGGGTTTTAGGGTTTGTAGTCACTATCGCAATCGTATCAGTACTGGATTCCTATTTTACTTACTTGAGCAAGAGAATAATTGATGAAGGTATTGGCCCAGGAAATATAATCGTCCTCAGGGAAATACTACTCCATTATGGATCGTTAATCGTTATTCAAGCTGCTTCTGTATTTGGTTTTATCTATTTTGCAGGAATTCTTGGCGAGCGAGTTCAGTACGATTTACGCAAGAAAATGTTCAATCACCTTCAGCACCTATCCCTTTCCTACTACAACAAAACTCCAGTTGGCTGGATCATGTCCAGAGTATCGTCTGATTCCGAAAGGGTTGCCCAACTCGTTACCTGGGGATTCCTGGACATTGTCTGGGGTTCCTTAAACATCATCACTGCAACCTATTTCATGATCACTATCAACTGGCGCCTCGGCTTATTCGTAATTGCGATTATCCCTGTTTTGATCGTTGTTGCAGCGCAATTCAAGAAAAAAATTATCGTTGAGTATCGCCAGGTCAGAAAAATCAATTCCAAGATTACTGGCTCATATAATGAAAATATCACTGGCGTACGCGTTACAAAAGCCTTCAGTCGCGAAGTCCAGAACATGGCCGAATTTGGAGAATTAACTGATGAAATGTATCGGGCAGGATACAGGGCTGCCTGGTTATCAGCTCTCTTTCTACCAGCGGTAATGATCATCAGCTCTTTCGCTCTCGGAAGCGTTGTCTGGTATGGAGGTCTGCAGGCGGAAATTGGCGGGATTACTATTGGCGGAATCCAGGCCTTCATTTCTTATATCACCTTTATGATTTGGCCCATACAAGATCTTGCCAGAGTTTATGCAGAAATGCAGCGTTCAATCGCCTCTGCAGAAAGAATCTTTTCATTACTCGATTCCGAACCTGATATTATTAACAAACCCGATGCCATTTCCGTGGATACATTACAGGGTGAAATAATTTTCGATCATGTCTGTTTTTCTTACGAAGATGACGATATTGTCCTGGAGGACTTTAATTTGCGCATTTCCCCTGGGGAGACAATTGCCCTTGTAGGTCCAACAGGCGGAGGGAAATCAACTATAGTTAACCTGCTCTGCCGCTTTTTTGAACCTCGCGGAGGAAAAATCTTGATAAACAATGAAGATTATACTGATTTTTCGCTTCATGCAATTCAATCAAAAATCGGCATTGTTCTTCAAACACCTCATTTGTTTTCTGGCTCTATCGAAGACAACATCCGCTACGGCAATCTCGAATCGACTTCTGAAGAGATCATCAGCGCAGCTAAACTTTCTGGTGCTCACGATTTCATTACCAATCTTGAAAAAGGCTACCAGGAAGAAGTTGGCGAGGGCGGAAATCTTCTTTCAGTTGGTCAAAAACAACTGGTCAGCCTTTCACGGGCAGTTTTGCGCAAACCTGACATCTTTATCATGGATGAAGCTACCAGCTCTGTTGATACCATCACAGAAGAACGCATTCAACATGGCATGGAAAATCTAATGTCCAATCGCACTAGTTTTGTTATCGCGCATCGGTTATCTACAATTAGACAAGCTGACAGAATTCTTTTTATCAAAGATGGCGGCATTGCGGAGATGGGATCACACGAGGAACTTCTAAAATTAAAGGGTCTTTATTATCGTCTTTATACTCAACAATTCAGACAGGATTTGGCGCTTGAATACGGCTCACCCTCCCTGGTAACAACAGACAAATAGTTAAAAACCGTCATCCGCAAAAAACATACCTGAAAAACTTATTACAATCAGTTGGGTTTTATTATTCCAGTTTTTTCCTAGTCATTCATTATCTTCGGACAGTAACAAACTAACAAACCAAATTATCCAATGTCCCTCACTTCATTTCTGTCCCTTTGGAAATCAGACTCTTCAATCGCTCCAAATATTTCTGCCTGGCAGGTGTTCCCAAAACGCGATCCAGTATATGTTGATTTTCCTCTAAATCTTGACCAGCGGTTAAAATCTCATCTTTTATCGCAGGATATTCGTTCCCTCTATTTACATCAGTATCAAGCCTGGCAGGAGATCCAGTCAGGAAACAATTTCGCTCTTGTCACCGGAACGGCCAGCGGAAAGACCCTTTCTTATACACTGCCAGTCCTTCATAACTTGCTTGAAAACGACTCCTGTCGGGCTTTGTTCCTCTATCCCACTAAAGCCCTGGCTCACGATCAACTTGGTGCTCTAAACGCGTTTTCTGCGGTCACAGCTGCTGCATACGACGGCGACACTCCTTCAAGTCAACGTGCTGGTATCCGCAGTTCATCTCAAATCATCATTAGCAACCCTGACATGCTCCATCTTGGAATATTGCCTTATCACACTCATTGGGAAAATTTCTTTTCCAGGCTTCAATATGTTGTCTTGGATGAAATGCATACTTATCGCGGTGTATTTGGTTCTCATGTTGCTAATGTCATCAGACGCTTAAAGCGTGTAGCAAACCATTATGGCTCCTCACCTCAATTCCTTCTTACTTCCGCTACTATCGGAAACCCGCTTGCTCACGCCAAAACCTTGATCGAGGAGAAAGTCCAACTCATAAACAAGGACTATTCTTCTCGGGGGGAAAAACATTTCCTTGTTTTTAATCCTCCCGTAATTGATGAAATCCTTGGCTTAAGAGCAGGCATGCAGCGCGAGAGCGTCCGTTTGGCCTCAGAAATAATTAACGCTGGTTATCAAACCATATTATTTGGCCGCTCTAGAAAATCTGTTGAATTTATGCTTACAAAATTGCGCGAAAAATGTTCTATTCCGCCTGACTTCATTCGCGCTTACCGTAGTGGATATCTTCCTCTGCAAAGGCGTGAAATCGAAGCTGGGCTTCGTTCGGGTCAGGTCAGAGCCGTCGCAGCAACAACCGCGCTTGAATTAGGGATTGACATTGGCGGTCTGGACGCAGTGATTATTGCAGGATATCCAGGTTCTATTGCAGGAGCCTGGCAGCAAGCTGGACGATCTGGCCGTGCTGATAATCCATCACTCTCTATCTTGGTAGCGTCCTCTAATCCCCTGGATCAATACTTAGCTCTTTATCCCGAATATCTCTTCAACTCGAATCCCGAATCTGCTTTGATTGATCCGGACAATCTCCTAATTGCTCTAAATCACATAAAATGTTCAGCCTACGAAATCCCCTTCGAAGACAGTGATTATTATGGTAATTTCAGTCATACCCAAACTATGGAGCTATTGGATTTCCTGCAGCAATCCGGCACTCTGCATCATTCGCAAAACAAGTATTTCTGGATGAAAGATTCTTATCCCGCCGCAGGTTTTTCTCTTCGCACAACTACTAATCAACAAGTAACCCTTAAACTCATCAGTTCAGCTGGTGAAATCAACGTCCTGGGAGTTGTTGATAGAGACAGCGCTTACTGGATGGTTCACCCAGGAGCTATCTATCTGCACCAAGGTGATATTTTCCATGTCGACAGCCTTAACCTTGAAACTAATATTGCCAGCCTTTCCCCAAGTACCCCTGTCTATTTTACAGAGCCAGAACGTCAAACTTCTTTTGCTGTTGATAAGTTGCTGGAAAAAAGCTGTTTAGGTACTGCAGACAAGTTTCTTGGGGAAATCACTGTAACAACTCAGGTTTCGGGATACAAGAAAATTAGATGGTCACAGTATGAAGTTATCGGCCGGGAAAGTCTTGATCTGCCGTCCACGTCCTTAAAAACAACCGGTTTCTGGATCACTCTATCCAGTGAAACAGAAACCGCTTTAAGAAAAGTTAAGTTATGGACCAGCAGTCCCAATGAGTATGGACCCAACTGGCCAAGCCTGAGGGAAATTATCCTTCGCCGCGACAAAAACACCTGTCAAATATGCGGCAAAAGTGGAGATATCGTTCCCCTGCATGTTCACCACAAAAAACCCCTGCGCAGCTTTTCGTCATTTGAAGAAGCCAATCAAATCGACAATCTAGTCACCCTGTGTTTCCGCTGTCACAACCGTGCAGAAGCAGTAGTCCGTGTAAACAGCGGCTTAAGGGGCCTTGGCTATGCTCTGCACAGCCTGTCACCCCTGTTTTTAATGTGCGATCCAGGAGATCTCGGCGTTCACACTGATTGTAATTCTCTGCTCGGGGATGGAAGACCTGTTGTCTTGATTCATGAGCAAATTCCTGCAGGTATCGGTTTCAGCAAGAACCTCTACGACAGAGAAAAAGAGCTTCTAGATACAGCTTTTGAACTTGTCCGTGTTTGCCCTTGCCGGGAAGGCTGCCCCTCCTGTGTCGGTCCCGGAGGTGAAAAAGGATATGGTGGAAAAATGGAAACGCTGGCGATCCTTGAAATTCTTTGCGCTTGATCCTTTGTTAATTACTAGATAAAGTATTTTTCTTATCCGTTTTGATTTAGTGGTATTAACTGAAACTAAATACTTCGTACTCGCCTGGCTTCATATACATTATTAATTCTTTCTAGTAAATCCAAAGTGCGCTGCAGTTCCATTACATTCTTTACGCCCAAAACCATATTAAAGATCGCTTCTCCCTGGTTTTCATCCACATCCACCCTTAGTTCGCTCAATCTTACATTGTTATTAGATAACACAGTAGCGATATCTTTTGTTAACCCATCACGGTCATAAGCCTTGATTATGATGGGAACTGGAAAAGTCCTCACAGGAGATCCCCAGGACACTTCTACCAATCTTTCTTTATCGCGGGCATTAAGTACATTTGCGCAATCTTTCCGGTGTATGGTGGCTCCTCTTCCCCGCGTTATAAAACCAATTATTTCATCTCCCGGCGTCGGATTGCAGCATCCGGCCAGTTGATTCTTAACGCCTCTCAAGCCTACAACTGCAATATCACTAGAAGTTTCCCTGCTGATTCCTTCTTGTAATTGAGCAGCGAATCCAGTTGAATCTCCTTCTTTGGCAATGACAAGCGCATGCACTACCCTTCCGACAGAAATATCTCCGCATCCTATTGCCGCGAATAAATCCTCCGCAAAATCGTAATTAAAAGATTTTGCCAAATCCTCAAAATCAATTTCTTTCCCCAAATCAAATCTTGAAATTTCTTTTTCCAGCAATGACGATCCACTTTCTACATTTTGGTCTTTTTCCTGGTGCTTAAACCATCGTTTGATCTTACTTAAAGCAGATTTCGTTTTTACTAGTTCTAGATTTTCATTCATCCAATCACGGCTGGGACCACCTCGTTTTGCGGTTAGAATCTCAACTTGATCCCCTGTTGCCAATTTATGATCAAGAGATACCAACCGGCTGTTAACTTTAGCACCCCGGCATCTATGCCCCACTTCAGTGTGAATGTTGTAAGCAAAATCAATAGGAGTAGAACCAACCGGCAAGTCAATAATATCTCCCCTTGGAGTAAACACATAAACCCTATCTCCGAACACTTCATTCTTCAGGCCTTCTACAAATTCTTGTGCAGATTCTACATCTTGCTGCCACTCTAACATCTGGCGCAAGTAAGCTACCCTTTGCTCAAAATCTTTGTCCCTTTTTTGTCCCTCTTCTTTATACCTCCAATGAGCTGCTATCCCATATTCAGCTTTGCTGTGCATTTCCGGGGTTCTTATTTGCACTTCCAAAGTATCACCGTCTTCATAAATAACAGAAGTGTGAATCGATTGATATAAACTAGGTTTTGGGGCGGCAATATAATCATCGAATTCACCTTGTATAGGTCTCCAATGCATATGAATTATTCCAACCGCCGCATAACATTCTTCTTCTGACGGGACAATTATTCTGACTCCTCTGATGTCAGATAACTCGTTAAAAGGGATTTTCTTTCTGTTCATTTTCCTATATATTGAATAAATATGCTTAGGCCGTCCAGTTACTTCAGCCTTCATTCCCGCTTTTTTCATTATCCCCGTTATTTTATTGGTTATTTTGCGCATCTTTCGCTCACGCTCAGAACGCCTTTCATCAAGTTGTTTGGCTATATCGTGGTAAATCTCCGATTCTAAATACCTGAATGAAAGATCTTCAAGATCCCATTTCATCTGCCATATACCAATTCGGCTTGCCAGTGGCGCAAAAAGATCCATTGTTTCCTGAGCAATCCGTTTTTGCTTTTCTTCAGGAAGGTATCTCAGTGTCCTCATATTGTGCAGCCGGTCAGCCAATTTGATTAAAACCACCCTGGGATCTTCGGCCATCGCTAAAAATGTTTTTCTTAAGTTTTCCGAGGCAAGCTCAGCCCTCCAATGACTTGGATCACTTGTCGCATCGGATTTTCCTTTCTTTTTGTCACTAGCTAATATTTTTTTTCTTTCAGATTTTTTCGAGACTCTAGGCAATGATCCTAATTTTGTGACAGCCTGTACGAGATCAAAAACTTCTTTTCCAAATTCCCTCTTTATATCCTTTGAATCAATCCCCGTATCTTCTACCGTATCGTGCAAAAGTCCTGCCGCAACAACGGCTGGAGGTACATGCATCTCAGCTAATATAGAAGCCACTGCCTTGCAGTGATTTATATAAGGCTCACCAGATGCCCTCTCTTGTTTTTTATGAGCCTCTTCTGCAACATCAAGAGCACGCTGTAAAAGCTCCTTGTCCACCTGGGAATATTTATCTGATAAATTTTCTATATATTTTGAAATAGCCATTACTATCCAGGAACTCAACTTCTTATTGTGTACACAATTTATATTTTAATGCTTTTCAAATTATACCTTTAACTAGTTATTTCTTTCTATCAAAGGCAATCGCATTGACGCACTTGTACCCTTGAGCTAAACTATCTTAGCTGTTCATTTCGGGAGATTTTATGTCTGCCTCACCCCGTGCAAAAGAAATTGCTGCTGTTACAGGAGCAACAGGCGCAATTGGCTTCGCTATTGCTGCTCAGTTAGCTGAACAAGGTTTTCATGTCGTTCTTGTCTCCCGTAATCTGGAAAAATGTTCTCAGTCTGTTGAAAAGATTAAAAATATTACAGGGAATAACAACGTAAGGTTCGAAATAGCGGATCTCTCCAAACAGACATCCATTCAATCTCTGGCAGCTTCCTGGACAGGCCCACTGCATGTATTGGTCAACAACGCCGCAATATCTCCACCAAAACGGCTGGAAACAACCGAGGGCATCGAATTGCAGTTCGCCACTAATGTTCTGGGTTATTTTTGGATGACCAAATTCTTTTCGCCATTATTGATTGAATCTTCTCCAGCACGTGTTGTTAACGTTTCTAGCTATTGGGCTGGCGGATTAGATGCAAAAGACCTCGAATTTAAAAAGCGTATTTATCACAATCACGAATCCTACCGTCAATCTAAACAGGCTAATCGAATGTTAACACCGATTTTTTCCAGCATCCTTGAGCATTCCGGAGTCACCGTCAATTCTTGTCATCCAGGTGATGTAAACTCTTCCTTAAGCAACAGCCTGGGCTTTGGCGGAAGCCAATCCCCAGCTGAGGGCGCAGAAACGCCCACCTGGCTTGCTTCATCTGAAGCAGTTCGCGATGTCACGGGTAAATATTTTGAGCGCAAAGAAGAAACTGTCTGTCCTTTTAGCAGCGATTTATCAAAAGCTCGACAGCTTTACGAAATATGCCAAACTTATACTTGATGAATGTTTATTTAATTTTCAAATAATACTTCCTGCCACATTAAGAAGGAAATTCTTTTACAGATGAGATTATTCATAACGCAAACAATAAAAATACTGGCTATGCGCAGAGTAAAGCTTGTATTTCTTATTTCTCTTCTGTTTCTATTTTATGGATGTTCGACATCCCCACCTTCTAATCTTCCTCAGCCGTTAAATCCCGCTACTCCAACTATTCAACCAGAACATACTGTTGATTTGCCCCCCACCGCAACGCCAGATTTACCCTCTACAATTTGGATAGATCCTCTTTTTCCTGACGCAGTTCATGAGCTTTTTTCTGTATCCCCTGAATTTGCAGTTCTGCATAATCAACAAGACGCTTCACTTACGCTTTCCTTAAAAAGCGGGTTTCCTTTCGGCACTTGGACTTATCTACTCGTATCTCCTTTTCCTTCTCTTGTTGAGGGTTTGAATTCTTCAGACTTACTTTCATTCTGGCAAACTGGATCCTCTTCTTCTTCTTTTCCATTTTACGAATTGGCCTTGAGCGAAGAAACAAGAGATGCCCTTACTCTTTTATGGGGCGAACCTGATCCAGGCGTTTTATTAATATTAGAGCCAGATTTAATTCTTCCTGCTCTATGGTCCGAGCCAGAGTCAATCGGGGTAATCCCTTTTGAACAACTAAATCCATACTGGAAAGTCCTCTCTCTGGATGATCAGAACCCACTGCATCACGATTTTATCCCTGATCTTTATGATCTCACCCTTCCATTTTTCATCTCTTCGCTTTCTCCTCCCCTCGAATCCTTGCTTCCTGATGATCTGCTTGTCAATTTTGATTCTTCAAAATTGACAACTATAGCATTAACTGGTGTAACTGCCCTCGTACGAGACACAGCTTTTATCATGGAAGAAAAAGGATTGCTTTACCCTGCAGAAGAAATCCGCTCCTTGCTCGAAAACGCTGACATTACTCACATCAGCAACGAAGTCCCCTTTGCTGAAGACTGCCCCACCCCCGATTCCAATCAATCGTCTCTTTATTTTTGCAGCAAAGATGAATACTTACAGCTTCTTGAAATCTTGGGCACAGATATCGTTGAACTCAGCGGCGATCATTTCGGTGATTGGGGCCCAGAGGCCATGCTTCATTCCCTCGACCTCTATCACAAGCTTAATTGGTTGACCTACGGTGGTGGAGAAACTCTAGAAAAAGGTCTAAAACCCGTATTCATAGAGCATAACGGAAATCAATTTGCCTTTATTGGTTGCAACGGAAAGGTTCATGACCGCTACGCTACAGCCTCAGCTACAAATCCCGGAGCATCCAGATGTGATTTTGAGTGGATGCAGGCTGAAATCACCCGCCTGAATGACCAAGGTTATCTAGTGATTGCCACCATGCAGCACGAGGAAATTGATAGTTTTTACCCGGTTGCTATCCAGCAATGGGATTTTCGCCGCCTAGCCGATGCAGGTGCCGTAATAGTTAGCGGAAGCCAGGCACACCATCCTCAAGCGTTTGAACTCAATGGAACCTCTCTAATTCATTACGGTCTGGGAAATCTATTCTTTGACCAATGGTATCTTGCACAGTATAATCCCGATGACCACATCAACAAAGACAAATCCTTTATTGATCTTCATCATTTTTACAATGGATCATATATCAACACTCAACTAATTACCCTCCAATTTGTTGACAATGCCCGTCCGCGATTGATGACTCCCAGCGAACGTAATATTTTCCTATCTGAAGTTTTTCAAGCTTCCACTTGGGGAAATCAGTAATAAATTTTCATTCTTGCCGCGAAGTAGAAATTTATACAGGGTTGATCTCACATGGCGCTCGTTAAAAACAAGAATTTTTCGCATTCTATCCTAATCCTAATAGTCATTTCCTTCCTGTTCGTCTTTACACTATCGGGATGCGATAATTTTACCGAATCTACTCCTTCTACTGCTTCAAATACATCCAGTGATCATGCTGGGGCAAACGAAGAATCAAATATCATTCTTCAAATTGAAATTACTATTGGCTTATTGCTTATCGCTTCCCTGGTAGGTATTGCCACAGATCGTTTACGCGTGCCGTATACAACTGGCCTGGTCATGATAGGCTTAGTTTTGGCCTTTTTTGGGCAACGTGACATCAATGTCAGCCCCCAACTATTCCTAGGGCTTCTCGTTCCTCCTCTTATTTACGAAGCTGCTTTTCAAGTAAAGGCAAAGGATCTTCTCCGCGACCTGGCACCTATTTTGAGCCTGGCTATTCCTGGCGTGCTTCTAACCACTTTTCTTGTAGGCGGCGTTCTCTATTGGGGAACCAATTTTTCCCTTGCCACCGCACTTCTATTTGGCTCACTCATTGCAGCAACAGATCCTGTAGCAGTTGTAGCGTTATTCCGGTCTCTCGGAGTGCCCAAACGCCTTCAACTACTAATAGAAGGCGAAAGTCTTTTTAACGACGGCACAGCCATTGTTGTTTTTAACTTAATGGTTGCCATTTCCATTACTGGTTATTTTAATTTAACAGACAGTATTTTAAACTTTTTTCTAGTCGCTGGCGGGGGTCTGATTATCGGCCTCGTTTTAGGCTTGCTTATTTCTTTGGCCATCAGCATGATTGATAACCCACTGATTGAAACAACACTTACCAGTGTTCTTGCATTCGGCTCCTATATTGTTGCAGAACAATTTCACGTTAGCGGGGTTCTGGCTGTAGTCGCCGCTGGCATTGTCAGCGGAAATCTTGGTCCCAGCCGCATGTCTCCTACAACCCGCATCCTGGCCTTTAGCTTCTGGGAATATGCAGCATTTCTTGCCAACTCATTCGTCTTTCTATTAATTGGACTTCAAATAGATTTAAATATATTGATCACTGACTGGAATGCCATTCTCTGGGCTATCATGGCGGTCCTGGTTGCCAGAGCTGCTTCAATTTATGGATTATCCTGGATCGGTTCTGGCGTCCCAATGCGCTACAAACATATTCTTTATTGGGGCGGTTTGCGCGGTGCCATTTCATTGGCGTTGGCATTAAGCTTGCCAGAGAGCCTGGGTGATCAACGAGCAGTCATCCAATCTATGGCTTTTGGAGTTGTATTATTCACCTTGCTGGTTCAAGGCTCGACTATGAAGCCATTAATCAACCGCTTGGGGCTAATTGAGAAAAGCGAATCTCAAGCTGAATATGAGAATTTGAACGCCAGAGCCGTAATGGCAAAAACTGCTTATAAGCATCTGGAGACCATGCATAACGACGGGCTTTTATCCCATCACGTATGGAATCTGTTGTCAAAACCTATAGAAAACCATGTCGATATATTATCGGCTGCAGCAGCAAAAACTATGAGTTCTCATCCCGATGTCGAAATCAGAGAATTAGAATCCGCTATACAGGAAGCTCTAAAAAGCGAACGGGCGGCTCTGCGCACACTACTGAGAGACGGCAATATATCGGAAGAGACATTTACTGAACTTGTTAACGAAGTCGATTCTGCTCTGACAGAAGACCAGACTGACCTGATTCAATTATTACGGCTTCGAACGTTAAGAAATATCCAGTACTTAATGACGATTGTCATTCAGGAAAGAGATTTAGAAAAGATCGCTTCACTGCTTCAACCATACGAATATCCATTAACCCACATTGCCAGTACAGGCGGATTTCTGGGTCGTAAAAACGCAACCATAATGATTGGCGTCCCTTCTGGAAAGCGCGAAGAAATAAAATCTCTGATTAAGAATGCAAGTAAAGGACTATTGAAAGTAGTCTCTGGAGAATCTACCGATAAACCTGATATCGCTCATGGCGGAGCTACTATTTTCACCTTAGATGTTGAGCGCTACGAGGAACTTTAATAATGAAAATGATACTCGCGATCATGCCTACCGGTCTAAATGAAAAGATTTCCAAAGCTTTACTAGATTCCCAGTACCGGGTTACTAAATTTGCCTCTACCGCCGGTTTTTTAGCTGGAGGAACAACGACTTTAATGATTGTTTCAGGTGCTAACAAAGTTGAAGACGGATTAAATCTCATCCGCGAGCAGATACCAGCTTCGGAAGAAATTGATTCTGCTCACGCACGGGTAACAATATACGTACTCAATGTAATAGATTTTGACAGGGTTTAACTATGAAGATGATCATGGCTATTTTGGAAGACTCCGACTCTAATGCGGTAATGAAAACTCTTCATGATGCAGGGTATCCAATGACAGTAATTGATTCAACCGGTGGACTATTGAGAAGGGGAACCAGCACACTTGTCGCTGGCGTTGAAGATGACCAGGTCGACAATGCGATCAATTTGATTAACCAGGAATGCAGTCCCTGTGTTAACCCAATCAAAAAGCGAGCTACAATTATGGTCTTTAACATTGACCATTTTGAACAAATCTCGTAATTATGATCCACGCAGTTACGGTTGCTTTTTGATTTTTACCCAATCCTCCAGTTAATAATTTTGGTAGTTATCTACACTGAACTATTAAGATACTGCGTTATAATTATATGTACGCAATTTGATTTCTCTAATGTTGAGGTAAATTTCTATGTGGTTGTTAACAATCCGTGTTCCAGGAAAAGAACCCCAGAAATATACTCTTAAGCCGGGCGGAAATACAATAGGCAGACATCCCAACAATGATATCGTCATTGCAGAACCGTCTGCTTCCAGGCAGCACGCCCGTATTGATTACAACCGCAGCACGGACACTGCTCTTTTGCAAGATCTCTCAAGCACAAATGGAACTTACATTAATCGCCGTCGCTTATCTTATACATATCGGCTGCAGCATCTTGACATGATCCGGATAGGCAGCTCAACCATTAATGTTGTCATCCGGGGCACAGACGAACCCCTTGACACTGTAAAAGGACCTCAGAAATTTACCCGGGAGCGACTGCTTGAGGCTCTTGATCACCATACTGTGTTGATGTACCAAATCTCAGAACGATTAAACACTGTTATGAACCTGGCTGACTGCCTTGATGAAATTGCCTTTTTAATGAAACAGGCAATGGGTGCTGATAAATGCAAAGTGATTATTAAAGAACAATTTGACAAGATGGAAGATTTTGGTTTTCCGTCAACTCTTGCTCAATCAGCTATCACAGAAAAATCAGCTGTGGTTATTCCGGATATGGCTCAAAGCGATGCCAGGTCAGACAGTGAAAGCGCAACACTGCTAAAAATCCGTTCCGCCCTTTGTGTCCCTATCATGACTGAAAATGAAGTGATCGGATTGATTTATATGTATAAATCGAGACCCGAAGCCCTCCCGTTTACAAATACAGATCTCCAGGTCGCTATTGCGATCAGCCACCAATCTGCATTAACAATCCAGCGGGTGAATTTACTAAACAAAGTCCAACAGGAACAAAGCTTACGCCAGATGTTCCAGCGATTTGTCTCACCTCAGGAAGTTGATTATGTGCTCAGGGATTACGATTTGCACGGAACTTTGCCCGGTTTAAAAGAACGTAAAATTTCTGTTCTTTTCGCGGATATAACAAACTCTACAGGCCTGGCGGAAAACATGGGAGCCAAAGATTTTGGCAAGCTTCTGAACAATTATTACCTTGAGATCACAAACATTATCTTTGAATTCAGCGGTGTTGTCCGCTATCTAGGGGATGGGGTTATGTCCGTCTTCGGGATGTCCGATGACGGCCAAAATCACAAACGAAAGTCAGTAGAGGCCAGCGTTGCCATTCTTGAGAGAATGAATGCCCTGGCAGACGAATTTGAACAACCTCTAAACTTGAGGTTAAGCCTAAAAGCAGGCCGGGCGGTTGTTGGTTATGTTGGAACCAGTGAACGTGTTGAATTCACGGTTCTAGGGGACTTGGTCAATGTTGCCAAGGGCATGAATTCCTTTGCAGGACCTAACAGAATAGTAGTGGGTGAAGAGATTTACAAAGCCGTCTCAGATCAGTACCAAATGAAAAAACTTGATTCTATTATTGTCAAAGGTCGAAAAGGTCACGTTAAAATTTACGAAGTTGTTCTCAGCAATGTCTGAACATTTTCAAACTATAAAAAATCATAAAGCACCCAATTGGGTGCTTTATGATTTTTAAAACAAATTTTATTATCAACCAATAATTTAACTATCTTCTAATTAATATGAACTCCAAACCCGCATCCGACAATTCCTCAACTGAGCAAATTTATATAGTAGCAGGAGGGCATCTTTTCCACGATTTATTTACATCTTTTTTGCCCCCTATCCTCCCCACTCTAATCGAAAATCTTTCACTTTCGCTAACTTCAGTTGGCTTTATCACAACTATTGCCAGAATACCCTCAATCCTTAACCCATTTATTGGATATTTTGCCGACAAGGCTGGCGCCAAATATTTTGTAATTCTCTCTCCAGCCATCACCGCCACCTTGATGAGCTTGCTTGGTTTAACGTCAAATGTTTATTCTCTTGTGCTGGTTTTGTTTTTTGCCGGTGTCAGTTCCACAATGTTCCATGCAGCCTCCCCAGGACTGGTAGCCAATGCCTCGCCAAATAATAAGGGATTTGGCTTAAGCCTTTTTATGGCCGGGGGTGGTTTGGGCAGAACAATCGGTCCTCTGCTTGTTGTTTGGGCAGCTGCGCACTGGGGTTTTCCCGGAATTTACCGGCTGGCAATTCTCGGCTGGACTGCTAGCGTAGTCCTTTATTTTCAATTCAGGAAATTTGATCTCAAGAAATCTAACCAACGCTCCTTAAGGTCTGCAATTCCAGTCTTCAAAGAATTTTTCATTCCCTTTTCCCTGGTCTTACTCCTCCGAAGCACATTGACAGCATCTTTAAATACCTATTTGCCTATCTATATGGTTCAATCGGGCGCTCCCCTGTGGATGGCTGGAGCAGCCTTGTCCACCCTTGAGCTTTCAGGTGTAATTGGCGCTTTATTTATGGGACCATTGAGCGATACATTCGGCAGGCGCAAGAGCATCAATATCTCGATGTTAATCTCAGCGATAACGCTTCCTTTTTTTCTTCAGGTCTCTGGGTGGCTGGTCCTTCCTTTTCTTGTTATTCTGGGTTTTTTCAGCCTCTCAACCAGCACTTTATTCCTTGCCCTGGTCCAAGATCACTTCCAGGAACACAGGTCAACAGGCAATGGAGTTTACTTGCTGATAAGTTTATTGACTAACGCTTTAATGCTGATAGTTATTGGGTATGTCGGAGATCTTTCTGGTTTGAAAACAGCTTATCTCATTAGCTCAGCTGCTGCCTTATTATCAATACCAGCCCTGAGACTAATCCCGTCATATAAATCCAATCAATAACTAAACGTGCACAATCAGTCAGAATTAACCCACAAACAAATATTCAAAACCTGGTGGCCACTTGCAGTCAGCTGGTTTCTCATGGCGCTTGAACTTCCAGCCTTGAGCGCTATTGTCGCCCGCTTGCCAGATCCAAAGGTCAACTTAGCCGCCTATGGAGGAATTGTTTTCCCCCTTGCCTTGATCATTGAAGCTCCTATTATTATGCTGTTGGCAGCTTCAACTGCATTAAGCAAAGATTGGAAATCCTACACCAAGATTCGCAGATTCATGCATACTACTTCTGCCGCGCTTACTGGACTTCACATCCTGGTTGTCGGCACGCCTTTATATTTCTTTGTAGTTGAAAAGTTGATTGGGTCTCCTGAAGAAATAATCGCACCTGCCCGCTTAGGCCTGGCAATCATGCTCCCCTGGACATGGTCGGTCGCTTACAGGAGATTTAATCAAGGAGTATTGATTCGCTTTGGCCATTCTTTGACAGTAGGGAAAGGCACATCTGTCAGATTGTCAGCTAATATAGCAGTTCTGACAATCGGATATCTAGCCGGCACAATACCTGGGATCGTAGTAGCCACTACAGCAGTTTCAGCAGGAGTCCTATTTGAAGCTATCTACATCGGAATCAAAGTGAAGCCTGTGATAAAGAACCAACTTATTCCTCTGGCAGAAATCAAACCCGAGTTATCAAAGAAGGCTTTTTTGCAATACTACCTACCCCTTGCTTTGACTTCTCTAATTACACTTCTTTCGCAACCACTTGTCAGTTCTGCACTCAGCAGGATGCCCCGAGCACTGGACTCTCTAGCAGTATGGCCTGTCCTTTCTGGATTGCTATTTGTCTTCCGCTCTTTTGGTATTGCCTATAACGAGGTTGTTGTAATTTTGATTGATAAATCTAATTCGTATTTCAATCTCAAGAAATACGCCTTGCTTTTAGTATCGCTAACCTCTGGATTGCTGTTCTTGTTTACAGCTACTCCTTTATCAACTATCTGGTTCCAATACATTACCGCTTTGCCTTCTTCGTTGATACCTCTCGCAAATATGGCTTTGTGGTTAAGTTTGCTAATTCCCGGGGCAAATGCATTTCAAAGCTGGTACCAGGGAATTATTCTTTATTCTGGAAAAACTCGCGGCATTCCGGAAGCGGTAGCTCTTTTTCTCACCGTTACTATAATCACCTATTTGATTGGCATATATCTGGTCAATCTTCCTGGGTTATATATCGGCGTTATAGGCTTCTCTCTGGGGATGGTAAGCCAGGCAGCCTGGTTAAAGTTCAGGAGCCGTGTTGCGCTAAAGACTATCTATGGAAAAAGTTAATTTAAGTATATACTAGCTGATCTTTTAACAAAAAACACCTTCTTGCCAGAAGGTGTCCTTAACTCCCCGGGCGGGATTCGAACCTGCAACCTATCGGTTAACAGCCGATTGCTCTACCATTGAGCTACCGGGGAATTATAACTGCGGGAAAATTATAAACAGAGATCTGTGCACTGTCAAGATACCCCACTTATGTGGTGATTGCACTCAGGCATTAATTGGCTTTTTATATTGTAAATTTCAGTGATAATTATCTACATCAAATATCCTTTAACAATGCTATATGTTTGACGTATAACCCTCTTGACTGTATAATCCCTTATTAATTGAAACGATATAACTGGGGCATTGATGGCATTAAAAGGCAATCTAAGAGATTTTTCTTTTTCTCAACTACTTAATCTAATAAGCTTGGCAAAAAAAACCGGAACCCTTGAGGTTCACGGCCTTGATAAAGACGCCTTGCTCTCCTTTAAAGGCGGAAAGCTTATCTATGCGCAAAACAGCAGGGCTGATAACGGACTTGGTGCCATTCTCGCGCGGACGAATAAACTTACCGACAAACAATATCAGGTAATCAAAGACCGGGCAGAAAATATTGGCGACAAAGAGCTTGGCTTAATGCTTATCAACTCTAATTACGTTACACAAGATGAAATATTAGTCAGCTTAAAACAGGAATTTGTCTCCACGGCTAACGATCTTTTCACCTGGGCTGAAGGAATTTTTCAATTTGAAAATAACATTAAACCTTCTCCCGACAAAATATCTCTACTCATTAGTCTCGAAAATATAATTATTGAAGGTTCCCGCCAGCTCCAGGAAAAAGAACGCCTGGAAGATGAGATTCCGAGTCTTGACATGGCTCTGAGATTCACTGAAAACCCCGGAACCAACATCAGAAATGTAAATCTCAGCGTAAAGGAATGGCGGGTTGTCTCTTTCATTAATCCCAAGAATGCCATGCGCCAGATTGCTCGCACTACAAAATTAACCGAGTTCGAATTTAGGAGAATTGTTTACAGCCTTATCCAGGCTGGTTTGGTTGAGATTATTCGTCCTGAAGGATCTAAACCATCATCTCCAAAAGTCTCCACCCTGCCTGTTGAAAGTACAGACGATCAGAAATCTCTTGTCAATCGTTTAATTACGAGAATTAGATCTTTATAAGCTCTACGTTTTAATTATTATCGTCCCAAAGGGAAGCACCCTATGCAAACCGTTAAAATGGTTGTCACCGGTCCGTTCAGTTCAGGAAAAACACAGTTCATTCAAACTGTAAGTGAAATTGATGTTGTTGCTACTGAACGAAAAATCTCCTCCGAATCGGAAAGAATTAAAGAGACCACGACCGTCGCCATGGATTTTGGCAGAATTACAGTTGACGACGATCTGGTTCTTTATCTCTTTGGAACACCTGGCCAAAAACGATTTGACTTCATGTGGGAAATTCTATCTGAGGGAATGTTAGGATTTGTTGTAATGGTAGACAGTTCCCGCCCTGAAACTTTTCGTGAAGCAAGGCGCATTCTGGAAACCTTTAGAGCCTACGCTCCAACGCCTTACGTGGTTACCGCTAATAAACAGGATCTTCCGGATGCGTGGGATCCTTCAGATATGAGGATAGCCTTGCGCCTTGCTCCGGAAGTGAAACTCCTTCCCTGTGTAGCAACTGACAAGGAATCAGTTAAAAACTCCTTGCTGGAATTGTTGTACAGCATTCTTGAACGTATGGATCCCTAGGTTGAGTTTTCCCCCTTGCCTGAAAACAATTATTAACAAATCATCATCTAATTTCTGCCGCAATTTACATTAGATTTATTGTATATCTCTGTATTCAAAAAGAATTGACCACACTCTTTTTGCGGCTTCCACTTGAATTTTAAGTGACATTTTTGAATCTCCTCTCGATCGATCGGCGAAATAAATAGGCACTTCTGATATGGAATAACCCATTAGGTGAGTAATGTAGGCCATTTCAATTTGGAACGCATACCCTTGAGATTTAACCCTCTCAAGAGGTATACCTTCTAAGGTTTTTCGCTTCCAGGCCCTAAATCCTCCGGTAACATCTTTTATAGGCATCCTAAGAATCAATCTGGTATATAGGTTCCCGAACGAAGACAATCCTTTTCTCCAAAACGCCCAATCTTCATCGAGGCTGCCTCCTCTTATATAGCGAGATCCCAAGGCCATATCAGATACTTTTAATCGTTCAATCAGTTCCGTCACTTTATTGGGATTGTGAGAAAAATCCGCATCCATCTGAACAATTTGGTCTGCTCCCTGTTCGAGGCAATATTTAAATCCTGATAGATACGCTGTACCCAAGCCAAGTTTTCCTTTTCTGTGAAGAACAGACACCCTGGCGGGGGTTTTTTCCTTGATTTCATCAGCGATTTTCCCTGTGCCATCTGGGCTATTGTCATCAACGATCAAAATATGGAGATCTTCGATATCTAATTCGAACAATGCCTCCACCAGTATTGGCAAGTTGTCTTTTTCGTTATATGTTGGAACAACAATGAATGTTTTAACCACGATTTTCCTTGTCTAATTACCCTTTCATTTCAGGGGTTTTTTATAGATAGTAAATTCACATATATCGTCACCCGTAGCGATACATTTCGATTCGTTTACACGGAATTCTTTTCCGCCAGAAATCCAATTAAGCCCTTCTTGAAGCAATCCGACCATGTAAAAGCATATCGGGTGATCTTCTTTTCTCCCCCAGCATACCGGGCACTTCTCAATTGAATACAAATAACAGTCATCTAGTTCTTCAACCGACGATATTTGGTCGCTCTTCTCAGAAAATATCTTAGCCATTGCTTGTAACCCAAATAATATTTTCTTCTGAATCGGCTGAACACGCATTGTCAGGTCACCTGCGCCTGCCAATGAGCCATAATCCTTTAAAGCATCGTCAAAAGTTGTTCTCCCCACTCTCAGCGCCAATCCCCTTCCTCCCCGCTTCCCATAGATTTCTTCCAGAGTTTGAATAATCATTGAGAAATGAGCAAAATCAAACGCTCGGTCCAGGTTGTCAGGAGGAAAATTATCAACCAGTGATGACAAATTCGAATATTTCAATACAGCGTTTACGCCATTTTCCCCTGTTATTTCCTTAATTGATTCAAGTAATATTCTGGCAAATTTGTTCGAATTGTAATGTCCGCTTTCCGGTATTATTTTCATAATTCTGCTCAATCCTCTAGATTAATTAATCAAGCGCTTCAGTAGCTCTTCTTATCTCGAGAAAATTTAATCCCAATTTCGCGTTTGCTCCAGCTAATATAGTCAATACTGCATTTTCTCCCACTGCCATCAACATATCTATTATTACCCCGAATATATAGCATTAGCTATAATCAATCCATCTTAACTGACAATAGCTGATGCTTGTGTATCAGGCGAAATCACTTGTAATTTATTTAATTCCTCAACCTGTAGCTGAGATTTGGCAAATACCAACCGCCACACTCTCTTGCAACAAAAGACACGGCTGATAATCTTAGATCTTACCAAAAAAAGGTTAACATAATGGTATAACTGTGTCAAGCTAGCAGCAAATCCATGGCGTCTTTTCAATTAATTTTATACAACTAATCTTTGTCGTCATGTAGTAATGTCTCGAAATCTGATTTATCTGCTAAAGGAAATCTGCGGATTTCTATTTCAAGGAAAACAATATGGATATATTTGAGAAATGCAGGAATTATTCCACAGCTCGCGATGTCCAAAGTATTGGTTTATACCCGTATTTCATTCCCCTTTCCGAAAGTGAAGGGTCTGTAGCTAAATATAACGGCAAGAGCCTCATCATGTGCGGATCAAACAACTATTTAGGACTCACTACTCACCCGGAAGTGCAGGAAGCGTCGAGGGAGGCAATATCCCGTTTTGGGAGCAGCTGCACTGGTTCTAGATTCCTAAACGGTACACTTGAGTTACACGAGGATCTAGAAACTGAATTAGCCGACTGGGTTCAAAAAGACCAAGCCCTTGTCTTTTCCACCGGGATGCAGGTCAATCTTGGAGTAATCAGCTCCCTGGTAGGCCGGAATGATTATGTTATTCTTGATCGAGATGACCACGCTAGCATTGTAGATGGTGCACGTCTCAGTTTTGGGAGTATGATTCGGTTTCGTCATAATGATATTTCTGATTTAGAAGGAAAACTGTCCCGATTACCAACCGATGCCGGTAAGTTACTTGTCATCGATGGTTTGTACAGCATGGAAGGGGATATTGCTTCACTTCCTGAAATTGTTCCGTTGTGCAAGAAATTTAATACCCGAATAATGATCGACGATGCTCACGCTGTCGGCGTTTTAGGAGGAGGACGAGGAACTGCAGCTCATTTTGGATTGACTGATGATGTAGATTTGATTATGGGTACCTTTAGCAAATCTTTTGCTTCTTGTGGCGGGTACATCGCGGGAGACGAAGAAGTTATTCATTACGTTAAGCATAATGCACGTTCTCTGATTTTCAGCGCCAGCATTCCGGGTCCCAACGCAGCAGCTGCTTTAGCTGCACTAAATATAATGAAACGTGAACCAGAAAGAATTGAGCGACTTAATCAAATTGGTCTAACAATGCGCCGAGAATTCAAAAATCTCGGTTTTGATATTGGTAATTCAGAAACGCCCGTAATTCCGATTATTATTGGTGATGATTTGCTTACTTTAAAAACCTGGAAACAACTTTTTGATAATGGCGTATTTGTAAATCCAATTTTGTCCCCTGCTACTCCTCCAGGCAGGCAATTGTTGCGCACAAGCTACATGGCAACGCACACTGACGAACAAATTGATCAAGTTCTTACTATCTTTGAAAAAGTCGGTAAGGAGCTCGGACTGATTTAGTTTATTACTCAGACATATCACTGTATCGTTCCGGAAATCCTTTCCTAGCCCAGGTATTTATCTCCCTTTACAGAACGATTTGAAACATTTTTGCTAAATTCGCGCACCTTCCTTTTACCTCCACGGAGAGAAATTTAATGACGACTCGAATTTATCACTCAGACAGCTATCAGAGCAAATTCATTGCCGAAGTGACCTTTAGAAATGAAGAAAATCACGGCGTGGTTCTTAGTCAAACTGCCTTTTTCCCTGGCGGTGGTGGACAACCTGGCGACAAAGGCACAATATCATACGAAATCCATAAATCTCCCATTAAGAAAATTAAAAACATTGATGGTCAGCTAATCCATTTTCTAACCCAGTCGGTTCCACTTCCAGAAGTTGGAATCTCCCTCACTGGCGAGATAGATTGGGTTTATCGCTACCAGCTTATGCGTACTCACACTGCTATGCACATCCTTTGCGGTGTGGTATTTCGAGATTATGGAGTCTCTGTCACTGGCGGAAACATGACTCCTCTAAAAGGAAGAATGGATTTTGAATTTTCTTCTCTTGATAAAGATTTAGTATCCCGTATTGAAGAAACCGTAAATATAGAAGTCGAAAATTCCCGTCCGGTTACCTGGCGAAATGTTCCCCGTGAGGCAGCCTTTAAAATCCCAGATCTCATTCGGACCAAAATCAATCTTCTCCCAAAGCACATTGACGAGATTCGAATAGTTGAAATTGAAGGATTGGATCTTCAGGCCGATGGCGGGACTCATGTCAAAAATACTTCCGAAGTGGGCAAAATTAATATTGCCGATTACAAAAGCAAAGGCCGGGAAAATAAGCGGATCTACTTGGAGCTATCCAATTAACAATCAACTGCACTTATCGCTTTCTCTATTCATCTCATGAAAATAAAAAGTCGGCAACGCTGGATTGCTGTTGCAATTTTCTTTTTATTCATGCTGCTTCACCAAACAGACCGGTTGTTAATCGGCCCGCTCACCTCGTCGATTATGGCTGAGTTTAATTTGTCCGAAGTCCAAATGGGGGGTATCGTCACCGGATCATTAATTCTTGGCAGTATCTTCTACCCAATCTGGGGGTTTTTATATGATCGTTTCGCCCGTCCTAAGTTACTGGCTCTTGCTTCCCTTCTCTGGGGAATTACTACCTGGTTTAGCGCTATCGCCCCCACTGCACGCCTTTTCTTGATATCCCGCGCTTCAACCGGAATCGACGATTCCAGTTATCCCGGTATAGCCAGTTTGATATCAGATTATTTTCCCCCACAAAAAAGAAGCCGTATTTTCGGTTTTTTACAACTTTCCATACCTCTTGGTTATCTTCTCGGCTTGCTCCTTGCCTTAAATTTCGGCCCAACAATTGGCTGGCGGATGATATACATTTTAACCGGAATGCTTGGTTTGTTTTTATCCGTATTGATTTATTTCGGAGTTAAGGACATTCCCCGCGGATCCAGTGAGCCAGAACTTACATCTCTGCCTGAAATAAAGTTGGCTCGTTTTGACCTTCCCCAGTTAATGAACTTGATCAAAATTCCCACCCTGCGTTATCTCTTTTTACAAGGATTTATTGGTGTATTGCCCTGGCAGGTAATTACCTTCTGGTCTTTCAGATATCTAGAAGTTGAAAGAAACTACACTACCCAAACCATCTCGTCTATCATGATCCCTGCAGTACTTATGATCGGAGTTGGTTATTTCACGGGTGGTTTTCTAGGTGATGCCGTCTTTTCTAAATATTCTCGCGGCAGGTTATATGTATCTATCGCTGGTGTTCTTTTTGGAGCTTTGTTCTTGACTGTAACCCTCAACATACCCAAGGAAAATGTTGAATCTTTTAGAATCTTATTAGCCCTTACCTGTTTCTTTATCCCCCTTGCTTCTCCGAACATTGCATCTACAGTTTATGATGTTGTTCTACCTGAAATCCGCAGCACTGCAACTTCCATTCAGTATTTTCTTGGTAACCTTGGCTCAGCCTTTGCTCCACTGATTGCCGGAGCAATCAGTCAGAAGTATTCCCTGGAAACAGCTCTACTATCCATCAGCCTCACAGCCTGGCTGATAACCGCAGCAATCCTTGCCTTAAGCGCTCACTACTTACCGGGGGATATGGATAAAATGCATCAATCTTTACGTCTCAAGGCTTCAGGTATTAAGCAGAAGTCTTGACCTTTTTTTTCTTTCGCGTTCTTACTAAACCACCGGTTACAGCTGCAACTCCTGCTGCTGAAATGCCGGCTCCCCAAACATAAGAAACTGGCCTGTATAAAAATTCTACTTCGTGATTCCCCACCGGAGAATAAATCGCTTGAAATAAGTAATTCGCCCTTTGCACATCGACCCATTTTCCATTTAACTTCCCCCTCCACCCTGGATACCATGTCTGCGACCAAAGAATCCAACCATTTTCTTCCAAATTAACATTTAGTTTCAAATATCCTGGTTTCTCTTCAAGTATTGTAATTTCTCCTTTAATTTTATTACAATTGGGAATCGCCTCTGTATAAGTATTTTCGAAAATAATCAAATTTTCCAGATTCACTTTTCCTTCGAGAATTAAGTTTAATATTTCAGCTTCTTCTTCTACTTCCAAGGCACAGCCAACAAGTCGCAATTTATGATTTCCAGAATTTGAAGTTGCACTAAGAGAGATTTGACCTAATCTGTTTTTTTCAATTATTGTCCCAACATTCATCATGTTTATTAGCTGTCTATTCTTGATCAGGTCTTTTTTGTTTATCTCTTCCATCCAGATTTGATATCTGCCAGGCACAATTGGATCAAAATTATTTACCATTTCAATCCGCTGCAGCATGTTCGTGTTTGGGAGCGAGTAAGCATACATTTCCTCCCAATCATTATTTGGCAAGAATGATTCAAAATTAAAGAATTGACTAAATTTCAGATCATATTCAACACTTTCGTACATAAAAATTCTGGATTCTTGTTTCTGTTCTGGAGCAACACGGTAAAAATCCAGTCCAATACCGGGATTTAGCCCCCAACCCGCAATAAGTAAATCGATACCCACTATTCCCACTACAATATAGTTCCAGAAATTCAAATTCCTCCCCTGTTTTTCGTCCGGCTTAAACAACATTACCAAGGTAATAACCAATCCGATCAAACCTGCTTTCCCGGCGGACTTGATAAAAGTTAAATTAATATCTCCAAAGTAAATCCAGGCAATCAATGATCCTGCAGCAATAGCAAAGCATCCAGCTGCCGCTAATCGAGTCCAGTACAAGCTTCTTCCCTGCGGGCGTCGAAAACGGTCAATGGCTATACCGGCAAGTAACGCTAACGAAATTTCAGCCCAGATTGTAAATCTAGTTGGTGCCTGAAAAAGATCAAAGCTGGGAACATATCGATACAGGAAAGGAAATATTGGCGTATTTTTACCAAGCGCAAATACAAAACTAACCAAAGTAATAACAACCAGAAACCCCACAAGGGCCCGTTGGTTGTCTTTTTTAATTCGTTTGTTCGCGGCTTGATCTACATCATTTTTTTTGATTGCTTTAAATATTATTCCTATAGCCATGATTATTGGCAAAAGCCCCAAATATACCGCGTCTTCCCAATAATTCCCATACCCCCAGTAGTTTCCAGCTGCAGGGTTTCCAAAAAAATCCGGCATTATCAAGGTAATGAAACGCCAAGGCCAAAATGAATATGTCATCGCTTCAGCATATCCGTATTCGCCTGCTCTTTGAGATTGAATTAAATATTCTAAAGTGGGTATCAATTGAATAGCACTAATAGCTGCCCCAAGCAGGCCGGCACCAATGAATTTTCCCCAGGCGTAAATGATTTTTCTAACCCAATGTTCCCTGCCGTCTGTGTTTACTGTCCAAAATGTTATCCAAAATCCGGCAAGCAAAGCTGAATACCAGGCGATTTGCGCATGACCTGCCAATAACTGAAATCCAAAAACCAAACCGGTCAGCCAGAAATATTTTCTCTTTGTCGTAGTCGATGTTAAACCTTTTGAAAATAATAATATCCAGGGAATCCAGGCAGCGGCTGCGTTTATACTCAAAAACCCTGCCCTTGAAACCATGTATCCTGACAATGAAAATGCCAATCCTCCAACAACTTGGCCAAGTTTTCCAATCCCAAGATCATCCAGCAGCTTGACTGTACCAATTCCTGCCCAAATTAAATGGAGAACAACTAGAATTGTAATACTCCAGGCCATTAACTCTATACCCCCAATAATAAAAAATACCAGGTAGCTCCAATAAGGTGGATAAAACAAGGCAGTTTGATAATTTGCTGCCAGAGGAGCGCCCATACCTAGCCAGGGATTCCACAAGGGAAGCCCTCCCTCCAATATTGTTCCCCAGGCAAATTCCCACCAGGGAACAAATTGAGTAGATGACGTTCCCCAAAATAAAGCTTTCCCGGTAAATATTTGGGTAGAAAACAAGATTATAGGCACCAGGATGACAGGGAAATATGGATTTTGCAATATTTTTTTCATTGATTGATCACCGCGGTCTGGTATATAACATAATCTTCGTAATTATAAATTTCAACTAAATACTCCACACTTGCTGGATTCCAGTCTCCCAACTCTTTCTCTAACGGTCCCCATAGAACATATTTAACATCAAATTTCTCAATTAATATTTTCCTTTTAATATCTGTGGAGCTTATCGAGAAAAATTTTTCGACCTCCTGTTCTACCTGGACCCTGTTCGTTGTTTCTGGACCATGCCCTAATACAACCCTCTGCGGGGTCCAGGCTGGAAGATTGTTTCCCGACTCGTATGATGCCAATACAACCGCTCCCGAGGGGGCATTTCCAGCAAGATAGTTATATACTTGAATTTCAGATTCTGTTCTGAATAAAGGCGTGGATGCATTCCCTGCGGCTGCTACAGATCCCAGGAATATTAGGATTGTTGTAGGAAAAGCCAGATGCAAATATCCCTTTTCTATAATTGTTAACCGATTCCTTTTTTCAAAATAACTTATCACCGCAATAGTTACTGCAGCCCAGACGCCTTCTGCCAATCTTCGCTGCGTCGACACGGGTGCGTATACTAATACAGGAAATACCACTAACCATCCTGTGATTAAATAAGCTTTTAAGGGATCTTCTTTAATTAAATTTTTCACGCCGAGAACAATAAACGGAACATATAATCCATAGGCAATCAAATAATGAATAAAGTGCGGAGATGGCAGTCTGTTTTGCTCAGCCCATGTCTTCAGAAATGGATCTGATAAAAATGATATCGCTGTATACAGAATTAATGGAAAAGATATTAATATCCCTAGCAACGCTCGGCTATAAAATTCCCTTACATCTTTCCAAATACCTACAAAGTCTCCTTTCCTTTCCCTCCATTTTATTATTGATATCAATATTAGATGTACACCTGTGACAACCCAGGCGACAACAACATATATCGGCTGCAGGAAACCCAGCATTAACCAAAATATTCCTGTTATATACCCAGGAAATTCATTAAGATAGGCTGTAAATCCCCACAATAAACAAGCCCTTGCCAATGCCAAATGCGGGATTGCCAGCAACCCCAAAAAACCAAAACTTTCTGGAGAAATAAAGTCCAAAGGAAGCGAACCCAGGAAGTGTTTTTGTTCCAGAATGACAAGTATCCATCCACCTCCACCCCCAAAGACTAAAATCGTTATTGCCCACCACTTCCATTTGTCCTCTTTAATGAATAAGGATACAAAATCAAATCCAGCTAGAATCGCTAGTATTCCGCTAAAAAATCTAAACCCGTGATAGAGAGCTACCAGCTGCTCATGCTGGGAAGTCTGTGAAGATAGTTTCCCCAAGAGAATATAGGGAACAAAAGCAAGAAATCCCTTTTGATTCTCTGCGCTGTAGGGAGTACTGAACAGCCAGTTACCCTCGGAACCTGATAACATTTTGGCAATATAAGAATTGCCATCTTCAACCCCAATAACAAATCCCGTAAATCTCCACTCTTCACCTTGGGTGCTGTATCCAACAATATAGGGAATCATCGTTAGAGCCATGACCACAACGGCGAAAAGCAAGACCTTTTTCCTGTTCCTGATGTAATTTGTTATCGATTTTCTTTTAAATATTGCCATATGACTAAAATCCACCCAACAAAAGCCAGGAATATCCCAGCAAAAATCGAAATTGGCCGATATTTGAAATAAACTTCATGGTTGCCTTCTTCCAGGTTTAAGCTGCGCAAAATATCGTAAACTGGCTCAATATCTTGCTTCACTCCATCAACATAAGCTATCCAGCCTGGATAATTAATTTCAGACAAGACCAACCTCCCTGGACCTTGCGCATTTAGATTTATTTGGTTAGCTTTCCAATCTAGCGAATTTACCTTTACTGTCAACTGACCAGGCTGTTGGCTTTCATAGTTCAAGTCCTCTTTCTGCACCCATGCCCTCGGCATAAATAGCTGATTGAGATAAATGTTACTTTCCTTAATCGTATCCAGAAGAATCAATCCATCTGTTTGAATTTCAAATTCAGACACAATGTATTTTACATTTATTAACCCTAATAAAAACGCATCTGGATTAAAGCCTAGATTGTCTGTGGCCGGTTGGCCCGTTTGAAACGGGGGGATAGTAACCGAATATCCCTCAGATGGGATTCCCGTTGCCGAGTCCATAAACTCAGCATATATTCCAATTTGAAGCGGGTCAACTCCATCCGCTAATTCAAATTCTCGATCTACTGTCAGATACTGAGGAATACTATATGAAGGAGAATATGTTCGGAATAAGTCAATATCGTTATCGATATATTCGATAATTTCAGCACTATTGTCCATAACAATCATTGGGGATCTTAGTGAATAACTAAGAAATCCAGCCCCCGCGAGATCGATTACGATAATTAGCGCTGCAATCCATTTGATAGCACCTAAATTTTTAGTCAATGTCAAGCCATACAAGGCTATGGCCGAAATTGCCAAGAAAATAAAACCCCACAATGTTCTATAATTGCCCAATTTGGTAATATATGCTATTGCCCCTCCCATGAATATTGAAAACAACATAACACTAAAGGCAATTGCGCGGGTCATCTTCTTTGAAATTTCTTGCTTGACTATCCAATCAATCGTTTTGCCACCAATCGCTGCCAATCCGATTCCCGAAAAAAACAAAGCTCTTGACGGCACTCGCAGCAGCCCTATTAGCGGCAATTGAGCAACCCATTCAGCGCCAGGGATCCAAGAGCCTAAAGAAATGAATAATCCGAGTCCAATCCAAACTGACCAGAATGTATTCTTCTTTTTTAACCCCTTAATAAACCACTGCATTATAAATAATATTATCAACAAACCGCCAGAGTACATAAACCATTCCGGATTGCCTCCGCTTCCAGGAATGATCAATCCTAATAAATTTTCAGGCGGTAGTGAATAAACCAAAACATCCTCAACGGTCATCATTGACCTGGTTGAGATTCCAGCAAACTCCATCATCGGTAATAACAAAGGCGAAGCAATTAAAAAAGCAGTCAAGCCTGATTTTAGATAATAAATGATCGTTTTCTTTATAACTTTGTGCCTATGCGCAATATCGTAACCTATCCACAGAAAACCAGCGAAAACAGCCCAGCGAGGATCCGCTAGAAACAATAATGCTAATATAACACCAGTCCTCCACCATTTAGCGTTATTTCTGCTTTCCAGGATAAGCCATGGAGTCCAGGCCAGCGCATAGAGCATAGTTACATGACCCGCTCCATAGTGCGCTGCTATCTTAGGCATCAAGCCAAAAGCAATTCCTCCAATTATCGATCCAGTATCCTCCACTCCCTCGCTTTTTAATAATTTATAAAAACCCCAGGTCCCAAAAACGCTATGCATTCCAAGGACAATGCTAATCCCGGCAGGAAGAGGGAAAATCAGCGCGATCCATCCTGGAAGGTACCATACTCCCGAAAGAGGATTTGCCGCGAATGGAACTCCAGAATAAATCAAATTTGACCACAATGGAATAGAATGATCTTGCAGGATAGCGTTCCGTAAGTAAATGGCATTAGGGTAATGCGTAAGAAGTAAATCTGTGTACTGTGCCGTTTCTGAAGGGAAAGGAATCCAACCCAACATCCCGGGAATGTAGATTACCGCAGGCAGGATTAGAAGAACTTTCCATAAATCAATCTTTCTTGATTTTTTATTGATCTTCTTCGTTTTCATTATTTCTTTAGAGTGATTCATTGTTGAGTCACCATGTAGATCTCCACTTTGTCGTTGCTGAATACCAGCGGATATCCCATCTCTTTCATTCGGCTAGCTAAATCCTGATTCAAACCAATTTCGTAAAAGATATAATCAACGCCTTTTAGAGCCAGCTGAAGATGGCTCATCTCCGCTGACAGACCACCAAGGAAAAATTTTTCCACGAAATTTTTTTCCCTTTCTGCGTCAATCGTTTCAAATGGGTGGCCATATATTGTTTTTCTTCCGGTCATTGAAGGAATAAATAATCCGTTATTTCCGCTTGCCAGGACAATAGCCTCCTGCTCAGAATTACCACTAATCCAATCTATACCTTCTGCTATTGCTGTTGAAATATAAATTTGCTGATCTTGGCAAGACGCCGCCTGAATTCCAGACATTACCACAATGATATTTGTCGGCAGAATCAAACAAGCCAAAACTATGGCAACTGTTCGGAACCTAATTGATATTTTTTCAATTATCGCTTCTATCCCAAATACACTTAGTCCAGCCAAGGGAACATAAATCCCGGTTAAAAATCTCCTCTGCAAATTCCAGGGAATAAAAATCAGAATCAAGCTAACTGCAACCCAACCAATAATTAGCCTGCCCTGCTGATTTTTCCAACCTTTTACAGCGCCCAGTATGGCCAATATCAAACAAGGCGACAAAGATATTACCAAATCCAATAGATCCGGTGATTCTGTGATATTCTGCTGGTTCCAGACGGAGAGCACAGGGTCTGCTAAAATACTTGAGTATTGATAGAGCAAAACAAAGCCCCCACCAACGCCAAAGAACAACAGTTTTTTTATTGGTTTTGATTCCTTGATTCTGTCAGATGCTTTATCTCCATATTTTAATAATTCAATAGCTGCTTGAATACTCAATACCAAAATTACAATTACAACAGCAAAGGGCTGCACAATTCCAAGTGCTATACCAAGCATTGCATAACCCCTGGATTGTCTTCCGGGACCCGGAATAATCGCCAGTATCATTAATCCCAGACCAAGACTGAAATGGGGATTTGTGTACATTGACAAGAAAGGATATGCCTCTGCAACCCAAAAATCACTTGTGAATTTTCCGAACACAACTGCCAGCCAGCCTACACCAGAACCCAGGACAGCGATGGCAAATCCGAGTGTTTGCAATTTTGGCTTATTAATAAATATTCCCTTAAAACCAATATTTAAGGCCCAGAGCAGGAATATAGCACTTATAACACGCACTATATGAAATACCGCAATCAGTGAAAGATTTGCGATCCTGGCAAGATGTCCCAGGCTGATATAAAAGAGGAACAAATAGGCCCCTTCGCCAGGTTCCGCTGTATAAGGAAGCGCGAATTTCCAATCACCCTGAAATCCCAACTGCATCTTTGCCAGATAAGAATGTCCATCCGTCGGATTTATTAAAAATCCCCCGAAATCAAATTCCGCTGATCCAGCTTGGAAAGCATAAACATAAGGAATAGTTATCAATACAATAACCAGGCAGCTTATAATCAGGACCACTCGCTTCTCAGTCATGGTTCAATTTTATCAGCTTTTAAATCTGCCCCTTGCTTTCATGCAAATCCACACCTATAATCACTGCATAGTTCCTCTAGAAACAGAAGGATTTTACGCGCAATGAGTCGATCACAGATGCTGTACCAGCTTCAACAATACGATTCTGGAATAGATCAAGCTATCAAGCGAATTCAAGCGATTGAATCAATATTAAGTGATAGCAATGAATTATACTTCGCCCAAAAAAAACAGGAAGAATATAAATTAATTCTTGATGAAAAACAGAAATTATTAAAATCAGCGGAACACATTGTTGAAATACAAAATCAAAAAATCACCCAAAACCAAAATAAGCTTTATAGCGGTGCTGTCACCAACCCAAAGGATTTGGAAGATTTACAACTGGAGTCGACCTCTCTTCAGAAATACCTTTCTGTTTTGGAGGAACGCCAACTTGAGACCATGTTTGAATCTGACCAGGCACAAGAAATCTACGATCAAGCCTCTGCCCACGCGGATGAAGTTTCCCAAACTAAACAAGCTGAAAGCGAGGTCCTTTCCACTGAAAATTCCTCCCTTGAGTCCAAAATTTCTTCCCTTCAGAATGACCGCGAAGCATTTTTAGCTAACGCTGAGATCTCGGAATTGCCGGTTTACGATAATTTGCGCAAATCCTCCGGCGGTATAGCAGTCACGCTCATGCAAAACAGCAGCTGTTCTGCCTGTGGTTCCAATATTCCCTCGGCGATAGAACAAGAAGCCCGCTCACCTAAAAAACTCTCATTCTGCCCAGCTTGTAGACGCATCCTTCACCCAGGATCCAGTTAGGTAAAAGAGATTACTTATGTTTCAATTTTTGCCAAATATTTTTTTAGATTATCCCTCTTTTTGGGCAGGAGTCCTTCTTACAGTTATTTTTTTAATCCTGTTTTTCAAGTATCGCCCAAGATTAAAAGACCTTATCTTTAGAACCGCTAAACGCATCAGGTTTTTCCGGGACAGCCTTTCAGTTACTGAAGAATCCGATTACAACCGGATTCTATACAAATATGTACAAGGATTGCACTTTGCATCAGATTTTGCTCCCTTAGAAAATATCATTGTAACTCCTCAATGCATCGCGCCTCCCCCTTCAATCATTCCTGGCGATTCAACAATAGACCCCAGCTTGCTCCAGCAGACGCTGGGACACGATCCCGCATTTCCGGAATTTGCTATAGAGTATCACGCTCCTACATTCACCTTGGCGGACGCATTAACAAAAGGTGCGAATATCTGCCTTATAGGCACTCCAGGGACTGGAAAGAGTGTTGCGATTGCGGATTGCATTACGACTATAGTTAAAGACGAAACCAAACATACTGGAATGTCATCCAAGATTCCTTTTTATGTTGAAGCACAGCATATCCTGCAGCAATTTCCAGACAGCGATATTCTAGGAATTATCCTGGCGGCACTCCAGGCAAATCCTGTGTTCTTAACTATTCCCAATTTCCCAAAATACCTCACAGCTACTATCAACAAAGAGAATGCCATTTTATTTATTGATGGATTAGATACCCTTTCCCATACCGATACCAACAGGGTAGCAAATTACATAATTGCCTTAAATAAAACCATCCCTTCTCTCCAGGTTGTTGTAGCTGCATCACCAACCTACCTTGGAAATTTGATAAGAGCGCCGCTTGAAACAGTCTCAATTGCCCCCTGGGGTCAAAAAGAAAAACGCGTTTTCCTTGAGAAATGGTCAAAACTTGAATTTACATCTGCCTCACCTTCAGTTCCGGACGATTCCGGTGATACTGCGGATCAATTAAATATCCGTAATTCTTTGCTTGTTATCAGTGGGAAATACTTCACACCGCTGGAATTCACCATGCTTGCCTGGGCAGCCCATGCTGGCGATCTTGCCGGCTCAACTGCGGCTAATGCGATAGATTCCTATTTAACCAGAATCCTCTCCCCATTATCCCTAAATACTGTTCGGGCTCTTGAAAATCTTGCCCTGCACGCTCTTGATCAAGAAAAAAGTTCTTTTACTAAGCGTGATATCAACACTTGGCTTTCCAATATAACCGACACTGCTTCTCCTGAGTTAACCGACGAGAAAACCAGTCCGATAAATCGTGCAGTTCAAATCGCCCTTAACTCTAGATTACTGGTAAAAACCGGTCCTGATAGTTTTTATTTTTCCCACTCTACCATTGCTGGATTCCTGGCAGCCAGAGGTTTGAGCAGATCCAGCAACAATGCTATCCAGCGCATTCTAAACCAGCCTGATTGGTCGCTCATTCACGAAACCATGCGCTATTTCTCAGCTTTTAATTCCGTTCAGCCTTTTCTGGATCGACAATTATCAGATGCGAGTCTCCTAAAAACCAGCCTTTTAAGAGCTTGCTCATGGCTTACTTATATCAAATCCTCTCCCCCTGATGAACAAAAACTTCTGCGCGCTGTAACCCAAGAAATTTATTCCAATCCTATCTATCTAGTAAAATTAAGACTTGTTATTGAGCTATCAAAATCAGGAAACCCAAATACCGGTGCAATTTTCCGCCATTTGCTGCAATCAAAGAACCCTGACACCAGAAGAGCTGCCGCTCTTGGTTCAGGTTTCATTCTTGATCTCGACTCAGTTCCTCTTCTCATAACTCAGTTAAATGACCAATTCTCCAGCTCCATCGCAGCTTGTTACGCTTTAGGGAAAATTGCCTCACCGAACGCGCTTGAAGCTGTTGCTGACGGCCTGCTGAGAGGAGACGAATTACTGCGCAGAGCTGCAGCCGAATCCTTGGCTCACAACCGAAGTGAAGGTCATCCTTCTCTGCGAGAAGGCATCACGATGGATGATTTACTTGTCCGTTACGCCGTAGTCCACGGTTTAAGCTTAATCAACGAGTCTTGGTCAATTGAAATTCTTGACAAAATGCGCATTGACGAAAACGAATGGGTTGTCCGAGATCTTGCTCAACATGTATTTGAAAGCTTTCAAACGGGATCTCCTTACCTGCCTGTTCCACTGCCCCCGTTGCAGACAGCTTCCTGGCTGCATACATTTTCAAAACAGCACAATCTAGCTGTCAATCCCTCTGATTCTGCCTTAGAATTGCTCTTAGCTGTCCTAGAAAAGGGGTCAGCTGAGCAAAAACAAGCCGCTCTCGTCTATTTGCGTCGGCTATTTAATTCCGATTCGATTCCTGCTCTTCTTGATTTGCTGCAGGATTCAAACGCAGACGTAAGTCATCTGGCTGCCCTTACACTCTGGTTCTGTACTCCACCAGGGTATAAGAACGCATCTGTTCCAAGAAAAATCTCGTAAATCTCAACACTCGCTCTACTTGACACATAATATCAAAAACTCCTGCCTTGTTGCGGGCAGGAGTTTATCTGTTTAACTTTCTCTCAACTCAGGTAAGGTTACTTAAAACCAACTCTTGAATTTCTTCAGACCCAACATCAAGAACTGAAATAAGTTTCTCTTTGCTCTCTGCGCCGGCTATAATGTCAAATTTCCTCTGGGCTATATTCAATTCTTTTGATAGAAATTTAATTAATTCCTTGTTTAAATTTTTTGTTTTTCCAGATAGATTTACCACAACTGTACCATCATCCAATATTTTTGCTATTTTCTGTTTTTCTTTCCCTATTGCAATCCTTACGGCTAGAGCAGAACCCTTTTCTCCGTCGTGAAAGTTAAATTTTCTGCCTATCATATTCTCACCTCAGTGATTTCACAAGACATAGTCAACTTAAATAATATTGCGCAGGATTGCTGCCAGTATTTCAACTAGTATCATTAATATTATTGGGCTGAAATCAAATCTGCCAAAAGATGGTACTACCTGCCGTATAGGCCTGAGCATCGGCTCTATCAGTTTATCTACTGATTGCCGGAAAGGATGGTAGGGATCCATAAAATAAGATAAGACCACATTTAACAATATCAGCAATAGCAAGGTCTGCTCTATAACGGTAATAATTGTTTCCAAAACCATGGGTTTTCCTTCCTTATCGGGGACCAACCAGCGCTGAACCAATGCGCAATGCGGTCGCACCCTCTTCTATAGCTGTCTCAAAGTCTCCGCTCATTCCCATCGAAAATCCATTCAAATTAGCTCCTGGATAATTCCGAGTAAGGTAATCTCCTAACTTTCTAAGCTTTTTAAAATATGGTCTCGCATCCTCCGGATTGACCGAATAAGGAGCCATAGTCATCAATCCTTTTATTTCTAGTGAAGAGAAACCCATAACCTGGTCTAAAGCTGGGAGCGTTTGTTCCCACTGGCTTTCTTTCCAGGCATTCCAACCGTGTTTCGTGTCTTCTCCGCTTACATTAAATTCCAGATAAACGGGTAATATCCGGTTAAATTGTTTTGCCTTTTTATCCAGCGTCTCGGCTATTTGCAATCGTCCTACAGAATGAACTTCTGCAAAATTAAGTGCTATCTGCGTCTCTTTACCATGCTGAATGTTACCAATCATATGCCATTCAAGTTTATACTCGGCAAGAATATTGATTTTAAATAAGGCTTCACTCAGATAACTTTCACCAATTTTTTTGATTCCATTTTCCGAAAGCGACTTTACAACAGCGGCAGATTTTTCTTTCGTGACTGCGATCAGTTCAATTTCAGATGATTTTCTCCCTGATCTTCGAGCTGCTTTGTCAATCCTTTCTTGAATCTGCTCGATCCTTTCCCTTAATATCTTGTCTCCGTTTGGCTCACTCATAATTCTTCATTTTACTTCAATCCTATAACTGCTGCAAATCTACCAGTTTTCCCTTTTTCGCCCCGGTGCGAATACCAATCGTTTACATTGCATGCAGTACATATCTCAGCCGTCTCAATATGCTTTACTCCCGCCTTTTTTAGTGAAATCCTGTTAGCTTCCCACAAGTCTAATTTTACCCTATCAAGAACTGTATTTAGTATTTGATCCCAACGATGAGGGAAAGTTCTCTTTACTTCCCCAACAACATCTTCACCAATCTCGTAATGATCAGGCCCTATAGAAGGACCAATACCAACAATCAGATTAGATGGATCTGTGCCAAAATGGTTTTTCATCTCTACCACTGCCGCTATCGCCACTTCCTTAACTGTTCCTTTCCAGCCGGCATGAGCAATGCCCGCTGCTTTATTTACCGGATCAAAAAACAGAATTGGAACACAATCTGCAAACCGCATAAGCATTAGCAAACCTGTTGTGTTGGAGATCATTGCGTCCCCCTGTGCAAGCACAGCATTTCCGTCCACCGGCTTATCAACTATCTCAACATGTGCAGAATGAACCTGTCGGATTTGGGCCAACTGATTAGGAAAATACCCGATTGATGAAAGCAATTTATATAAATTTTCTTCGACCCGAGCTGGATCATCACTAACTGTGTTTCCTAGATTCAATGAGTTCCAGGGAACTGGGCTTACTCCCCCATGCCTGGAAAATACAGCTTGTGTTAAATTCTTAGAAATAAGGGATTCGAATTGGAAATATTTTAGTCCTGCTTTTCCTCTGGCGATCATTTACAATTTTGTTCTATTTGGACAGCCTTGAATTTCACTGTCAAAATTTTTCGTGTATCAGCCATCGTTTCCTCTACAATCGGGTAACCAAACCAGGCAGTGGCAAATCCAAACAGACCACCTGTAATAGTCCTCAACAGTGGCGTACTTTCCCTCACTGGAACAATATCCCAGGGCAGCTGGCTAATGATTTGGCTTATGCCGTCCAGGCCAATTGGTATTATCCCCAGGATAAACCATCCCCATATCGGTAAACCGGGTATTCTTTTCCCAGAAATAGAGAAGAGTATTCCGAACGCCAGGATAGCTCCATAGATTGCAATATCTCGCTGACATAGAGCCATTTTGTAGCCAAGTTTGTCATTCCCAACAAATTGATGAGCTGCATCGATATCATCTGGATGGATTCCAGTGGCTTCTTCGAATGTCATAGGCAAGTTTACATTCGCGATTTCCCTGGGGTAAGCATTTTGCTCACCGTAAATGAACCAGGATCTGAAGGCTAATTGATGGCATAACCTTCCATAAACAACATAAACAACCTTTGCAGGCCCAGTGTACCCGGTTGACTGAAGAACCGGGGCCAGAACAGCCAATCCTAAATAAAGGAAAACAAATGCATTAAATACAAGCATATACCGGTTAGAAAGCCAACGAAATAATCGATCTCCAAAAGAAATTTTCTTTCCTCTCTCAACTTTTTTCCGGTGAGATTCAATGTTTGCCTTCTCAAGTTGAAAAAGCCTATCCCGGGCTGCCCCCATTGTCACTTTTATGGATTTTTTGTCAAATGGAGCTTTGATTTTATATGGTCCAATTTCCAAAACAGGAATTTTCTCAATAAATTCCGTCAGGTTTTCTTTTTCGATATCAATAAGTATTAAACGATGAGGATACTCTTCCTGAAGGCTCTTTAAATCATCCTCAACCTTTTGGCATAATTTACACCCATCCCGGATGTACAACGTGACAGTTAACATTCGTATTTATTTCCCAATTTATAGGTTTATAAATAAACTTCCAAAACGGCTTAAATATATTGTAATTTTTTCAAACAAACCCCAGAGCAGCAAATTTCCGATAACAATCATCAACACTCCCATGGAGATTTCCAGGTAATGCATAGCCTTTCCGTATTTTCTTAGAGCTGTAGTCACCCAGCCCACACCAAGAGCAGCAATCAAAAATGGGATGGACAAGCCTGCAGAATAGGCTGTCAATAGTGTACCACCAGTTATCACCGATCCTCCACTTAACGACAGAGTGAGGATCGCCCCCAGAATCGGTCCCACGCAAGGTGACCAACCAGCAGAAAAAAATATTCCCATCAATAGCGATGATATGTATCCCTTGTTTTTGTCAGGCTGGGATTGCTTTCGCGTATCATACTGCAAAAATGGTATACGCCAGATCCCTGTCATATGAAGTCCAAAAAGGATCACTACAATTCCACCAATTTTTTCCAGCCAATATTTCGCTTCGCTAAGCAAACTCCCTAACGCGGACGCTGCAATTCCCAGAAGTATAAAGACCAGGCTGAAACCAATAACAAACGCCAATCCATGAGAAAACACGGACCACTTGTTTGGTTCTTCATCAACATCTTCAAAAGCTGATCTACCGCCGAGATACCCGATATAGGCAGGAACCAAAGGAAGCACACAAGGTGACAGAAATGAGGCTAACCCTGCAACAAATGCTGTTCCCAGGCTAAATAAATTTAAACCATCCATGAATGCTCCTGTTAAAATGCAGTTGCCCAATAGCTACAAAATTCAATATTCTATTACTTTTACGGGAGTCCCAATAGTTCCAGAAACAGTAATGTCCCCTTCTTGATAAGGCGTGATAGGATTTGCCCAGCGGAAGATCCATTTAGCATCGTCGGGAGCAGCATTCACGCAGCCATGCGATGATGGTTCGCCAAAATTGTTATGCCAGAAAGTAGAATGGATCGCAACCCCATTACCAAGGAAAAAAGTCGCAAATCCAATTCCAGGAATCATCCAGCCGGCTTGGTTTGTTCCTCCAGCCATTTGAATTGAATGCAATTTCCGCCAGATGGGAAATCCAGGAGAACCAAAAGCTGATAACGGTGTACTATTTGTCCCTTTTCCTGAAGAAATCCGGCAAAAATAAACCTCAGAATTTCCTTCAAAGCAGGACAGGGTTTGATGAGAGGCAGTAACATCTATAACAATTTGCTTATTTTCGATTTCCGGGTTAATGGGAGCCATTTCAGCACTTGATATTGGCCGGAACGCCTCAGCTGGGGCCCAGAACAAATCACCTGGACCAAATTCTTCGTTAATCCTGTACCATAACTTTCCGTCGTTTCCAGTTTTAATCTGGTCTACCCACAACACCTGGCTGTAATAAAATCTTGGTGGCAGATTATTGCTTGCCTGCCATGACCACCAAGATGAACGAGCTGGAGGATTAGCAAGATTTACATTGACCCAAGGCACTGTAACTTCAACCCAGATTCCATCCATCCCATCAGGAATTGCCCTTATAGGAGCATTGGGCAAATTCTTTACCGGCTGGACATTCGGCGCCCAAATATACCCCTCTGGGGTTTCGATCCAACGTTGGTTGTTCCTTAATGGCCAAGGACCGACAACTTCCCGCAGCCAAGGGATTACCTTGTCTTCATAGTACGTTCCTACATTTGGCGCATTATAATCAGGACGAATTTTTATATCCACCATGCCGGCTGCTATACGGCCCAATTTGCCAGAAATTGGAAATTCTTCAAGCACCCCTGTGCTGATCCAGGGCTTGGCTATTGCTGCACCAGCCATCAGGGCCGATGTGTTGATGAAATCGCGCCTGGAAAGTTTCTTTGTTTTCTCCGGATTATTTTTACTCATATAGTTTTCCTACATTCAATCGTGTTGGCCTGAAATAAAATCTGTCATTTTTTGCTTCGCAACGTCATCGCTGTACTGAATTGGTGGAGATTTCATAAAATAAGCTGACGGTTCTTCAAGTGGTCCAGCTAATCCTCGATCTAATCCTAACTTAGCACACCTTATTGCGTCAATCATTACGCCAGCAGAATTTGGCGAATCCCAAACTTCAAGCTTTAATTCAATATTCAGGGGAGTATCACCAAATCCCCTGCCTTCCAAACGGATATTTGCCCATTTCCTGTCATTCAGCCAGGGAACGTAATCGCTTGGGCCTACATGAATATTCTCCTCACCAAGATCAAATGCTATCTGGCTAGTGACTGCTTGGGTTTTAGAGATTTTTTTTGATTCTAACCTATCCCGGTCAAGCATATTGTAAAAATCCATATTCCCGCCAAAATTAAGCTGGAATGTCCGATCTAATTTTACACCCCGATCCTGAAATAAATTTGCCAGAACCCGGTGCACTATTGTCGCGCCCACCTGGCTCTTTATATCATCGCCGATAATTGGCAATCCTCGATCCTGGAATCTTTTGCCCCAGTATTCAGACGTTGCAATGAAAACGGGTATTCCATTTACAAAAGCACAATCTGCGTCGAGAACTTGCTCAACGTACCATTTTGTCGCCATTTCTGATCCGACAGGCAAGAAATTTATTACGACATCGGTTTTTGTATCCTTAAGTATTTTAGCAATATCATCAGTGGAACCAGTCGCTTTTTCTACGTGATCAAGAAGATACTTGCCCAATCCGTCATGAGTCATTCCTCTGCTTACAGGGACATTCAACTCAGGAACCTCTGCAAATCGAAAAGTATTATTTGGCTTTTCCCAAATTGCCTCGCTCAGGTCCTTTCCCACTTTGTTTTTAGCAATATCAATCGCAGCTGAAAATTCAATATCACAAATATGATATCCACCAAGCACCGGATTCATTAAACCTGGTATAAATTGATCCTCCGGTGCATTCTGATAAAAATGTACGCCTTGAACAAGCGCAGAAGCACAATTTCCCACACCGATGATTGCTACACGAACTTTTTCATGTGTCATATTTTTTCCGGTTTACTGGGCCGCATCTTATTATATTCTTTTTTCCCAGGAAACTTATAATCCCTCCAAATTTTCTTGTTTAAGGTTTTTAGAAATGATTAACTATTCTTGTTAGATTTGATTATTCGCTGTCAGGTTTTCTTTCTCATTTCAGTTTTTTTTGGTTCAGTCTAAGACTGTTTCCAATAACAAAAACATCACTGACAGCCATTGCTCCGGCAGCTAAAATTGGATTAAGAAATCCTACCGCAGCTACTGGAATTAGAATTATATTATAGAAAAAAGCCCAGAATAAATTCTGCTTTATTGTTTTCAGCGTTACTTGAGAAAGTTTAATTGCATTACCAACTCCGCGTAAATTTCCGCTAATCAAGGTAATAGATGCTGCCGCTATTGCTACATCAGTTCCAGTTCCCAAAGATATCCCTACATCAGCTTGAGCCAGTGCCGGCGCGTCATTAATCCCATCTCCCACCATCGCTACAACAGCGCCGTTCTCCTGCATGGATTCAATTGCGGAGGATTTTTCTCCCGGCATCACTTCTGAACGAATTTGAGTTATGCCAACTTGAGCAGCAATTGCCTGGGCAGCTTGCTGGTTATCTCCCGTAATCATTATTACCTCAAGTCCTAAATCCCTCAGGTCCTCCACTGCTTCCTCGGCATTTTCTTTGACTGTGTCTGATATCCCAAGGATGGCTTGCAGCTCGCCATTAATGGCGACTAAAATTGCAGTTTTTCCATCTTTCCTGAGCGAAATTATATTTGCTTCCGCGTTTTGCCAATCTACATTGTTTTCATCCATCAAATGAGTACTGCCAACAATCACACTTTTACCATCTACCTCCGCCATTACACCTTTTCCGACAATCGTCTGGAATTTTACAGGTTCACTTAACTCCAAATTTCTTTCTTTAGCTTTTGCTACAACAGCATCCCCGAGAGGATGTTCTGATCTCTTTTCTACAGACGCGGCTATCTTAATTATCCAATCATCTGAATAATCTCTTGATTTCTCTGGTACAAGATAGATATCAGTCAATGAGGGTTGTCCTTTAGTTATAGTTCCAGTTTTATCCAGAACAACTGTTGTTATTTTCCCCGCTCTTTCCAAAGCCTCCCCGGATTTATATAATATACCGCTTGAGGCTCCTCGACCTGAACTAACCATGACTGCGGTTGGTGTTGCTAATCCCATTGCGCAGGGACAAGCAATTAATAAAACAGCTACGGCATTCAACATGGCTCGGGCAAACTGGCTGGATTCCGGCCCTGGAGCAGATGGAACAGCAAACTGCCAGACTAAATAAGTGACCAAAGCAGTTAATACAACCGCTGGCACAAATATAGCCGAAACTTTATCCGCAATTCGCTGGATAGGGGCTTTGCTTCCCTGAGCTTCTTCCACAAGTTTAATAATTTGTGATAATGCTGTGTTCTTACCAATTTTTGTAGCTTCAAATTTCAGAGATCCGTGCTTATTCAAGGTTGCTCCAACGACTTCATCTCCAATCGATTTTTCGACTGGGAGAGATTCGCCAGTTAGCATAGATTCGTCTACAGCTGAAAATCCATCTATAACTACCCCATCAACAGGAATTTTCTCCCCTGGTTTTACCAAGATAATATCACCCACCTGGACTTCTTCTACGGGTATATTAATTTCTCCTCCATCCCGGATGACAAGCGCTTTATTTGGACTTAGTTTCATCAATTTTTTAATGGCTTGACTTGTTTTCCCCTTAGCTCGCGATTCAAGAAATTTTCCTGTTTTTATCAATATTATTATCATTGCCGATGTTTCAAAATAAACATGTCCTACAATCCAGCCGAATAACACTGGCAGAGAATACAAATAGGCAGCGGTTGAACCCATGGCTACCAATACATCCATGTTTGCAGCACCATTCCTTAAAGATTGAATTGCTCCTCTGTAATATTGTTTCCCTACATAAAACTGGACCGGTGTTGCCAGGATTAACATCAACCAGTTAACCCAGTGTTGATGAGCCCAGCTGCCTAACAGCCCGAAATCTCGGCTCATTGACAAAACAAACAACGGCACAGTGAACAAAAGTCCAATAAACAGCAAGTGTTTCTGTTCTTTTGTTTCTTTGTCGCGTGCCAGCCCTTCCGTGTCCTCAAATTGATCTCCAAGTATCAATGCTTCAAAACCAATTTTTTTGATCTGTTTTCTAATATCAATTTGAGTGAGAATAGTAGGGATGTACTGTACTCTGGTTTTCCCGGTCACCCAATTTGCGTTTACACTGATCACCCCTTCCAATTCATTTAAAACTTGCTCAAGCCGGTATCCATCCCGGTCATCGCTGATATTCTTAACCAGCAAATCTGCCTCGCCCACAGCGATGCCGTATCCTGCCTTTTCAATTTTGGTGACAATTTCATCTATTTTTGTGATTTCTGGATCGTACTCAACAACAGCTCTTTCTGTAGTTAGGTTAACATTTGCTAAATTTACACCTGATAATTTTTTTATGTTTCTTTCAACTGCCGTCGCGCAGTTTGCACAGTCCATTCCAGTAATCGGCAAACTAGTCAATTTAATATCTGACATATCTCCTCAATATACTTGGTCAATTTTTGTTTAGGTATATCCTAGACAACAACAGGATAATTAATTTCATTCAGAACTTTAATTATTTGTTCTTCAGTTGCCGGATCCGTATAGATAATTTCCGCTGTTTTTGTTTCCGTATCTGCCTTTACCTCTTCCACTCCCGGGACTTCATTTATTTCTAGTTCTATGGCTCTTACACAATGGTTGCAAGAGATGCTTGGAATGTTATAAGTTATTTTAGTCATATTTTCCTCGTCTGCGATTAATTAAACTTTCGTAGCTGCTTCAAACACATCAATTATTTCCTTAAGTACACGATCCTGCTCCTGCAAATCATTTCCCCGTACCGCTGAAATGAGACAGGAATTTAAATGGTTATCCAAAATATTTATGCTGATTTTGTTCAAGGCAGATTGTATGGCATGTATCTGACGTATAGTGTCAATGCAATACGAATCTTCCTCTACCATTCGCTGCACTCCCCGGATATGCCCTTCCACTGTTTTTAAACGCCTTTTATTATCCTGTTTTCTATTCATTCTTAACCCCCCCCTTAGGGGTTGGGCAAAGAATACTACATAAACACACTATGTGTCAAGTGCCCCCACCGCCCTTGTTACGTCCCGCTGAAGAGATAAAGCAAACCCATTCACGATGGGTGCCATGCTCTTGCAAGCAGGCCATCGGTATGCATATAACTCTACAAGCTGAATGTTTCCTGATGCCAGTTTAACCATTTCGGGATTTGTGCTTTCCAAGTCTGCCTGGATTGTAGGTGATGCATCTACAACACCCTGGACATCACGCATTGGTTGGTTTGCTCTTGAATCGGTTGTAATTTCAACAGATTCAGCATTTTCGGCTACAAGTTCATCTATAGGACTTACTCTGGTTACTGAATCCGTGGACAGTTCTTTTGCTGCATGATCTCTTCTAGTTACTACAAAATTATTGACGAAACTATGGAAAAAGTTACCACGTAATCAGAATCTTTTTTTTCGGTTATCTTTCATAACCTCCTCCTTGCTTTTTCTACTGGGAATTAATCAATTGTCCAACATTCATTATTTTGAATTTCAACTGACCTCTCATAAATATCACGCCCATACCATGTCTTGACACGATATACTCATGGATATAAACTCTATCTATTATGTTTGATGGGATAGCCTTGTGACTTCTTACCGTTTCGAACGTCAACAATTAGTGTCAATATTTATCCTTCTAGCTGGTTTGGCCTGGGTTTGGGTTTCCAGAATCCCGACAGATTCTGGATCTTTACAGCCTATAGTTGCTCCACAGGAAAGCTTTTTAGCCCCTGATTTTAACTTAACTACCCTTTCAGGAGAAAATTTTTCCCTTTCAGAATTTCGTGGATCTCCAGTAATAATAAATTTTTGGGCCAGCTGGTGCCCTCCCTGCAGAGCCGAGATGCCAGCGTTCCAGCAAGTATTCGCTGAATACGAGGACCTGGGATTAATCATCGCCGCCGTTAATGCCACCAACCAAGATTCGTTATCCGAGGCATCTGCCTTCGCTTCTGATAACAATCTGACATTTCCCATTCCGCTGGACAAAACAGGATCTGCCAGTCGATCATACAATCTTTATTCACTCCCCACCACAGTTTTCATAGATAACCAGGGCATAATTCGGAAGATTATCATAGGCGGTCCAATTCCAACAGCGCTCATTCGAGTCCAAGCAGACAAGCTTTTCCAGGATGAGCCCTAATGTTTCCAATTATCAATCTCGGTCCTTTATCAATGCCAGCGTCAGGGCTTATTCTCTTACTTGGTTTCTGGCTGGGCTCCCTCCTAGCAGAACGAAAATCAAAGCTATTTAAGGTCAATCCCAACTTGGTTGAAAAGGTTCTCTGGGCTTGCTTGCTGTCAGGATTAATTGGCGCCAGGTTGGCTTATATTGCCAGACACCCCAGTGCTTTTCAAGAAAATTTTCTTTCTGTTTTTTCCCTTAACCCGAACTTGCTCGATCCCATTGGCGGCCTACTCATATCAGCTGCTGTTGGATTTGTGTATATTTCCCATCAACGAATCTCATTGTGGGTATTTCTTGATTCCTTAACACCGTTTTTTGCAGTGATGGCTATAGCTTTGAGCTTCTCCAATTTTGCTTCAGGTACAGGATTTGGAACATCAACCACTTTACCCTGGGGTATATCACTCTGGGGTGATCTCCGACATCCAGTTCAAATTTATTATTTTTTAGGCGGTCTCGTCACGCTTTTTATTATTTTAATCAGAAAACAAATTAATGAGCATCAGTCCGGTTTCTCTTTCTTATTATTCGTTTCTCTTACATCTGGTTTCCGGTTGTTCTTCAGCGGTTTTCAGGAAACTGCCAGTTTAGTCGGTGGCGGCTTACGCATTCCCCAGCTAATATTCTGGACTATTCTGGCTATATCTCTTTCTCTTTTAAATAAACACAAGCTTCCGCTTCAGATGGTGAAACCTTATGAATCTCAAGGGTAAAACTATTCTCATCACAGGTTCCGCTCGGCGAATAGGCAGGATTTTAGCTTTAGCAGTGGCAAAATCCGGCGGAGACGTCATCATTCACCACAGCAACTCTCCTAAAGAAGCAGAGGAAACCAAGCAGGAAATCGTATCATTAGGACAAGAAGCCACAATCATTCAGGCTGACTTTTCAGACCCCAAATCTACAGACGAGTTTATCAAGGAAGTTTTTTCAACACAGAAACTAGACGGGTTGGTTAACAACGCCTCAGTCTTTTCTGACCTTTCCTGGGCTGACACCCAAATTGCCCAATGGAATAATCACCTGGCAATTAATCTCACTGCTCCATTTTTGCTTAGCCAAGCCTTTAGGAAAAATCTCTCTAATAATCTAGACGGAAGAATCGTTAACATTCTTGACTGGAGAGCCCTCCAACCAGGCGCAGATCATCTACCCTACACCATAAGCAAAGCCGGTCTTGCAGCTCTAACTAAATCCCTGGCGTTAGCGCTTGCTCCGAACATTACAGTAAATGGAATAGCCTTTGGTGCTGTCTTGCCGCCTAGCGATGGAGGTAGCGCTGAAAATATCCTATCCTCTGTTCCCCTTTCGCGATGGGCAGAATCAACCGAAGTTGAAGATACCCTTTTATTTTTGTTAACAGGCCCAAAGTATATCACCGGTGAAATTATCCACCTTGATGGTGGCCGACATTTAAATTGATATCAGATCCTCTTATTATCCTCCGAGGAGGTCAAAATGGACAAAGTTCTGATCAAGAATTTATTAGCCCGGGGAATTATCGGCATCAATGAATGGGAGCGTGTAAAACCTCAGGAAATCTTAATCAATATTACGCTCTTTGGGGACTTGAAAAAAGCTGGTGATACCGACAACATAGATGACAGTATAAATTACAGAACGATCGCGAAACAAGCGCAATCTCTTGCAGAAAATTGCAAAAGATTAACCGTAGAAGCCCTTGCAGCCGATATCGCGGCCAATTGCCTGGACGTGAATGGTGTTTTAAGGGTTATTGTCAAGGTCGAAAAACCAGGCGCTGTCCGTTTTGCCGAATCTGTCGGAGTGGAAATTGAGCGATCAAAGTAATCAAAAACCTAATCTTGCTCTAATCGGCATCGGAAGTAATGTCAATCCTGAGTATAATCTCCATTTAGCACTTGACAGGCTTTCTGCACAGGTTTCTATCCAGCAGCTTGCATCCATCTGGCAAACACCTGCTGTCGGGAGCGATGGTCCTGATTATTTAAACTCAGCAGTTCTGATTGAAAGCTTTTTATACCTTACTCATCTAAAGAATCATTTACTTTCTGGAATTGAACACGATCTTGGAAGATTCCGTTCAGATGACAAAAACTCAGATCGAACTATTGATCTTGATATATTAATGTATGATGGCGTTTGCCTTGATGATGATCTCTGGAATCGGGCGCACGTCGCAGTCCCCGCTGCCGAAATATTCCCTGCCTTCACAAATCTACAGACAGGTGAAACACTTAGTCAAGCAGCTTTGCGTTTAGTCTCTGGAAAACCTTTTTTCAAGAGGAACGATCTCTCCTGGGGAAACAGAAATAGATAATCTGCCTTTTACTTAAAACTGCAAAGGTGTAGATCCCCGGGATATATTATCCAAAAATTCTTGCCGTGTTGACAGATTTGTTCTAAATGCGCCAGACATGGACGAAGTCGTCATTCGGGCATTATGTTTTTTCACACCCCTCATCACAGAACACAAATGCAAACCTTCAACGACTACGGCAACTCCCTTGGGGTGAAGCAATTCATCGACCAGGTCGGCAATTTGCTTGGTCATTCGCTCCTGAACCTGCAACCTCCGGGCAAACATATCTACGATACGGGGAATTTTTGATAGCCCAATTACTTTTCCTTTAGGTAGATAAGCTACATGAGCGCGCCCTAAAAACGGCAGCATATGATGCTCACACATGCTGTAAAATTCGATATCCCGAACAATGACCATCTCATCGTACGAAACCTCAAATATTGCCTCATTCAATAGTTCGATAGGATCCGTCCTATACCCGCTAAGCAGTTCCTGGTATGCCTTAGCGACTCGCTCAGGGGTCCTTAATAGTCCTTCTCTCTCTGGATCTTCCCCAATGGATTTCAATATCTCATGCACAGCTTTCGCTATACTGTCATGATCTAATTCCTCTGAAATTAGTCCTGCAATTCTTTCTAGTATTTCTTTATCTTCATGCATCTTTATATCCTCGCCTCTCCCCATTACAACAAAAGTCTTTTACACTGTTCCAGTCATTTCCTTCATCCAAGTACATTTGCTTTTTTTCTTGTTTTTTATTCGATTCATCAATAAGTACTATTGATTTAGTTATCATTTATTAATAAAAAGCGAAGGAAATTCCTTCGCTTTTTATTTTAATTTATATACAGTTAGCCAACTTCTGGTTGAATTAAACCAAAAGATCCGTCAAATCTTTTATAAAGAACATTAATCGATTCTGATTGAGCATTGTAAAATACAAAAAAACTGTTATGCCCCAGTAACTCCATTTGTTCTATTGCTTCCCACTCATCCATTGGGCGCAAGGGGAACTTTTTTCTCCTGGCAATCACTGGTTTTTCCAGTTCGTCAATTTCCTCAATTATCTCTTCACTACCATCAATGCCTTGTTTCCAGCGTTGATTTCTTTTTCCCTTATATCGTTTTATTCTCCGCTGCAGTGTATCAGTTGCTATATTTAAGGCAGTGACTATATCAGCAGATCGCTCTTCAGCTCTTAATATAAAACCCTTACCCTTGACAGTAATCTGAACTACTTCTCTTTCTTCTGCGCTTCGCGCATTTGTTGAAGCAAGATCCACGCGCGCTTCAACTATATCTTCCAGATAGCGATCCAGTCCGGACACCTTCCTGTATACCTGGTCAGTTAAATTATCAGTAACTTTCAAATTGCGGCTAAATATATTAACTTCAATTGTCATATATGCCTCCTTTTTCTAATTTTAACACCAATGCATCTCATAATCGCGTAGATCTCGCAAGAGTGATCCCATAAACCTTTGATGCTTCAGCTTTCATTAATGCTTCGGCACATGAATTTATGGTTGATCCTGTCGTTACAACATCATCGATAACCAGAATTGATTTCCCCTTTGCCAGTTTCTTTTCTGCCAGAAAAGCACCAGTCACATTGATCTTTCTCTCTTCCAGGGATAATCCTACTTGCGACTTTGTTTTCCTGATCCTTTTTATTATTGAGGCAACAACCGGCAGCCCGGTTTTCCAGGCTAATGGCCGAGCTAAACACAAAGATTGATTAAATCCTCGGTCTCTCTTGCGTGCAGCATCAAGCGGAACAGCTGTGATCAAATCAATGTCCCAATTGTTTACTTGAAGCAAATTTACCAACGGTAGAGCTAGTTTTTCGCCTAAGCCCAAGTCTCTCTTGTATTTTAGTTTATGTATCGCTTTTTGAATTGGTCCCTCAAAATAAGCCCAGGACCTGAGATTAATATAAAATATCTCTGTTGTTTGGCATCTCTGACAAACAAGACTAATCGCTCCAGGATGGGGTTCGCCACATACCTGACAAATTGAAGAGCTAATTATTTTCGTTTGTTCTTGACAGGATGCGCAATAACGTTCTCCCCACTTATCGCATCCCGCACACCGGGGCGGGAATAAAAAATCCAGGGTTTCCCAACCCCAGGTATGAATTCGAGACCTCATGCTTAATCCTCCCGGATTAAACCTATTCCTTTTGTCTCGATAATGTTTATTGCCAGTACTATTTTTATCCGCCGAACATACCAGATAAAGCAGAGTCCTTAAGCTGCAATCCTGCCGGTCCCAGCAAAATGATCATGATTGACGGAAATATCAACAAAGCCATAGGAAAAAGCATTTTAACAGGAGCTTGCTGTGCTTTCTCTTCGGCAATTTGCCTGCGCCTGGTCCTCATCTGATCAGACTGTATCCGGAGAACCTTTGACATACTCACGCCAAGCTGCTCACTTTGTATAATTGCCGCAACAAAACTTGTCATCTCGATAATGCCAATCCGGTCTGCCATGTTACGCAAAGCAACCCTTCTAACATTACCAAGCTGAATTTCTCTCAAGCACCTACCGAACTCATCAGCAAGTTCATCTTCCCATTTTTCAGCAACCCTGGACATAGCAGCATCAAAACCTAACCCTGCCTGGACGCATATAGTTAATAAATCCAAAGCGTCTGGCATAGATTTTCTAATCATATCCTGCCTGGAATTTATCTTGCTCTGGAGGAGAAGTTGAGGCATAAAATAACCAACAATGGAAAACAATCCCGTTGCGAGTAATTTTTTTCCCCAGGACCAATCCATCGATCCCAAAGAAAACACGAACAACAAAAGACCTCCGATCCCTATAGCAGCAATAAATCTTGATGCCCAAAAGATTGTTGGATCAATCCCGGGAGGATTTCCAGCTAACTCTAATTGTTTTTCTACTTGTTCAATTGCGTTTTGAGGAGTAAATCTTTCGGTTATCTCACCAACTTTCTCTACAATCGGCACTAATACACGTTCTGTAATGGGTTGTGATAATTCAATTTCCTCCAGTGTGATCTGTTCTCCACTGGAAATATATTCATGCAATCGTTCTTCAAGGGGTGTATCTTCCTGCCTGTTCCGCATGCCTACAACAATAAGACTTACAGCCAGAATAACGATAATTCCTACAAATATCCAAATATAAACATTCACATTCATCCTCCGTCCTGATTAGACTTCGATATCTGCCAGCTTATTCATGGCCATATATCCACTTGCCACCATGACTGCCGCTATACCTAACATAACTCCTCCGCAAAGCAAGTTGCCTGGCTTGAAAAAAGTCATTAGATATTCACGGTTTGCAAACCAGAGCAGTCCCATCAAGATTAGCGGCAGCAAAGCAAGGAATCTGCCTGAATAAATTACCTGTGAGACAAGAACTTTAATTTCTCCCTTAATTTTAATTCGCTCGCGAATTGTATAAGAAATCATGTCAAGAATTTCAGCCAGGTTTCCACCAACTTCTCGCTGAACATTAATCGCAGTGATAATCAAATCCAAATCATCACTGGGAATTCTCCGATGCATATTATTCAGGGCGTCATCCATAGCAATACCCAACTGCATCTCTTTAACAACACGGTTGAATTCTTCAGAAAGTGGAGGTGGTAATTCCTTACTTACAGATTCTAGAGCTTGCAAGGTTGAATAACCTGCTCTCAAACCATTAACTGTTAGGTTTAACATATCAGGAAGCTGATTTCCAAAGGTAGTTATGCGCTTATTTTGCTGCCGTTTCATATATATTCTAGGGGCCATTCCACCCAATATGGCACCAATCAAAGCGGATATAATATTCTGACCGCCTATTGCCCAGGCAAAAAATCCAAGAAGGAAAGCCGCAATAACCATAGCCGCGACATATTCAGCTGGCCGTAATTTCAAATCTGCCTGGGCTAGGCTGGTAGCGATCCTATCCCCGAATTTTGATCCTTCCAGCTTATTATCCAGCCATACTGAAAAAGCTGAAATCTTTTGTTCTTCAGCCAGTGCAACTGCATCTTCAAATTCTTCCTCTACGTAGTGAGAAAAGCGATCATCAAGAACAGATTGTTCATCCCGGACTGTAATAACAATCCCGACTACAAGTAAAATCACTGATAGTGCGCCGCCAATAATGAGTATTATATTCATAGAGATCAGTCTCAATAGCAGATCTAGATAGTTTTAACTATCCTCTTTTTGTTGAGAAAATTGAAGGAGGCAGATGTATGCCAGCGCCTTCGATCTTGTCCATGTATCTAGGCCTAAGTCCCGTTGGAACCAGTTCGCCTAGAACCTTGCCATCCTCTATCGCAGTTTGTTCAAACCGGAAAATATCCTGCATGGTTATCACTTCACCTTCCATGCCTACAACCTCTGTAATGCTGGTTACCTTCCTGGTTCCATCCTGCATTCTACTTTGATGAATGATCAAATCAATCGCAGAAGCAATTTGTTCTCTGATAGCCCTTATGGGCAAATCCATCCCTGCCATCAATGCCATCGTCTCTACTCTTGAAAGTGTATCTCTGGGTGCATTAGAGTGTGCAGTTGTGAGTGATCCGTCATGGCCTGTATTCATAGCCTGGAGCATATCCAAGGATTCTTCACCACGGATCTCACCGACGATAATTCGATCGGGGCGCATACGGAGGCAATTCATCACGAGCTGGCGAATTGTTACCTCCCCTCGTCCTTCAATATTCGGCGGTCGGGATTCCAATGTAACTACATGATCCTGCCTCATCTGGAGTTCTGCCGCATTTTCTATTGTAATTATCCTGTCGGTATTGGGAATAAACTGAGATAAAACATTTAGCAATGTAGTTTTTCCTGAACCAGTACCTCCGGATATGATGACATTAAACCGCGATTTTACCGCCGCCTCCATGAACAATACTGCGCCAGGCGTCAAAGTCCCGAAATCAATTAACTGTTCAACTGTAAATGGATCTTTGGCAAATTTTCGGATCGTTAAACAGGGACCAACCAGTGAAATTGGAGGAATAACAGCGTTAACACGTGATCCATCAGGCAAACGGGCATCCACGTATGGACTCGATTCGTCAATCCTCCTACCCAATGGGGCCACAATTCGGTCAATGATCCGCATAACGTGTTCGTTACTTTCAAAGGTTATCGGAGCCCTGGTGATCTTTCCCGCTTTTTCAAAATAAACGCTTTTTGCTCCATTTACCATAACTTCTGTTATGGCATCGTCTTCCAGCAATGGTTGCAAAGGCCCAAAACCAAGTATTTCCGCGGCAATCTGCTCAAATAGGCGGTGCTTCTCCTGCCGGGAGAGCACTATACTCTCTTCGGTTAGGATTTGCTCAAACAAATCACGGATCGTTCCCCTAACTTTTTCAACTTCGGAAACATCAATAGAGGGATCCAACTCAGCTAACAACCTATTTTGGACCCGCACTTTCAGATCAGCATAGGTCTCATCCTGAGCATCTTTCCTTGGAGGTGATACCCTCCGTGCCTCCAAGGTCCCTAATCTTGAGCCACCTCCGCCCAATGAAGGATCCTCATCGCCAGACGGTTTTCCTTGTTCAATTCTTTTAAGTAGAGACATGTGTTTTTTCCTGGTACTTGTTAATTAACTTGAAATGGATGTTCTAATTCTAGTCAGCTGGTTCCTCTTCTAATTTTGAAAGCCGCTCACGAATTTTTCCTACTAATTCAAGAATACTCTTGCCTATTTCCTTTGTTTTTCCCTCCCCCATCATAAATGGTATTCCACGATTTACTGCCGGCACGACTATTTCTCTATCTTCTGGTAAAACAGCAGCGACTTTGTGTCCCAGGTTATGCCCAACCTTTTCAGGCGTAATAGCTAGCTGCTTGTCAAATCGGCTCATTACTAAGAGGATTTTTTGCTTATCTATACCCAGGTTAGTTAATAGAGTTAACATCATTCTAGTATTGATTATTGCCGGGATATCCTGAGAGGAAATCATTACCAATAAATCGCTGGAGTCAAGTGTATCCAATGTCACATCAGATAATCCCGAGTCCGTATCAACGATCACATAAGAATATAGTCTTGCCAAAAATTGCAAGACTTTTACAAATTGGTCTCCTGCAATTCTCTCAGCATCCTCAGGGTGAGGAGGAGCAGATAAAATATCGATCCCAGATGACTCGTGATGAATAACTACGTCTCTCACAATTTCTGGGTCCAACTGATCAGCAATAGGAGTCAGATCAACAACTGACGTTCTACCCCGCTCATTAAGAAACACTACCACGTCTCCGAATTGCAGATTGGCATCTACAATTATCACAGGGGTTTCCGAGCTGTGCAACGTAACAGCCAAATTAGTAGCTACAGTCGTTGTGCCAACTCCACCTTTCGGGCTGTATACTGCAACAATTTTACCTAAACCTGAGAGGGCTATTGTTGTGCCCCGAGGATCAATTAAACTACCTGTGCCTCTACCAATAAACTGTGCTTCTTTCCGAATTGCTTTTGATTTGGCCCCTGCTCGGCGGATGACAGTCACCAATTCATCGCTCTTGGGCGGTTTGGTTATAAAATCCCTTGCGCCCGCGAGCATAGCTCTTCGCATATAGTTTGTGTCGCCCTGCACGGATAAGATTACAATCTGCGAAACTGGCGCTTGTTCCTGGATCCGTTCTGTAGCCTCAATACCATCCATGTCAGGCATGTTGATATCCATCAACACTACATCCGGATCCAGGGAAATTGTCTGTTTGATTGCGTCTTTTCCCGTCCGAGCAGTTCCTACAACATTGATATCATTCTCAAATTGCAGGAGCCGGGCAATATTCTTTCGTGTATCATCTTGATCGTCTACGATCAATACGTTGAATTCTTGATCTGACATAAGATTACTTCCAACTAACCGTTGTAGGTCTTATTTTAAGGAATTGCTTCAGATTCACCCGTACTATTTCCCGAGTTTGGTACTTCGTCTACCCTGGGAGCCAGTCCATAAGGTAATTTTCCAGGAAGTGGGATCGAGTAATCATCCAAGAAAAACTGCATCGTTACAGTTTTTGTGTCTATTACCGTACTGTCTCCAGCTGATCGTAACGCAAGGCTAATTTCAACTCCGCTGTCAATTAAATATGTCAAGTTCACAGCTTCTTGAGGAGAAACGATTAGAGTAATGTTGTCTGGTGGTTCTTCAACCGCAGGTGCGACAATTTCCCCTTCCGCCGCAATTGGTGTAGGCTCAGGTGCAGGCAATTCTCCAGCTCCCAATGATCCATCACTAAAACTAAAATTACCGACATGTAATACAGTTGCGCTTGGAATAATAATTTGAGTTGCTAACCTTGGTCTCTGGGATTCCGACGGGATCACGTAAACCTTTTCTTCTTGTATTCCATCCAGTTCTTCTATTCTGCCGTCATAAGTATAATAATCTTCCAATGTTGCATGAGCTGCCAATGCATTAGTACCACTATCTGCGCCTAACATAATACTGGTGCCAATAAGTAGTGCAGTCTGGTTTGGCAACCTGGTCTGGAAATCCGCATCCAAATCAATAAACTGCATCGAAGCAATCACCACAACCCGGTCACCAGGCCTAAGCGCATACGAGATACTTGCCAATCTGCTAATAGGGATAGCCTTAGCTACCATTCCTTCAGGGATCGACAGAGCGGCTACTGAACCGGCGTCTGATAGCTGCGCAGCGCTATCAACCAACATATTTACCGTCAAAGGTATCCCGCTGTCCAGATCGAATTTAGCCTGCCTTCCAACGACTTGGGCCAAATCGGTAAACATGCCAGAAATTAACAGATCACGCGGCAGTGAGATCAGACCTAAAACGGTTTCGTTCAGTACTGTCCCTCTCGGCGCTTTCTGGGTTATCACCACAATGTCTACTCTGTCTGGCACCGCAACTTCCGCCGGCGCACCAACTGAAGTCGTATCGGGTTTCAAGAAATTTTGATAAAGGAAATAACCACCCACGACTAACAATACCATGATCAAGCTTAAGTAAAGGAATACTCTTCCACGTCGCATTTCAACCTCCTAGCTTGCTGCCTGAATAATGCATCCTTATTTTACCTCATAAATAATTCCATTAGACCTGTTTATTTCTCTACCATAGTTTAACGGATATTTTTCTTATTTTCCAGTAGTTTTATTTTCAATCTTGTGAGGTCAAATATCAATAATTTCCTCACATAAGCAAAACCCTACCGTATGGTAGGGTTTAGCATATGTGACTTAGTAGGCGGTCACTCGCCTGGAACCTATACGGTTCTTTTAGATATTGTCCACGATATTTTGGAAAATATTTCCAATAGCTGGACCAAGAAGGGATAGAATAACGATCACTACGACTGCAACTAATACAAGAATTAGAGCATACTCTACGAGACCTTGGCCTTTTTCTTTCGGTGCGAATAACATGGTGTTTACCTCCTGTTTATTTTTATTTCCATCTAGGTGTATGCATACCCTTCAGGTTAGTAGGCATTATAAATAACAATAAATCAAATTGCAATAAGCATTTCCTTACAATTATGCAAAGACGTCTTGCCCTTCAGAACCTGTCGGTATGGTGAAACCGACCCTGGTCCCCTGCCCAACAGCAGTATCAATATTAAAATCACCTTTTAGAATTTCTACCCGGTCTTTTATTACCTTGATGCCCATACTGTTTTCCATCGCATGATCAACATTAAATCCTTTGCCGTCATCTTCCACATCAACAACAATTTTATCTTCGCCTGTATCTATATGGACTCGTATCGTATCTGCTTTACTATGCCTGGTTGCATTACCAAGCAATTCCTGAATAGCCCTGAAAAGCATGATCTCCAGGTAACCATCAAGCCTTCTTTCGGTTCCAGAAGCAGAAAAGTGGATTTCTGTTTCATTTTGCTCTTTTAGAGCTTCAATATAATGCCTGAGTGTTGGAATTAATCCAAGATCATCTAACATCATTGGCCTGAGTTCAAAAATAAAATCGCGTACCTTGACGAATGTGGCATTAGCGTTAGCTTTTAAATCATCGAGTTCTTCCCGGGCTTGATCGAGGTCCATGTCAAAAAGTCTTTGAGCAATTTCTGCCTGTAGAATAAAATTAGACAAAGCTTGAGCTGGTCCATCATGCATTTTGCTTGATAATTTATGACGCTCCGCTTCCTGTGCCTGAATGACCGATTCGATCACTTCGGCCGCATTTAGCTCAACATCACCACCCTCCAATAAGGGAGTTTTTGTTAAATATTCCTTAATATCCTGCATTTGCATAATAAAATCTTGAAGATGGACCTGCTCATTTCTAAATTTTTCCATTTGTCCACGCATAACAAACAATCGCTGCTGTACATCAAGGGCTTCCTCGTATGCATCTCTTACCACAATCGGGCTTAAATCCTCTGCGTTTTCCTTAATTTTTCTAATCTTTGCTGAGACTGTTACCTGTCGTTGAGCCAGTTTATCAACTTCTACTTGACTCTGCTTAATCTTTTTAGAAATATTTTCCAGCTTGCTCTCGGCCTGCTGAATTTTTTGCTCGAGGCTTTCCTTTAATTGTTCTGTGGTCTTTTCTGTGTCACCAGCGACATTTAATACCATGATATTTACTCCTGAATATTCTCTCTTATCTTCTTTGTGAGTATAGCATAGGTGCACACCGCAAGCAATTCATCAATCTTCTTCTTTTCTTTTTCCCGGAGACTAACAATTCATTTCCTCGCGCAAGCAATCAAGTTTTCTATTCCAAACCTGTGAGTAATTTCAATTTCGACTAGTAATCCAGGTATCAACTCACTTGTCAAGCCTGAATACTAATCTCTAATGCTGTCAAACGGTCTGATTGTTCCCTTATCCGGGTACTCTCCCAATTACCCCTCATTCCGAATAGATGGTACCCAATCGTGTAATTAACAATCCGTCATTATCCATCAAAAAGGTTCAGACTTCTCAATCAACTACATCTCGAGAAGTTATCATCAAGGAGGTAAAATTATCCAGAAATCAAAAACTAAGTTGAGTTATAGTTAACAAAATAACCAAATAAATAGTTCCAAATAAACGGCTCAAACAAACTATGATTTCCTGCTATACGCAACCATGCTGATTAATACTCCGCATCCATGTTTCCAGGCGCAATTTGCAACAGGTAAATTGTGCTCAAAACCAATAAGCTTAGGCATCCAACTAGCGAGTATATTTCCGTCTCATTTGTAATCTATCCAGTACGATCTAGCAGGGTTTACCACCCACCACTTTATCCAATACAGACCAAGCAAAGAAATTAACGGTAGCGAGATAAACATAAGAATCCTTTGGATCAGTTGATAAGGCTGGTTAATGGTCATTATAAGAATGATCCACAAACCAAAGAAAAGTATTGCCAGAAATGAAATTACAATAAACTCTCCTTTTGCCTTCCATCGTTTATCCCAGGTAGCTAAAATCAAGATTATGGCTGGAAAAAGTATAATAAAATTTCCTGGATCAGTTTGGATGCCTATCCATTGGCTAATAGTCAAAGTAAGAAACGACACCCATAAAAATCTTTCAAAACTCCCCTTCCTTCCAGTCCACCACTCGTAAAGCAGCAAAGTACCTAGAACGATCAAAATACCCCATTTTAATTGCGATTCCAACCCGGGGACCCACTCCGCTAACACAGCTGCGAGTGTTCCTGCAGGGTTATATGCTGGATATTTAAGAATTTCCCAAAGGTTTTGGAGTATCCAATCGGGAATGAGAATAATTCCAACTAGAACAAAAACTGCCAGAGATCCAAAAAACCACTTTATCAAAGTCCAGCGCTTTTGATACAAAGCCCAGACGGTTATGAAGGGAATCAGTAAAACAACAAGTTGAGGTTTTATAGTAATTATTGCCATCAAAAAACCAGCGAGTCGGTCTTTGCCGTCCCGCATCAGCAGAAAGATACCCGATAACATCAAGGCAACGAAAATAACAGCATTCCCATTAACGACACCTCTGATCGCGTGATACCAAATTAATGAAAATAACAGGATAACTCCTTGAAGCCAGATAGGCGGTTTCCAATCTGCAAGTTTAATCGCTATGAACGTCATTGATATCAATGCCAGTTCAAGCGATGTCATCCAGACTGCCCTGGCAAAAAAATAGTTTTCTATAAGCGAAAATGGTAAAAACAAGAAAATTGAATACAAAGGATAAACTACCCGTAATTCATTCTCGTCGCCCTGTGCAGGGTGCCCATAAGCGGCAGTTTGAATACGGATCGCAACCTCGTCGCTATAGGGACTGAGACCTTCCAACACAAACGATCTTGTCCCCACGTAATTAACTAAAAAATCATTTCCTTCATGATTGTTTTTGGAAAATGAAGCATTTACCCATGTTAATCCAACGACAACTAAAGCTCCGAGGAGCATCACCACCACCCATTGAAAATTTCGGTTTTTTCTGAACAACATAACTTATCACACTTCTTTTGTATCAAAATATCCAATCGACCGTTGGTACAAGCGGACTCCCAATAAAATCATCAAAATGGTTCTAAGTGGAATTAATAAATATAAACTCCAAAAATACCCCCTCGATAGCAGAACGGGCCACTCAAGCAAATTTACCAGAACCATGCTAGCCCCAAGCAAGAAGGCTTCGTTCCTTGGGAGACAGAGCAGTATAAAAGGCAATAAATACAAAATCCACTGAGGGCTATATCCCGGACTCCAAAGTAAAAATATTACAAAAGAGAGCCCTATGAATGAAATGACCCATTTATCAGAGTGATCTTTTGATTTAACTAACAACCCCAATCCAAAGCTGCCAAATATTATCAATGTCAACCAGGAAGGAATCGTGGATGGATTCCCGGTAGCTATGTTCGCCGTAGCAGGGATTTGTCGGTTTATCTCTTCACTGAAATTTCCTGTTCCAATGTTCTTGTCCATCAAAGCCCAAATAGTTTCCCAAGATCCTTTATTTATCTGAGACTTGATTGAGGCACTCGTCATATCGGAATTGACCAAATACAACATTCCCCAAATTAGAGTTACGATTCCAATCACCATCATTGTTGACTTAAATGCTTTTTTTGCAGATCGAATATTCCATAGAGCCGGAAGAACCAAAATTGGGAACCATTTAGTCAGGATACCAGCTGCAATTGCAAAAGCTGCGGGGCTATCCTTTCCATCCAGCAACAAAGATATGCTTAGAAATAAGAAAAACACAGCTATGGGATCGAAATAACTCCAACTATAGAACAAGCCAATTACCAGCGCGAAATAGACCCAAACCCTTGAGATTCCTCCCTTATCCGGATGTAGTTTCTCTTCTAGGTGGAAAAATATTGCGACAGTTCCCGCTTGAAAGAGGCTGATAATAAGGGCCAAGACATAGCTATAGGCGGTCTCTTTGCCATTAACTAATAAGAAAATCGTTCTTGACATAAAAGGGAATAATGGTGGAAATTCTGTCCAGAAATGCAAAAAAGGTGTTCCTAATTTTGCTTGATTAAAAAAATTCCAATAATCACCATATCCTGGGATGATATCGTACGGAGATGCAATAAAAAATACAAGGCGAGCTAAAAAGAATAGAACCACAATAAATCTATAAGTAGGTTTTTTGATATTCATGACACTTTACCGTTTAATATTAATTTTCTCTGAAAGTTTTTCCAATTGTTCGGAAACCTATCAAATAATGTCATTCATCATAAATTTCTGCATATTTTTGGGCGGCAACGATATCGTCAGGCCTATAAAAAAGAATGTCTGAATAAACCGCTTTTGCCAACTTTGCTTGTCCTAATTCCAGGTAACAGGTTCCCAAGTTGTGCATACCCTCAATTGCTTTAGTTGAGAAAATTATATTTTCCATTCCAGGCAGCAAGTCCAAGGCTATGCTGGGTTTATAAAAAAGATACCAACCATATTGCGATGTCCCCATCTTTCCAATTCCATAAGAAGTTGTTCTTTCTAGCAATTCTACTGCTCGCGAGTAATACTCTATCGCACCCTGGCAATCTTTCTTGAGAACCGCCAAGTCCCCAAGACTTAGGTTGATTTTTGTCATCAGCCACTCGTCCCTAGATCCCATCCAGAGTGCTGTTCTAAGATTTCTTTCTGCGGCAGGAAGCTCTTTCAGCATCAGATATGTTTTTCCAAGAGCTAAATGGGTTTCAGGGTTGTTAAAACTTGGAGCTTGCGAAAACGCGATTAATGCCAATTCATACTTTTCTGCATCCAACAAATCCCAACCTTCATTCAGGTAAGTGTTCTTTTCAATCTCAGGCATCTGGATACCTTTACGCCATTCAGATGCCACGCCCTCGCGGAAAGAATTTTCTCTAAAGAAAGGTTCATCCACCCAATAAGAATTCTGTGCCAACGCCTGATTGTATGCTTCCTTAGCTCCCTTACTTTCTCCGGTATTTTCAAGCATACTCCCCAGTGTGAGAAAAAACGCTCCCTGTCTGGGAGATTTCTCCACAGCTAGTTTAACTGATTCGATCGCCTTGCTCCGTTCCCCTTTAGCCCATTGCAGAAGTCCTAGATTCATCCAATTTGCACTATAATCGGGTTCAATTTCCATGCCTTTTTGATAGGCAACTATCGCCTGATTTAGTGAATTCTCATCGACTACCTCTCCCTTTGCATTCAACGCCTTTTTCCCATAACTAAACCCATCTTGGAGCCAGTAAAACGCATTCTCCGAGTCTAGCTTTACAGCTTGGTCAAAATAAGCAGCTGCCTCTGTCCAATTTTCCTGGTTCGACGCCTCAATCCCTTTATTAAATGGAATTAGCGCCCGGACATCTAATCCTAATCCCAATGAAGCTATCAACCACAATCCTGCGATCGAGAGGTTCCCTATCCGGTTTTTAGATGCACTTACATCTATCCTGATACCAGAAGATACCTGTGCGAGCAAGATAGCTGGCAATATCATCAACAACGGCATCATTTGTGGAGTTTCAAAGAGACTGTGAGCGCTAAGACCCGCCAAAGCTCCAAATATTCCTGCCAATTCAATTCGATTCAAATTATCATGGCTTATCCAAGCTTTCCTTGCCATTATAATTAACGATCCGAAACCTATCAGCAAGGCGACAAATCCAACAATTCCCATTTCAGCAGTTACGTTCAAATAATAGTTATGTGCGTGAGTAAGCAGCATATTAGGGGGAATTGATTCTACTTTAAAATATTCAGATCCAAACGTAAAAAGACCATTGCCGATAATTGGTTTCGCCGTAATCATATCCCAGGCAACAATCCAAATATAATCTCTTGAACCAAATATGTTTGACCAATCAGAAGGATGCGAAGGATGACTCGACTGCCATCTAAGCAGAGCAAAAAGGGTTGCCGCTCCTAATACAACAATCGATGTTATCCCGACAATTACCCATTTTTTCTTGATCATCTCTTTCAGGAATCTTTTTGATTTCTCCCAGTTCGCCATTCCCCAAAAAAGGATAAATGTTCCTGTTGCGCTGAACGTACCTAACCATCCAGCCCTCGAAGATGTAAAGTAAACTAGTAATAAGGCGACAAACACCCATAATCCAAGAAGCAATTTAGGTATTAGTTTCTTGGTTCTAAAAATCATTGCCAACCCAAGAGGAATCAATAAATTAAGGTAAGCAGCCGCAATGTTGGGATGCCCCAAAAATGCCCTTACTCTGTATGTCGCAGGAGGGATCAAGTTCCCAATACCTGAAATACTAAACCATCCACTATACCAGCGCGCTAATTCCCATACTCCAAAAAAAAGGATAAACCCGCTGACAAGAATCATTACTTTGCTTACTAGCTGTACAGGCAGTCCCCGGCGAATCAGGTCCGTGAAAAGGTAATACACCAACACTGTCACGACCAGGATGATAAACGAAATTAAACTTCGTCGAGGATCTACTGAAAAAACAGTTGACAGTACCGATGTCAATAAGAATAAAAATATCCCAATATCCAATCCGGTGCGAGGGAAATCACTCTTCCGGATAGTTCTAATTAGGATCCAAAGGAATCCTATCCCAGAAACCAGAATCATATTTATTACATTCAGTGAGTATAAAACCAAGCCATTAAATGTCCCTCCTAACAAAACGAGATAGCTCAGAGCCAAAAATAGGCAGGATTCCTGGAACAAATATTTTGCCCTTTCCCGGGTTATCCCCATCACTTAATAAGCTCCTTCGCCTTTTACTACCTTTCCGATTGTTATTAAAAGGATTCTGATGTCCAAAAGAATTGAATAATTTCGAATGTAATATAAATCATCTTCAGTGTGAAGATGCATCGGCCGGTCACTCCTCCCCATGATTTGCCACCACCCCGTGATTCCCGGGGATATAGAAAATCGTTTGTGCTGCCATTTTTCATACCCTGCCACTACCCATGGTAGTTCTGGCCGTGGACCTACAAAACTCATATTCCCCAGGAAAACATTAAACAATTGAGGCAGCTCATCGAGGCTTGATTTTCTTAATAATTTGCCAACTTTTGTAATCCTGGGATCGTCAGGTAATTTGTGACGCATGATATCTACTTCGTCCACATCTCCGATACCGGCATATTTAAGATCTGCCCCAATTGTCATAGTTCGAAACTTATACATGTTAAATAAACAACCGTTCTGTCCCACTCGTTCTTGCACAAAAAGCACAGACCCTTTGCCTTCAATTTTTAAAATCAGACTGATAACAGCCATTACAGCAAGTGAAAAGGGCGCTACGAGGACGGCCAAGATTAAATCGAAAATCCGTTTTACTAATACTTGATGCTCTTTCAAAGCTGGCGCCCGCAAATTAAGCAGAGGAATTCCAGCAAATTCCTCAACCTCGGCCCGCTGCAGAACAAGAGAAAAATAATCAGGTATAACCCAGATGGTCACAGGAATGTCATAAAGCAATTGAACCAAACTATCAACATCAGCGAATTTTTCACGCGGTAAAGTGATAAATACATCTTGAATTTTCTTCGACACGATAGCTTCTCTTAGCTCTTTTAAAGGCGTGATCACATCCTGTATTTTCTCGTTGGATTTATTATCGTCACTTACAAATCCAGCAAATGTCAAATTTAGTTGTGGATTTTCAACAATTCTATCCCTCAAATCTTTTCCAGTTTTTCCCGTACCAACAATTAGAAATGACCTGGAATTCTCACCATTTAACTTAAGTCTAATCAATACCCAAGGAACAAGCCTCCAGCTTATGGTTGAAATAATCAACTGCGCAACAAATAAAAGAAATAGCAATCTTGACACATTCCTGTAAGTCAGATACATGATTCCGGCTAGTATTAATGCACCAAGAGATGACGCAAATACCAAGTTAGAAAATTCCTGGAAAAATCTTTCGTTATTGCGAATATCATAAACTGAGGAATAGTAAAATATACCAATCCAAACAACAATTGAAATTAGGTAGATTCCTAATTGCAATTCGACAGGGTCTGCAATTTCTTTTACGACCTTCATTTCATTGAAAATTGGCCTCAAATGGGCTGCGGAATACAACGAAAGAACCACGAAGATACTATCAATTAGAATTGATAAGATGATGTGGTTTGCTGAATATCTTCTGAACATTTCCTTTCCCTGTCTAGCCTAGTCTTTTAAGCCCGCCATTCCTTCAATACCAGCAATACAAATTTTGGGTATTTTATATATCTCCGCCACAGCCTGCGAGGTTCATTTAGTAATCTATATAACCATTCGATCCCGCCGCGTTGGATCCATCTCGGCGCCTGGTTTATATTGCCCGACACAAAATCGAAGGCAGCGCCAACGCCAATCAGCAGGGGCGCATTCAATTTTTCCCGATGCTCAGACATCCAATATTCCTGTTTTGGCGAGCCCAAACCAACCCATACAATATCAGGGTCCAGCTGATTTATATTGTCGATCACTTCTTTCCTCTCAGTAATTTTTCCAACCTGTATTGAAGGGGCGTATGCACCGCAAATATTTACTTCTGGGTATTCTTTCAGCAGCCTCGTCTGTAATTTATTTAATACTTGGTTTGTACTCCCGTAAAAGTAATGCTTCCAACCTTCTTTATTTGACAGCTCGCATAACGATAATAATAGATCTGGCCCATATACGCGACTTACAGTTTTATTACCTTTCATCTTCAATATCCAAACAACGGCCATTCCATCTGGTGTTGTCAGCCCGCTTTTATTAAAAATCTCCTTCAGTTTTACATCGTCATAACAATCCATTATGCTGTGGGCAGGCGCCACGCAGATATATGAAGGCTGGCGTGTTTCTATCTGATCCTGACAGTATGCCAACGCCTGATCTAAATCAATCACGCTAATCATGACCCCAAGAATGTTTTGACGTAACTGATTCATCTATTTCGATTACTCCGTTTCTGGTTTATCTAAGAATTAATCAAATATCGAATAGTAGTTTTTTTTCAAAAATACCTTACATTTTCCATCAACCGTTGCATCGCAGATCGTTCTTCCTGCATTTTCATATGCTTGTTTGGCTTCTAAGTACGCTAATTCGGATCGCTGCAAATCCGGCAACTGCCATTTACTTCCCGCAGGAAAGTATTGTGGGTGAAAATGATTTTTATCAATTGCATCTTTCCGGATTTTAATTTTATTCGGAACACCTTTATCGGAAAAATTATGATCAATGCCAATCAGGATGACCTCTGAAAATCCCATAAAAAAAGCTATCTGAAGAGTTATATAGGTAACTGTCCCGCCGCTGTAAATTGGTTTGCTGATGTCTTTGCTGAATCTATCCTTCAAACCTAAAGAAGTTTTTATGTAAATAGTTTTAGGGTCTGATCGATCATATTCCGATCTCAAATTCCAGTTAATAAATTTAGGCATCTGTAAAGCAGAAATTTCAGGCGAGAATTGCTTCAAGACCAGGTCATTTATAGACACAAAATAAGTTGGCCTGAAATCAATTTCCTCAAACAATAAGTAAATTCTATTCATACCGAATGTAATCTCTTCTCTTATCAAAGACAAATCCATGTTCTTTAGGCTGGGTCCATTTCCAATGATCACGCAGCGTTCGCCGATATGCCTGTCCTTATAGTAGTTAATGCGCTCTCGATTTTTTGTTGATAAAGAGGTTGCTGAATTCCACAACAACTTATGGGGATAGTCTTTGATTCGCCGCAGCCCAGCCTGGCACAAACGATCTGGTGATATTTCAGATATTTTAAACCTTTTACTTTTTGTTTTTCCCATTAATTACTCACAAGAATTTCTTTTTGATGGTACCTATTACTACATTGAGTATAGATTTATCATCTTCGCTCAAACCTGCCCAAACCAGAAATCCGTAAAACAAACTTACGGATAAAATAATGACTGCCAGCAACTCCAATCCAGCGCTAATGTGAAAAACAAGTTTTGCTGTGATCAAAATCGTTGCTGTAACAATAGCCGCCAATAAACTTCGGACCCAATACCGATCAAACGGTAAAAACCCTAAACGTCTACTGGAAAAATACAAGCCTCCTGCAGATAAACCCGCGAAAGTGATTGCGTTGGCAAATGCCGCGCCTGTCAACCCATAAATTGGGATAAAGATCCAATTCGCAGCAATATTCCCAATAAAGGCTGTAAAGGTAATTTTAAACCAGACCTTCTGATTTCCTGTCATTATTAACAGCTGGTCTATCGGGCCTTTTCCAACATTGATCAATTGCGCCAGGGTTAAGATCAACAGAGTTTGCGAGCCAATTAGGTAAGCTTCTCCAAACAATGTGGTCATAAATGCTTCCGGAGCAACTAAAATAATCAAGAACAAGGGCAAACAAAGATTAAACACCCACCTGGTGCTTGTCCTCATTGTCAGCTCAAGTTCTTTTAGGTTGTTCAGGTGAAAACATTCAGCAATCATCGGCGCAACCATTGATTTAAATGAACTTAAAATTGCTATAAATAATACTGATATCAATGATACTGACTGATAAATACCGGTTTCAAATTCAGGTAAAAAATACCCTACGAAAATGCGGTCAATCAAAATAATCAAGGTTCCAAAGATAGCAGGAAGCGCAATAGGCAGCGAATATGTGATCAAAGTTTTCTGCAAATCCCAAATTTTTACCCACTGAACTGCTTTAACCTTGTACACGGCCTTGAGTATGATTATTCCCGCAATAAAACTCAATATTATTGATGTCGAACTTGCAGCTACATATCCAGTTAATTCACCGCCTAGAATAAAAACCAATCCGATTAAAAGCAAATTGGTCCCCGGTTGGATAATTTCTTCAATTAGATTAGCATACCTCATATCCATTGTTGCCCGTGTAGAGGATGCGATTACCCTAACTCCTGCCAAGACAGGAAAAGCAATGCTAAACCAGCGCAAAACGAGACCCAGCTGCGGTTTGTTAAAAAACAAACCTATATCATAAGCTAGAAGAAAAATTACAATTCCTGCAAAACTTCCAAATACCATCACTGACAGCAAGGCACTGACTATGGTTTCGGAAAATTTTTCCTTATCTTTCCTCCAGTATCTAGATGCAAAATGGATCACTCCGCTGTCCAATCCAAGTACTGCTAATATTCCAGCAATGCGCAGGATATTCCATCCGATTCCATACAAGCCGAAATTAAATGGTCCAACCAATCGTGCCAAGATAACCTGGCCGACGATATGAGCGCTTCGCCCAAATGCCTTCCCAGATAAATTGACAAATACGCCTTGAGCAAGTTTCATCTGTATTTCAGATTTACCAATCTGCTCAAACATACTGCTTGTCTCCTGTTTTTATATTACTTCCCGCAGCTATCCAGACAAATATGAACATAAAAAAAAGTTCTCTTGCGTAAAATGCAGGAATCACGGACACAGAACCAATTAACAGGATATAGATCATTATTGAAATAGCCTGCATTTTTTCCCGGTTTCCGGGATGAGATTTAATCTGCTTGACAAGATTTTTACTTATAAAAAATAGCAGCAAAAAAACAACCAACAAACCAATATATCCCAAGTCGTAGATCATCTGCAGGCTGAAATTATGCAGACTGATTTCATTCGTGTAAATATAAGACACAAATAGATCCTTATAGGCTGAAACAATACCAGATTTCTGTTGACCATACAGCCCATACCCCACCAGGTGGATCCACTTAAATTCAAACAGCGGCCTTATTGCGCTCTGCCAGATTGTTGTCCTGCCACTCAACACGTCTGTACCAAATCTAATAAGGGGTGCTAATATTGCAAGATTCTGAAGAAAGCCCCCTTTTAGGAATAAAATTGCTGGCTGGATTAATAATAACAGGCCAACATACGTCGCCTTGGCTATTTTTGGCAGCAACAATGTGATTCCAGCGGTAATTAGAAGAAATAATAATGCGCCTCGGGAATCCGTAGTAAGGACTATCAATAGACTTATTCCAACTCCGAAGCATGCTATTACCCAGCCTAGAATATCTTTTGACCTCTTTTTTACAATATCAATGAGCGCCGCTGCACTGATTACAAAACCCGCTCCTCCAACCATGCCAAAAGCGTTTATTCCTTCTGATAAGGGGTAATAGATTCTGGAACATTTTATGTTCAATAACGACAACATGACGGCATCGTAAGCTCTAAGGTAATTCTCCGTCTGATTTGTTAAACCGAACAATTGGAAAATAACATTTACTCCCAAGTACAATATCAACCCATTAAAAACATACTTTAGATAATATTGTTCATTTACCTTCAATGCGCATTTCGCAGAAAGTCCAAAAATCAGGAAAGTAATTAATTGATAGATAAACAAAAGCAGATATGGTTTTTGCAAACTTGTTCTGAATATTGCAACAATTATCAGCAAGAAGTAGATTAAACCCAAAATTGCAATTTTGCTGTCAAAATCAATCTCCTTTAACATAGACAAGATCGTTTTCAACAGAAGCGAGCCGGAAAATATGCAAATGCTTATTGCTAAGATCAAATATGCAGTAGAAGACTGTTCAATAAAAGCTTTCGCGAAAACAGCCGAGACAAGAGTTAATAACCCCGTAATATTAAATAATAAAAGTATCTGAAATCCTGCGAGTATGATTACTCTGGGTATGCGGGTTGAATTTTTAATCTCTGGTAGGTGATTATTAATAATCACAAACCAAAAAGGGATCAAGGTCAATAAAAAGACCCAGGAATTACCTTCTAGGCCAAAAATCCTTGGTAGCCGGATTAATGTTATTCCGGTAACCAATAGGGTTTTATTTAATAATCCTTTTCTTGCTATCCTTGCCAT
>Ga0255364_10005_pt1 | contig 73157 bp, 68 predicted proteins | sample ANMaggSSYBR01G12_FD_182087 | JGI IMG/M metagenome (GOLD analysis project Ga0255364, IMG submission 182087) | Sediment cell enrichment communities from methane seep in Santa Monica Basin, California, United Staets - ANME aggregate JGI... | ecosystem: Environmental > Aquatic > Marine > Cold seeps >...
AGCCGTTTGATCCCAGGGAAGCAAATAGCCCGTAAATCCAAAGGCCAGGGTCATTACAAATAACATCACCCCGGAAACCCAGTTCAACTCCCTGGGAGGTTTGTAAGCGCCCATGATGAATACTCTCAACATATGACCACAAGCCATTATTATCATTGCATTGGCTGACCAGTGGTGAATCATCCGGAATGCGGAACCCAGCAAAACCTCACTTTCTATGAATTGGATACTTGCAAAAGCTTCAGCCGGTGTAGGTTTGTAGTAAAACGCCAGCATGATTCCAGTTATACCCTGGACAATAAAGAAGAAGAAAGTCAACCCACCCAGGCAGTACCACCACCTTCTCTGCCAATCCGGGACGGGTTTACTGAGGATTGGTTTAAGGAAATCTGTTAATTGGAACCTATCATCCAGATAGTTAATTACCCGCTCAGGAAGCGGAACCCAGGCTTCCCTGGTTTTCCAGACACTTGCGCTGCGGGCTACGCCGAACAGGAGCGCTACCCCGGCTGCCCCGAATAGAACCCAACGTATAGTGGGGGTCCAGATGTTGCTGAAGGAACCATCGACATGGCATTGGAGGCAGGTATCATTTTCTGGTTTTATCGGAGCTGTGCTGGGGAGTTGGTCTGCATCCATTTGTGAGGATAGTTCTGGTTCCTCAGCGGTATAAGCATGGACAGCTGCTGCAGAAAATAAAAGGATGCTCACGGATATGATGGCAAAAAAGATCTTGCGGTAGAGACTTTTCATAAAAAACCTCGACTGGGCTGAGAACATTGAGACCAGAACAGCATGATTTATCCTGTTATATAGGGAGGAGCTTGATGTTATCCATTCTGGGGGAACCCTTTTGTGAAACAGCGATTGGAAAGATGGTAAGTGGATAATCTCGGAATCAGTGAGTTTTCCTTGATCTGTATGGTTACATCATAAGACAATAAAAATATAACATAAACCGCACATCAATACAGGTGTCATTCTTCACGAGGTAAGCAGGGAAAATTGGAGAGATCAGAGGGTTTTTAGAGATAACTCGGCGATTATCTCTGAAGTTACAACTGGGATGGCCTTCGCAACTGCAGGAGTAGGGGTTTCACTGAATTCCAGGATGTTTTCTACTTCTACAGCGTAGATTATGAAATCGCGGGGGACCTTGTAGCCCATTTTATCTGCTGCATCGAGGGCTGTTACCAGTGATGTGTCATGGGCAGACGTGCTGTGCTGGGTAGGACTGACTGAGCGCAAGTCGTCCAGACTCAGATGATGAATTTTTCCCGGTTCATTGGTTTGCTGATTTAAATAATAGGCATCAATTAGAACCACCCGGTCATATCCCAGAAGTGTTTCCATTAACCGCAGCCCTCCAACGCTGGCTTCGGTGATGGTCAGATCTGGATGGGCGTCCATATCGATGGTTTCCTCTAATAGTTGGGCAACTTTGACACCAACGCCGTCATCGGTAAGTATTGGATTGCCTAATCCGATAATAATTGTTTTCATAAGGTATACCTGAAATAAAGCAACCAGCTTCCAGCCAGATAAAGCCGGTCACTGGTAACTTTATTTTACACCAGATAAAATATTAATTCTTGCTTGTTAATCGATATACTGGCTTAGTGTATCAATTAAATTGCCATCAGCATCGTGGATTTGAATTTCCAGGGGCATCTGACCGGGCAGGGAGTGAGTCGCACAAGACATGCAGGGATCGTAATTCCTGAATGCCATCTCAATTGTGTTGAGCAACCCTTCGGTCACTTTTCCATTTTTAATTAACCCCTGGGCAGCTTTTTTGATGGACATAGCAATGGGCGCATAGTTGTTGGTGGTGCCGACAATGAGGTTAACGTCTGTTAAAATCCCATTTTCATCCGTTTTGTAGTGATGAGTTAATGTTCCTCTGGGAGCTTCAACACTTCCAACTCCTTCAGTGGGTGTATTGGTTATTATCGGTCGAACATTGGGATCTAATATTTCCGGATCTTTGGCCAATTCCTGCATTCTTTCCGCTGCATAGAGAAGCTCAATTAAGCGGGCCCAGTGAGTTGCCAGGCGGTGATGAACGGGAAGATAACGTCCGTCGGATTTCTTGGAGCCTAGAGTTTCGTAGAAACGGTCAAAATGTTCCTGGGCTTTTGGTGTCGCCATGCCGTCTGCAGCATTTAGCCTGGAAAGGGGGGTGGCGCAATAAACACCACTGTCCATTCCATCTACAAATCCTTTCCAGCCAATATTTTTGAGATAAGGGAATTTCAAATATGACCAGGGCTCAACCCGTTCGGCGATATGCTGGGTATAATCATTGGCGGGATATTGGACAAATTCTTTTCCGTCTGGCCCTGTGACCCGGATCATTCCATCATAAAAGTTAATTAAATTTTTCTCATCTACCGTACCCATGTAATACGTTTCATGAGTGAAGGCATCGGAGACGATCAGGTCAACATAAGCCTGGTTGGCTAATACAACATCGTCAAATAGCTTTAAACTAAAGAGGGCAAAATCTACATTTTGCTGAGCGTATTCAAGGATGATCTTTTGCTCATCCTTGGTCATGGATTTGCTCCATCCTCCGGGCAGCCCGGCGACAGGATGGATTCCCCGCCCTCCAAGCATCTTGATAACTTCGTGGTTTCTTTTTCTGCACTCAATCACCTGGATTCCGATATCGACTCCGACTTTGTGGATTACTCCCAGGATATTCCTTTCTGCGGGATCCGAATCCGGCCCTAAGACAAAATCAGGTCCGCCTAATGCATAGAAATGAACAGTGTGGTCGGTTACATAAAAAGAACAGTAGAACAGTTCCCGCAGCTTTTTGACAGCTGAAGAAGGTTCTACATCAAAAAGCGCATCCAGGGCTTTTGTGGCAGCCATATGGTGGGCTTCAGGACACACACCGCAGATCCTGTTGGTAATGCGAGGCATTTCTTCAGCTGGTCGGCCAATGGAGAATTGCTCAAATCCACGCAGTTCCGGGATTTGCAGATAAGCGTTTTCTACATTTCCATTTTTGTCGAGAAAGATCTCGATTTTTCCGTGGCCTTCCAATCTAGTGATAGGGTCAATAGTTATCCGTTCCATTAAGAGTCTCCTTTTCCGTTCTTGACGCGTCGGAGAATTGAGTGTGCCATACTGAAGCGGTAGAATGTACCGGCAGGATCAGGAATAGTATCGATAACTGCCTGGATTTTTTGTTCTAGTTCATCGTCTTCCATCGTTTCATCACCTGCGTCAATTACAGAAGCAAGGGCAGAGAGCATTTTGGCTCCCTGGTCTATCACGCCATCCGGAGGGCCGTAACAACCTCGACAGCCAATGCCTACAGATGGGCAAAGAGCTCCGCATCCGGATCTGGTTGCTATTCCCATGCAAATTATGCCTTGCTCAAGCAGGCATTGATTTGGATCAGGGTCTAATTGATAGGGACGGTAAAAACGGTCGATGGTCTTTTCACCTTTTTCTCGCTCACATTCTTCACAAACGGCTGTTGTACCGGCTCCAAGAATAGCGCCCGCTGGGGGCAGAGGGTTCCCTTCCAGGAGGGCACCCACGACTACCTGGAGAACTGCCCAGATTTGATGTGGTTCAGGCGGGCATCCTGGAAGGTAATAGTCAACATCAATTGTCTGATCAAGTGATTTTACCGTGTGATAAAAAGCAGGCAGGGTTAATTCACCTTCCGCTACTTTGGTCACTACCTGGGGCAGGATACCTTCAGGATTGTCTATTGAGGGGTTGTTGAGATAGACTTTATCAAATGTTGCATCTTTGGTAGTGAGGTTGGATAATGCCGGAATGCAGCCTTCATAAGCGCAGGAACCAAAGGCTACCAATATTTTTGATTTTTTACGCAGTAGATGAGCCATTTCTTCATTTTCTGAATTGCGAATCGCTCCATTAAAGAGACAGATGTCAATATATCCGTCTGGGTAGGACTCGAGGTCCTTGACTTTGAAATCCGCAATACAAGGGAAGAAAACAATATCAAAAACCTCATCCACAGTCAGGATGTTTTCATGAATATTAAGTACTGAGATTTCACATCCACCGCAGGCTGAAGCCCAATACATGGCCAGTTTTGGTTTTTCTTTGGCTCCCATGTTATATCTCCTTTACGGGGATTGGTATTGCTCCATTATCACCCAGGACTTTATCATGCCAGCGCAATGGCCCCAGAGCTCGAATTTCTTCCGTCATTTTGTTTACTCTTTCAGCCAGGACTATGCCTTCAGAAGCAGAAGCCCAAAGCAATTGGACCCGCTCATCTTCAATTCCCCATTGAGAAAGTGTCTTTTTCAAAAGCAGGAAGCGCTGGAGTGCTTTGATATTTCCATTCACATAATGGCATTCCCCTGGGTGGCAGCCGGCAATCAGCACCCCATCTGCTCCACTGCGGAGAGCCTGGAGTACAAACTGGGGATCCACACGGCCGGAGCACATCACTCGAATGGGCCGCAGGTTGGGCGCGTACTTGATCCGCGCAGTTCCAGCGAGGTCCGCTGCCCGATAGGAGCACCAATTACATAAAAATCCGACAATTACGGGTTCAAATTGTTCACTCATGGTTTCCTCCTTCTAGGCGGGTGTCTTTTGAGGTGCGGGTTGAACGTCCCAGAGGAGCCCTTTTAGCTCAGCCATTACCTGGGTATTTGTGAAATGCGCTCCATCAATTACGCTGGAGGGGCAGGCTGCTACGCAAGTTCCACAGCCCTGACAGAGTGCTGTAATTATCCGGGACACCTTCTTCTCGTCGTCAAACTCAATTGCGTTGTAGGGGCAAAGATTATTGCAAATTCGGCATCCTGAACATTCATCTTCACGAATACTCGCCCGTACGGGTTCCATCATCACGGTCCCTTGATTGATAAGCTTGGCCACCTGGGAGGCAGCCGCTCCGGCTTGGGCTACAGTTTCAGGGATGTCTTTAGGTCCCTGGCAGGCGCCGGCAATGAATATACCATCTGTCATCGTGGAAACAGGAGCGAGTTTAGGATGACGCTCAGTGAAGAATCCGTCAAAACCGCAACCCATTTTAAACAATTGAGAAACCTCTTCTGAATCGTGCCGTGCTTGCATGCCCGAACTGAGGAGTACCATATCTATGGGTGTGCGCTGCTGTTTTCCCAGTAAGGTGTTTTCGGACTGGATGATAAGTTTACCTTCTTCAGCTGGGTTTCGGCCTACATCTGTAATTTCTGCCACACGTCCGCGAACAAAGTGGGTGCCTTCTTTCAGCAGACGGTGATAAAACTCTTCGTAACCCTTTCCAGGAGTTCTCATATCCATGTAAAAATTGTAAACAACCGCTTCCGGTATGTGCTCATGGACCAGGTGGGCAAATTTTAGCGAATACATGCAGCAAACTTTGGAGCAGTATTCATTGTAGTTTTGATCTCGAGATCCAACGCAGTGGACGATGGCCACGCTCTCCGGTTCAGTTACGCCGTCTCGCAGGACAATGTGACCTTCTGTAGGGCCTGAGGCATTGACCATCCGTTCAAATTCAAGACTGGAGAATACATTGGGCAAGCGTCCATAGCCATATTGAGGAATCCTGCGTGCGTCAAATAGATCATATCCCGTCGCGAGGATAATGTTCCCAACTGTGATGTTAAGGATTTCATCTTCTTGGTCAAATTTAATCGCATCAGTCGGGCAAAATTTTTCGCAGGCCCGGCATTTTCCATTTTCGAAGTAAGTGCAGTTGTCTTTATCAAGAACCGGGTAGCCTGGGACGGCTTGAGGAAACGCTCGGTAGATTGCTTTCCGATAGCCTAGCCCAGCCCCGTAATCTTCATCAATCACTTTTACAGGACATTTTTCTTCACAGATTCCGCAGGACGTACACAATTCTTCTATCAAACAGCGGGCTTTCTTTCGGACCTTGACAGTGAAATTGCCGATATATCCTTCTACGTCCTCAATTTCACTGAATGTCAATAAGGTGATGTTGTCGTTTTGACCCACATCAACCATTTTTGGAGTGAGGATGCAGGCCGAACAGTCCAGGGTAGGAAAGGTTTTATCAATTTGGGCCATATGACCGCCAATTGTCCCTTCACGTTCTACAAGATAGACCTGGTTTCCTGCTTCGGCGAGTTCCAGCGCTGCAGTGATTCCTGCTATCCCGCCTCCTACAATCAGCGTAGCGGGATTGATGTCAACTGGAATTTTCTCTAAAGGAACCTGGTGAACCACCCGCTCAATGGCACCGTTTACAAGAGCTTTGGCTTTCTGGGTAGCAGCTGCTTTATCATTAGTTGCCCAGGAACCATGTTCCCTGATATTTGCCATTTCAAAAAGGAATGGATTTATTCCCCCGCGTTCTGTAGCTTCCCGGAATGTTTTTTCGTGCATTAGCGGGGAACAGGAGGCAACAACAATGCGGGTTAACCCTTTTTCTTTGATGTCTTTTTCAATGAGTTCCTGACCGGTGTTAGAGCACATGAACTCATAATTGCGGGAAATTTCCACATTGGGGTTATTTTTTGCCCATTTGGCGACATCTTCCACATCAATGGTTCCTGCAATGTTGGAACCGCAGTGGCATATATAAACTCCAACCTTTTCCAGCTGTTCGGGGATTTGTTTTTTATCATTCATGGATTATCCCTCCTCGATCATGATTGGCATTGGAAGGCCGGACGTTTTCTGAACCTTCTTACTTTTTTTGACCGGTTGTGGTGCTTCATCGCTTATTTTTTCTAAGGCAGCCCTGGACGAAACAATTTCTTTCCCGAAACCTAATTTTTTCGCTGGGATCCCAAAAGCCAACCCCATGAGTTGTGTGAAATAGACTATCGGAATATGGTAGTCTGTTCCAAATCGGGCGTTTACAGCATCCTGATATGCATCCAGGTTCAACTGGCACATAGGGCAGATAGTGGCGATCATATCAGCTTCATTATCAGCGGCATTTTTCAGCAGATGACGGATGAGCTCCAGGGCTGTATCTTCACTGATTTGGGTCATATGCCCCCCACAGCATTGAGCTTTTAAGGGGAAATCGACCACAGTAGCTCCTAGTTTTTCGATCAACTTATCCAAAGACATGGGGTGCTCAGGGTCATCGAAACTATCCATTGCGGCTGGCCGGGGAACCAGGCAGCCGTAGTAGGGAGCGACCTTGAGATTGTAAAGCGGTTTCTGTACTTGTTCCTCAATAGCTTCAAACCCAACGTCCAGGACAAGGGTTTCCAGGAGGTGCTGCACATTAATGCTTCCCGGTTGGTACTGAAGCCCGCCTGCTTCCAATGCGGTATCAACTTTCTGTTTTAGATCAGGTGTTTCTGCGAGATAGTGATCAGCTTTCTTTAAGTTTAGATAACATGCGCTGCAAGGAGCTACCAGGTTCTCGCCGATATTTTGATCGGCAGCTAGCGCTAAATTGCGGCTGATCAAGGCAAAGGCCGGGATTTTATTTAACGCAATATATTCTGTGGCACCGCAGCAGTTCCAGTCATCCACCTCTACAAACTCCAGGTTCAAAGGTTTAGAGATGGCCATGGTCGAGTCATGGTAAGCGCGCGCGTTACGTTCCAGTGAGCAGCCGGGATAATAGCCATATTTCATGCTGCACCTCCAAGCTCTTTGGCTTTATTAAGGATAGATTTCAATTGGGATATGTTTTTTATCTTGGTGGGGGTGATATCCATGCGGCCCTTTGTAAACAGCTTAAGGCCCATTCCAGTTGCCAATTTTATTGCACCGAGAGGATGGTAGCGAAGGTGGTACCTGGTTGCTATACCTAATTCGAAGCTGCGCCCATTGTTTTCAACAAAATTCATAAAAGTTTCCGAGAATTCCGGAGCCTTGTCCAGATCAGCCTCTTGGTAGTGTCCAGCTTGAATGGACATTCGTTTAAGTGAATACATGAGATCTGTGATAGGTATCTCTTGCGGGCATCGAACCGTGCAGTAATAACAAGAAACGCAATACCAGGAGGTATTGCTTCGTAGAACTTCATCTTTCATCCCGGCATCTATCATGGCGAAAATAGTTCGCGGGGAGTAGTCCATGTCAGGACCAGAAGGGCAGGATCCAGAACAGGTACCGCATTGCAGGCATGTTTTTAAATTTTCTGCCAGACCAAGGGTCTCCGCGACAACCTCATCGTAAAAAGTGGGGGGGCGGGATGTTAATGAATCAGTCATAACAGCCTCCTAAAAGAGAATGAAGTGAAGTCGTAGAGCGATTATTGGAATCGGATAAAATTCGGTAGTGGGCACTGATAAATTAATCTATAGTAGTATAGATAACGAGGATTTATTCTTATAGTGAAGAATATCACAAATTAGGAGTACATAATCACTAAGCTAAAACAATTAATGAATTGTTGGAACATAAAATTGTTGACAAAGCAAATAATGTGCAAAAAATGTGACGACAGTGTTTTTATTCACTTTTCATTAATTACTTTAAGTTGAGCGAAAGGTTAACCATTTATTAAAAATTTCTTGTCAATAAGCTTACTTAATGTATTGGTCTTTAGACTGAGGTAAAATAAAATCAGGAAACTTTAAGCAGGTAATAGAGGAGATACTCATAATGCCAGGTAAGGATTATTTAGAAGAAAAAGCGATTAATACTATTCGATTTTTATCTGCAGATGCTATTCAGAAGGCAAATTCAGGACACCCTGGATTGCCAATGGGCACTGCAGCGCTTACTTATACACTCTGGACACGTCATTTGCGTCACAACCCAAATAATCCGGGTTGGTCAAACAGGGACCGATTTATTTTATCCGGCGGTCATGGGTCGATGCTTTTATACTCAATGCTGCATTTGAGTGGTTATGATTTGTCACTGGACGATATTAAAAATTTCCGTCAGTGGCAGAGCCTGACTCCGGGACATCCCGAATATGGCTTAACCCCGGGAGTAGAAACAACAACGGGACCATTAGGGCAGGGATTTGCAAATGGTATCGGGTTCGCGATAGCAGAAGCTCATCTTTCCGCAATTTTTAATCGCCCGGGTTTTCCCCTTATCGATCACTATACATATGGATTGGTAACAGATGGGGATTTGATGGAAGGTGTAACTTCTGAAGCAGCATCTCTGGCGGGGCATCTGAGGTTGGGGAAAGTTATCTACTTATACGACGATAACCGGATCTCAATCGATGGGAGCACAGATTTAACTTTCACCGAAGACAGAGGAGCCAGATTTGAAGCATATGGATGGCATGTTCTCAAAGTTGATGACGGAAATGATGTCAGCGCAGTAGACCAGGCAATTCAGCTGGCAAAAGATGATCCACGTCCATCCCTCATCGTTTGTCGGACGCATATCGGATATGGCTTGCCTACCAAGCAGGATACAGCAGCTGCCCACGGCTCTCCTCCAGGTGACAAGGAATTAGACGCGGCTAAAAATGCCATGGATTGGCCTATCGAACCATGGTTTTACATTCCTGAGGAGGTACTGGAATTTTTCCAGGAAGCTAAGGTACAGGGATTGGAATCAGAGAATAGATGGAATGAATTGTTTACTTCATACGAAGAGAAATACCCAGATGAAGCAGCTGAATTAAAACGAAGATTAGCTGGCGATCTGGCTAGTGGCTGGGAAGAAAAAATGCCAAAATTCCCCGCCGATCCAAAAGGGATGGCGACCAGAGCAGCTTCTGGCAAGGTAATTAATGCGCTTTCCTCCGCAATTCCAGAATTAATTGGTGGGTCAGCGGATCTTGCCCCCTCGAACAAAACCTGGTTGGATGGAAACCTGGATTTTCAGGCGGATCAATATCAAGGCAGGAACTTTCACTTTGGAGTGAGAGAACATGGTATGGGTGCTGTGATAAATGGCATGGCAATCCATGGAGGTGTAATCCCCTATGGTGGCACTTTCCTGGTGTTTTCTGATTATATGCGCGGGGCGATTCGGATTTCTGCTTTATCACATATCCCAAGCATCTGGGTTTTTACCCACGACAGCATCGGGGTCGGAGAAGATGGGCCAACTCATCAACCGGTTGAACACCTTGCTGCTTTAAGGGCAATTCCTGATTTAGTGGTATTGCGACCTGGCGATGCAAATGAGGTGGCACAAGCCTGGGCATACGCTATTCGACACAGGGAAGGACCTACAGTACTGGCGCTGTCCCGACAGTCCATGCCCGTTTTGGATAGGTCTTTGTATTCTCCTACGGAGGGGGTTCAGCGGGGTGCTTATGTTCTAGCTGATATCGGTGATCATGATCCAGAAATCATTTTGATGGCGTCTGGTTCAGAAGTTGATTTAATCATTAAAGCAGGAGAGAGATTAGCTGCTGAGGGAAAAAATGTCAGATTGATCTCATTTCCAAGTTGGGAGCTTTTCCGGAAACAAGAAAAGTCCTATCAAGAGCTTGTATTAAATCCAAAAATAAAAACACGCCTGGCTGTTGAGGCTGGAGTAGCCCAGGGGTGGAGAGAGTGGGTAGGGGACAAAGGTATAATTTTATCCATTGACCGTTTCGGCGCCTCCGCTCCAGCCGGAAAGATATACGAAGAATTTGGATTATCAGTGGATGACGTAATAAGAAAATCGGAAGAATTATTAAGGAAGGTGGGGTGATGCGTATTGCAGTTGGAACAGATCATGGGGGATATCTTTTGAAAGAGACCATTATTGCTGTTATCAGCGAAACAGGTCACGAAGCACTTGATTTCGGAACGGATTCCGAGGATAGTGTAGATTACCCGGATTTTGCTGAGAAAGTGGGCAGTGCGATTCAATCCGGAAAAGCGGACCGGGGAATTGTCATCTGTGGATCAGGTATTGGAGGGTGTATTGCTGCCAATAAGATGCAAGGAGTATATGCAGCGATTTGCCATGATGTATACAGCGCACAGCAAGGTGTTGAGCATGATGATATGAATGTCCTTTGCCTTGGCGGACGGATAATCGGAACCGAATTGGCAAAAGTGTTGGTTAAGACTTTTCTGGAAGCCAGATTTGTGGGGGAGGACCAGGGACAGGAACGTCATAAGCGCCGGGTAGAAAAAGTTAAAAAGCTTGAAAAAGAAGGAAAACAATCATGACCCCCACAATACAGAAACTCAACCAGATTGGTCAATCAATCTGGTATGACAACATTGAAAGAAAGCTGTTGAAGGACGGCACTCTGGAAGGGATGTTTAACCGAGGTGAGATTCGCGGCATAACGTCAAATCCGAGTATTTTTAATAAGGCGATCAGCCAGTCCGATGAATATGATGAAGAAATTAAATCCCTCACCCGGGAAGGTTTATCCAGAGAGATTGTTTACGAAAGCCTGGCGATAAGTGATATACAGGCAGCAGCTGATTTGTTTCGACCTTTGTATGATCAAACCGATGGAGGTGATGGATTTGTAAGTCTGGAAGTTAGTCCTTATCTCGCCCATGACACTGATCAGACGATAAGTGAAGCAAATAGGCTTTGGAATGATGTAAACAGGCCCAATTTAATGGTAAAAATCCCGGCCACAAAAGCGGGTTTGCCGGCAATCACCGAAACCATTGCTGCTGGAATTAACGTTAATGTCACTTTAATCTTTAGCCTGGTCCGTTATCGCGAAGTAAGAGAAGCCTACCTGGCAGGTCTTGAAAAAAGAGCATCTGCTGGAAAACCAGTTGCGAATATCGCATCTGTGGCTTCATTCTTCATCTCCAGAATTGATTCAAAGGTGGATAAACAGCTTGAAGCTCTCACAAAAACAGCTGTTCCAGAAGAGAAAGGGCGAAGCGAAGGGCTGATGGGAAAGACTGCTGTGGCGAGTGGAAAATTGGCGTTCCTGGATTACGAAGATACATTTGGGGATAAAGGAACCCGGTTTGGAAAACTTAAATCGCTGGGAGCAAAACGTCAGCGGGTCTTGTGGGCTTCCACCAGTACTAAAAATCCAAAATATTCAGATACAAAGTATGTAGAGGAAATGATCGGCCCGTTTACAATTAATACAATTCCTCCAGCTACCCTGGAAGCTTTCCTGGATCACGGTGTGGTAGAGCAGACAATTGATCAGAACCTTGAGGAGGCACACAAGGTTATGATAGGTTTATCCGGGTTGGGCATTGATCTTGATCAAGCCACTCAGGAATTGGAAGCTGAGGGTGTAAAATCCTTTGCTGATGCTTATACATCTTTGTTGGATTCGCTGCAAAACCGGATGCTTGATTTCCAGAAGTAAGATAATAATTTACCAGGATAAAACACATCTTTTGTTATGAATAAAACTCAATTCAAAGCTGATTTTGAGGGGAACAAGGAAATCTGGCTGGCAGCAGAAAGGTTGGTTTCTCCCCGGGCAGTTGAACGGGAAGAAGCTCTTGACTACCTGGTAGAGCAGGGTGCGCCTGCGAAATCTCCCCTGATTGCTTATCTGTTGGCAACAAGACTTTCCGATCCGGAGCTGGAAGTGCGCTGCCATATGGTCAAGGCCCTGGGAGATGTTTTGTCAAGCGTGGAACAGGGAGAGCAGTTGCCAGATAATGTACTCAGGCATCTGCAAGGTTTCCTTGCTCATTTGAACAAGGAGCAGATTTTAGATTTATTGGAAGTATCCGGGCAATATCTCTCTGCTGAGGAAAGCCTAATTGAAATCTTTAAATTGTGCTCCTATGCAGGAAATGTCCTGAGTGGTATAGTGAACGACCGAAAAATTCAACTGGGTATCAGGCAGAAAGCAATATATTTTTGTGGAGAGGCTGGATTTCTAGAGGTAAATACAGCTCTGCAAGTCCTTGTAACGAAGATTGAGAAGAGGAACCAGGTCTTGCGTAAATTTCCTTTAAAAAGAAATGCCAGGGTAGAGAATCAACTCTATCCTTATCTGATTGCAGCGCTGGAGAAATTAGGTAAAAGTCTCCCAGCAGGAAAGGAAACAGTATGATGAGAAAGCTGCAGATTATTCTTTCAATTATATTCTTGGGATCAGGGTTGGTGTTGTTCTTGGCAGAAACCAGTCTTGTCCAGGCATCCGATGCTTATCAGCAGCCGACAGTAGCGATCGCTACCGTTACCGGGACCCCCAGTGGCCCAATCGCAATAGTTTACTCTGACCCGGAGGATCAAATTAATGTTCGGTCCGGTCCGGGTGTTTCTTACCCCAAAGTAGGCGTTTTAATCAATCGTCAAGAAGTGCCTGCTCTGGCAAAAACAGAGGGAGGAACCTGGATTAAGATTGTATATCCAGGTGTGCCGGAGGGTGTCGCCTGGGTTTATGCTCCTTATGTACGTGTAACTGGAGAGCTGCCAATTATCCCTAAACCCCCAACACCCACTCCTGAAACAACACCGACTATTGATCCGACACTTGCTTCCCAGTTTATTTCAGAAATTCCGCCGACCAGAAAACCTACCTTTACGCCGCCGCCGCCTTTGATTATTCCAACCTACGATTCCTCTCCGATAACAAGCGGAGCCGGAGGTCTTCCCAGTGGATTTATTATTTTAGTGTTGGTCTCGATTGGTGTGTTTGGTCTGGTGGTATCGTTTTTGCGCAGGTCCTAAATCAAAAATGAATTAAATAAAAAAACCAGGATTATTTGAAAATCCTGGTTTTTTGTTTAGGAAAATTATCCACACCCTGTAGAAGGATCACAGCCCGCACAACCAGCAGCGGCTGGTTGAGGGTTGTCTACTTCTATGGTGAAACCGCTCCGGCCATTTTCTTCGACAAATTTTACGGTTGCTTTCTGAAGATATGCCAGGGTTTGGTCATCCACGATGACCTTTACGCCATGACTTGAATAAACTTGGTCGCTGTCGCTGACCTTGTCATCCAGGGACATGCCGTACTGGGGACCCCCTCAACCAACGCCCGAGATGAAGATTCTCAGGGAATGTTCGGATAGATCTTGTTCTTTTATTAAAGTCTTGATGGCGATTGCGGCTTCTGGAGTCAGAGAAATGTTTTGGGGGTTTTCCATTTTTGTCCTATCATTGAAATTAATAAATTGATGTAGGGGATTGTAGCAGGAATAGGCGCTATGTCAACAGTGAATAAGCGCATGATTACAATTTAAACTTTATAATAAATAGTAATGCTGAATATACTCGACATTTGGAAATGATATAATCCCTCAGCTACTCAAGACAACCATGGGGACTGTGGTAATTTATGGAAACGATAAAAGAAAAGAGGACGTTATTATCTGTTCTGGCCCATCCTGATGATGAATCTTTCGGAATGGGAGGAACCCTGGCAATGTACGCTGAGGATGGAACAGATGTACATCTAATATGTGCTACGCGTGGAGAAGCTGGTGAAGTGGCCCCGGAATTTTTGGAGGGACAGACATCTATTGCTCATTTGAGAGAGATGGAATTACGCTGCGCGGTAGATAAGCTTGGTATAACGGAAGTTCAATTATTGGACTATCGTGATTCCGGTATGTCTGGCAGCGCAGATAATTCAAACCCTGAGGCGTTGATTAACGTGCCTCAAGATCAAGTCGCAAAGGAAATTGCTGAATACATCCGGCAAATTAAGCCGCAAGTTATTTTGACTTTTGATCCAATTGGGGGATATAAACACCCTGATCATATTTTTATTCATCAAGCTGCTACAAAAGCATTTTATTTAGCCGGTGATCCTGCTTTTAAGAGTTCTAACCCCCCATATAAGCCTGGAAAATTGTATTACCATACCATCCCGCGTCGTTTTGTCCGGTTTACTGTGCGCATGCTGCGATTGATGGGAAAAGATCCCAGCAAATATGGAAAAAACAAGGACATTGACTTGACTCAAATTGTCAGTCAAGATTTCCCGGTTCATGCCCGGATAAATTATAAATCTGTCAAAGGTAAAAAAGATGCTGCTGCGGCCTGTCATGCCAGTCAAGGCGGAGGAGGTTTGCCGAGGGGGTTTATCAAGTGGGTTTTATGGCTGCTGGGAATTAAATCGGAAGATCAATTTATGCAAGCTTATCCGGTACCTGGTTCGAATATGATCGGAACCGATTTATTTACAGGTATTGAGGATTAGGACTTTATACTAATCTATCTTAAGAATTATCCGATGAATGGAAAATTAAATTAAAAACCCCCACGTTTTTGTGGGGATTTTTGACTTAAAGGAATTAAATTCCAAATTGAAAGGTTAGTGAAAATGATGCATAACCTCCCAGATCTCCCGAAAGCTGATAATACTCAGGGAAGGTAAGTGATATTTAATAGTGGGTCAGGCCATTCCATGAGGCATTTATATGCTGCACCAGTATCGTCGTGTTCCAGTTCCATCCTGAATTGGAAGTGACCAGCGCCATTGGCATTCACGAAATTTTGTAAAATACTGGTAATGTTTACTGGTGTTGCGATCCCACTACCAGAGGAGACGGAAAGCAGGGTGGCGGTTGGGGATTGATTAAAATCACTCGGGTAATTCGGAACAGCCCCATAATTAATCTGCAAAGCTTTGAGGGGGTGTAAAAATTCAAAGCAGCTATTACCAGAAAAATTGCTCAGATCAAGTGTGGCTGATTGAATAGTTGAACTGGTTGACAATCCAGACAGACTTCCCAAGTTGTAATCTACAAAGGCTCGCATTGGATCGCCGTTGGGTGCTATCCCTAGACGAGTATCACTGCTCATCCCGCCTATGCTCACCGTCTTGCTGCGGCTGGCATCCCGGTGTAAAACTTCAGATTCAGGCTCAGGTGTATTTGTCGGTACAAATACTTCGATTTCAACCCAAAACAAACCACTACTGCTGTTGGTAACGCCAAATAACACATCGGAAGGATCTCTTAATTGCCAGTTGCCACGGTAAGTACCGGAAGCGGATGGTGCAGTTAGATCAACAGATATATCTACATTTTGCTCAGGGTTGACCGTTCCTGCTGTAAGTTGAACTGATGCAGGAGCGTCCATCGCATCACCGCCCGAAAATACAATATCGTACCCGGATGTCCAGGCGCATGACCCTACATTTTTTAGCCGCCAGGTTTTTGTAAATGTCTCACCGGGTTCAAATACTGTGCCATCAGGGATAGTTATATCCGATAAGAATTTTGCTAAATTACAGGGAATTGGTGTATTCGAAGGGGTTGGGGTATCCGGTTGAGGTGTATTTGAAGGCTCAGGAGTATCAGTTATCTCTAAATTGGGATCAGGGGTGGCGGTGGTATCAACAGATTCTGTGTAGTTGGGTTGAGGTGAGCCTTCTAATCCAGCGGCTACTGTCTCGGCTACCGAAGTGTTTATTATCGCAGTTTTTTCTGCTGGAGACAAATCACCCTGCGGCATATTACAGGAACTTATGACCAGGGAAAGCAGGAGCAGGAAGATCAAAATGAGTTTATTATTGATTCGCAAGATAGTACCTCCCTCAGGGGATGAAAGAACCATAAGGTTATCTTGCCCCTTGAAAATTGCAGGTGGGGCTTTTTTCTATTGTAGTCTGCTTTTGATGACCTAGCAATAGATTGTTATTATAAATCTTCTGAAAAAAATGAGATACAGAACTAACGATCGCGGAGAAAGATTATTGGGATAATGAACACTTTGTAAATCAGAGGGCTTTTGCTGAATAAATTTCAGGAATTCCGGTTAGGAACAAGATAGATGCCGGGTATGCTGACAATCGTTGTAATTCCCTTGATGATCATGTTGCTGACGAAAATTGAGATCACAACGGAAGTTGGAAATAACCTCCAAAATGCCAGAAAACTAAAGAGGAAACTGTCTATGGGGATGCTGAACAAATTGCTGAATAAGACCCGTGCCCATTGGTACTTTTTAGTTACTTTTTCAACCCAGAATCTATACCCTTCGGTGTCTATAAGCTCGGATACCACTTCGGCGATAATTGATGCCGCGACGATGCGCCAAATGGGAGAAAGCACCAACCCGAATTCTTCCTGAAGACCAACAGTTAAATCCGGAGGCAGCAGCGATACAACCCTGAAAAATAAAGCCATGAAAATATTGATCCCTGCCGCAGTGAGAATTAGAATTCGAGCTGCTTTGATTCCGGCAACTTTGTGAACCATGTCCCTCAAAGTAAAGGTCAGTGGGTAAATAAATGTTCCGGCATCGATTGAATAACCTGCAATCATCACGATCCGCAAACTGGCGATATCGGACATCATTTGAGCGGCGACATAAAGTACAGATACCAGGATTGCAGCTGTCATGAGATCACGTTTTTGTTCTTTCACCATGAGATATAGTTACCGGTTCAATAAGGCTAGGATTTGATATTGTTTAATGCTTGCTGGATATGGACAGCGTTTTTGTTAAGTTCATCCCGGGTTGGTAATTCAGCATGACGGGGGCTGAATTCTAACTCAAATCCATCTCCCTCATAGCGGGGAATAATATGCAAATGAAAATGGGGGATTGTCTGCATCGCCGCTTTGCCGTCTGCTAAAAACAAGTTGATTCCTTCACAGCGGATTCCGCTGTTACGAACTGCCTGGGCTAATTCTTGAGAAACGCTAAAGATATGTTTTCCGGTATCGGTTGGCAGCTCGTTGAATTCTTGAAAGTGCTCGTTTGGAATAACCAGAATGTGACCCGGGTTAAAGGGTTGGATATTCATTATTCCTGTGCAGATTTCGTCCTTATATACCACCGTGCCCGGCAGTTCACCAGCTAATATTTTGCAAAAAGGGCAATTATCCACCGCGGTCTCCTTTTTATCCTTTACTTATTCCTTCAGAGCTGATCCAGACAATTTGCAAATAAGATTCAAATCCACAGATTTCTTTGGAGTTTCTATTCAGCTTCTTCTACTGCGGATGAAATTTCTCTCGTAATAATTAACTCTCGTACTGCATCAATCTCTGGACCCCATAATGCGTCCCCGGCTTGATAGGGAACGACATCTCTAATACAGCGAAAAGCCGCGCTGGTTCCAATTCCGAGTTTGGTATGAGGTATATCGCGGATCCGGATATCCAAAGCCCGGGCGGCTGTATAGAGCTCAATGGCCAACACATGGGCTGTGTTGGCTATAATCTGGCGCGTGTGCCTGGCTGCGGTCATAGAATTTGCGTTGTGATCTTCCTGCGCAGCTGATGTAGGGAGGGAATAAGTGGAATCCGGCGTTGCCAGGGATCGGCTTTCCAGAACCAACGAAGCGGCAGTATATTGGGGCATCATCATACCCGAATTCAAGCCAGCGTTCTCGTGCTGATCAACCAGCATTGAGGGGAGATTTTCGTTCAATTTGCCATCAGTCAGTCGGAAGACACGGCGTTCTGCAATCCCGGCTATCTCTGTCATGGCTATTCCCAGATAATCCATAACGAGCCCGACAGGTTCACCATGGAAATTTCCTCCTGAAATCGCTTCTCCTTCGCCAAACAAGAGGGGATTATCAGTCGCTGCGTTGATTTCACGGCTGATAACTCCAGTTGCAAAAGTCAGTGTTTCCCGCGCAGGACCGTGAACCTGAGGGCTGCAGCGAAGTGAATAAGCATCTTGAACCCTATTGGTAGAATCCAACAGGGAACTGCCTCTAGTGAGCTCGCGGACCCTTTCTGCAACGGTTATTTGGCCTGGATGCTGACGGGATTCGTGAATGCGGGGGTCAAAAGCGCTGGAAATACTCAGCAACGCTTCCAGGCTCATTGACAGGCTGATTTCTGCAATGGAGAGCAGGTTTTCCGCATCGATGCAGGCAAGGGCGGCAATGGCTGCAGAAAAAGTAGCACCATTGTTTAAGGCGATTCCTTCCTTTGCCTCTAGAATAATTCGCGGTATGCCAGCTTTATTCATCGCCTCTTTACCGCTGGTTAATTCTCCCCCGTATTCTGCAAAGCCGGACAGCTGATCTAAATCTTCTTCATCGGTTGATAGAACCAGCGCGAGGTGTGATAGGGGAGCAAGGTCTCCTGACGATCCGAGCGACCCCTGAGAGGGGATGACCGGATGGATGCCGCGGTTTAACATCTCCAGCAAGGTTTCAATCAGCAGCAGACGCACTCCCGAAAATCCTTTCGCCAGAGTGTTTACCCGGATCAACATGGCTGCCCGCACAACCTCGCGTGGTAATGGGTCTCCTGTGCCTACAGCATGACTGAGGATCAAGTTCCGGTTTAGCAGCCTGGATTCATGGCTGGAAATCTGCCGGTCTGCAAAGATCCCGAAACCCGTATTAATTCCATAAACAGGGTCTCCCCGGTTGATGATTTCTTCCACCCATTTTCGGGATTGTTGGATTTTGGCTGCAGATTCCCGGGAGAGAGATATTTCCTCACCCTTAACCGCTACCTGTCTTATCTCTTGAATTGAAAGTGATTTTCCGTCAATAACAATCATAAAGAATTGGCCTCATAATTAGGGTTGCCAGGCTTACACATGCCCCGTTTTTACCAGGGAATGGATATCTCACATGTCTGAGCTCGATCTTTGTCTATATATTTGTACATCGTCACGTTTGTGAAAGGTTCCTCGAGAATATTGTCATGAATTGCCCAGGACCGCAATCGAATTTTCCCGGCTGCGTCTGGATGCCGGAACGCGGAACTGTTATTCAGGAGTGGAATAAGATCGCCATCTGGAGCAAACCCTTGTTCAATTCTCGTCATAAATCTTTTCCCGGATTGGTATAAAAAGCCATATTTCTCAAATATAAGCGCTACATGATAATACAGCGGCTCGACAAAAAACAGCTCTTGTCTCATACTGGCGGCGAAACATTCAAATGCCAGTAAAGTCTCCTTGAATAAATGAGGCCCCCGGTAGATTTGGCCCGGGGCAAGTCCTGCCTTAAATGCCTTTTCTTCTGCAATCAGGTTTCGCTGGTTGGTTCCGAAACTAGTTTTCGATCCGTCGGGAAGGCGGTCCACGTCATAGCGGGTTGAGTTGATATCATTCATGCCGTATAAAAGAATATGGATTTGCCCATGAATTGAGTCTGTGAGATGGCCAAACAGAATTGGATCTTGGGCCTCTGCAGAATGATAAAGGGCAATTTCTGTGTCAGTGGATCCGGAAGGGCAATGAAGCTCAATAAGATCCCTGCCTTGGGAATCATGTAAATCTTTCTGGATATTAAACATTTCCAGCAATTCCGGAGGGATAATTTTTCGATAGATCCCCCTTTTTTTATTGGATGGAAGCTGATTTATTCCGGCGATAGTTGATGGAAGACTCATTGTATTTCTTAGTCCAATTAGGGGGACTGAAAATGGGTTTACAAACCAATTCGTCTGCGATCGCGTTCTGCCTCACGTTCTGCATCGCGTTCAGCAATCTTTTTCCGCTTATCCCTCAATTTTTTACCTTTTGCAACCGCGATTTCTACTTTCGCCACTCCGTGGACTAGATAGACTCTTAAGGGCACGATCGTATGACCTTTAATTCTGACTTTGTCCCAAAGGTCCAGTATTTCCTTTTTGTGCAAGAGGAGTTTTCGTCGCCTATTAGGATTATGATTATACAAACTTGCTTGCTCATAGGGATGGATGTAGGAGTCGACCAGCCAGGCTTCTTCACCATCTACCTGGATATAAGCCTGATCAATACTGATCTGGTGATTGCGTATAGACTTAATTTCTGAACCTTGAAGGACAATACCCGCTTCGTAGGTATCCAGAATATGGTAATTAAAATACGCTTTTTTGTTCTTTGTAAATATCTTCCTGCTCATGAGTAGAATTTTAGCACAGATTGGATTTCAACTAAGTGTTTAGTAAATACTTATCCTTGTTCCGTGACCTGTATTGTGCCAATCACAGTGGTTCTTATAGGGGGGATCATAGGCTGGGTTCACCCAGCGGAAAACCCATTTTGCGTCATGATTTCTCATGTTTATACAGCCGTGACTCATTTTATTTCCGAAATTGTTGTGCCAATAAGTACCATGGAAAGCAACACCGGTATCATAGATAAAAAACGTTGTCCAGGGAACTCCAGGGAGGATATAACTTCCAGGAGCGCCAGTAGCTACTACGTTTCCCATGTGCTTGGAGGGATATTTTGAGGTCACAAAAAAAGTGCCTTGAGGAGTCGCTGTAGCATTAGGATTCTTTAAGGTCACTTCGTTATAACCAAGTCCCGAAGATATTTTTGTGTTAAAGACAAGTTTTTCACCCTCAAAAGCGGAGAGAGTTTGATCTTTCAGAGAGATTTTGATCTGCTTTTGTTCCGGGGGAACATGGATGCTGGTGGGCAGGTATTCAACATCCTGAATGGGGCGGAGATGTTCTCTGCGAACATAGTAAACCAGAGAACTGGAGAGCTGAGAGGTGAGTTCGTACCAATTTTTACCGTCAGGTCCCTTATTAATCCCGGTCAGCCAATGTGTGGTTCCATAGTACAACCTGTACTTCTTTTTCCATCCAGCATATTCACTAAAGGTAAACGCTTCTGTGTACGGCACGGTAATTTCACCCAGCCTGCCGCAGTCTGGTACGGAAAAAATTGGCTGATTTAAGCGGTACATTGTTTGTTGGATGTAGTTTCCTGGTAGATATCCACCCCATACACGATACCAAAGCTGAGGAGAAGATTCCTCAGATAATAACTCCTTTTCGAAATAGAGATGCAGTAATTCATCAAAGACCGTTTCGCGTACGACTTCGCTGTCATAGCTAGGTTCTTGGTAAACCGGAATGATTTTATCGTCGGCAGCGATCCTGCCGATTACCCCTTGAATCCGCCTGGTTTGTTTTGTCTGAAAACCAGGAGAAAATCCTGCGCCAAGTAACCCCAGCAGGGAGATCTTTAAAAAATTCTTACGAGAGATGATTGTCAAATTGGTGCCTCCTCTGAAAATTCTATCGAAGATAGCAAATAATTTCAAGACATATAATTTACAAGAAGAGAAAGAATGGCCTTTGGCATAATGAAATGAAGTTGAAATCGGTATAATAGAGATAGAACCGTGAGGATGAATGATCTTTCAGCCAACCTATCTGGATTTGTTATTGTCAGGTGACCTTAAGAAGAGAGCCGCAGATTTTCAACGCCGATTGAAAGCATGTGATCTCTGTCCCAGGGATTGTGGTGTAAATCGGGTAGAAGGAGAAATCGGCTTCTGCGGTGTGGGGAATCAGGTCTGGGTTAATTCTTACGGACTTCATTTTGGTGAAGAAGATCCACTGCGGGGATGGCAGGGATCTGGAACTATATTTTTCAGCGGCTGTAATCTAAGTTGTTTATATTGCCAGAATGCTGAAATAAGCCAGAAAGTTAGTGGGTCCGAAATCTCTGTAGAAGTTTTAGCAAATGTGATGTTGGAGTTGGAGAACAGGGGAGCTCATAATATTAATCTGGTTTCCCCCACTCATGTCATCGCTCAAATAATCAAGGCAATTTATATCGCAGCCCAACGCGGATTAAAACTTCCGATTGTGTATAACACCGGGGGCTATGATTCCATTCACACCTTAAAAATGCTGGATGGAATTATTGACATTTATATGCCAGATATGAAGTACAGTGAACCAGAAATAAGTGGGAGATTATCCGGTGTGCCTGATTACCCTTCTGTAAATCAAATTGCGGTTAAGGAGATGTTCCGGCAAGTAGGGAACCTGGTAATGTCTACTCAGGGAATTGCTGAACGAGGATTGCTTGTTCGCCATCTGGTTTTGCCGGGTGGATTGGCAGGATCTAAGACTGTCCTGGAGTTCATAGCCAAGGAGATTTCACGAAACACTTATCTAAATATAATGGATCAATACCGGCCAGCCTATCTGGCTGGAAGACACAGTGAAATTAACCGCAGAATCACTTCAGACGAGTACCAGGTAGTAGTTAAAGAGGCGTTAAGGTTAGGTTTAAACCGTTTGGATAAATGCTAAATTCTATCTATGTAGTCCATTTGCTGAGAGAATAGACTGCATCAGATTAAATATCGGGCTAAATCCGTCCTGATGTTATAATACGACCAGCAAAAAAGGTTTAGGAAAAATCTCAGACAGGTAAGTTTTTAGAAGATAATAAACCCCGTATTTGGAGGTTCACTATGTCAGGACATTCAAAATGGTCAACCATAAAACATAAAAAGGCCCAGACGGATGCCCGCCGTGGTGCAGTTTATACAAAGCTTGCCAAAGAAATCCAAATCGCCGCCAGGGAAGGCGGTGGTGACCCTGATGTAAATTTCGGATTACGTTTGGCTGTTGACCGGGCGAAAGCCGCAAATATGCCCAGTTCGAATATTGCCCGGGCGATTAAGCGAGGAACAGGGGAAGATCGCGATGCGGCCATCATGGAAAAAATTCACTATGAAGGTTATGCACCCCATGGCGTTGCAGTAATCTTGAATTGTATAACTGACAACCGAAATCGAACTGTGGCAGATATCAGACATGTGCTTTCAAAACACGGGGGCACTATGGGGCAAGAGGGTTCAGTTTCCTGGCAATTTACGAGGAAATCTTTTTTTAATATCCCCTGCGGCAATCATACCTTTGACGATTTATTTGAAATAGCAATAGAGACTGGGGCCGATGATGTAGTTGAGGAAGAGGAATTTTTTGAAATTGTTGGTCCTGTAGAAATTTTTAAAAAGATCCATGATCGTTTAAAAGAGGCGGCAATTATTCCAGAAGCATCTGGTTTAAGAATGGATCCAAATCAAGAAGTAGAGCTGAACCTGGAAGACACCTTACAGGTTATGAAAACAATCGACATTCTAGAAGAATTGGATGATATCCAGGAAGTTTATTCAAACCTGAAAATTTCCGATGAAGCTCTGGAAGGACTTGGGTAGTTGATTAATATATCAAGGGTTGTGATCGGGATTGATCCTGGAACCGCCATCACTGGATATGGTATTGTCCAGGAGAAGGAAAATGGAGAGTTGGAGTGGATTGCGCACGGTGTGGTGACCACGCCGAGTGATTGGGATGACCCCAAGCGTTTACTTGAGCTTTACCAGAAATTGTGTGAGATTCTTAGTACATACAAACCTGACTGCTGTGCAGTAGAGAAACTGTTTTTTCAAAAAAATGTCAAAACGGCCATTAGCGTTGGACAGGGAAGGGGCGCTGCTTTAATCGCTGCTGCCGCATCTGAGCTGCCCGTTGGTGAGTACACACCTCTAGAGGTTAAGCAGGCGGTTGTGGGATACGGGAGTGCTGATAAGCAACAAGTTCAGCAGATGGTGAAAGTACTGCTGGGTTTGAGTGAAATCCCTCAACCAGATGATGCTGCTGATGCATTGGCAGTCGCTATTTGCCACCTGCATTCAACTAGAAGAAATCAATTACTAAACTATGATTAATCAAGATCTTTTTCTTCGTTTTGGAGCGGCTTTACTAATCGGGGTACTGATTGGTATGCAGAGAGAGTACGCCTACAGCACAAACAAAGAGGGCGGGTTATTTGCCGGTGCCAGAACTTTTGCCTTGATGAGCTTGTTTGGGGCTCTAGCAGCTCTCCTGTCAGATCTTTTTCTTTCTCCCTGGGTTTTCATCGTACTGATAGTTCTCCTTGGAGTCATGGTCATTGTGGCTTATTTCATTTCGGCGTCAGAGCGGGACGAAATTGGATTGACTACCGAGGTGGCAGCCTTGATCACCATTCTGATTGGAGGAATCTGTTATTTGCATTCCGTGGAAGTTGCCGCAGCTCTTGGAGTGGTAACAACAGTTCTTCTGGCTGTGAAATGGGAACTTCGTCAATTTGTGAAAGTGATAACGCAAGAAGATGTTTTTGCAACGCTGCAATTTGCAGTAATTACCGCGATTATTTTGCCAGTTTTACCCAATAGAACTTTTGGTCCTTTTCCACTGGATGTGTTAAATCCCTACCAGATCTGGAAAATGGTAATTTTTATTTCAGGGATTAATTTTCTTGGATATATCCTGGTTAAAGTAGTCGGTCCCAAAAAAGGAATTGGCATCAGCGGTCTATTGGGAGGATTGGCATCCAGTACGGCAACCACACTTAGTTTTTCCCAGCGTAGTCAAACTCAGGATGGACTCGATAAGCCTTTTGCAGTAGCAATCATCGCTGGATGGGTGATCATGTTTCTTCGGGTGATTGTCGAAGTTGCTGTTGTGAACAGTCGTCTGCTTCCCTATATCTGGCCGGCAATGGCAGCGATGGGAATTTCAGGATTGCTTTATGCTTTATATCTTTACTTTTCACAAACTGCTATCGACGAGGAAGAGTTAAATCTTTCAAATCCGTTTGAACTCGGACCGGCAATAAAATTTGGACTGCTTTATGCGCTGATCCTTCTGGTAACCAAGGCTGCTGAAGTGTATATTGGCGAAAGAGGGTTGTATCTGACCAGTTTCTTAGCCGGACTGGCTGATGTAGACGCGATCACGCTCTCCATTGCTGACCTGACAAAAACCGGGCAGGGTGTAGCATTATCTACAGGTAAAATAGCGGTCATTTTAGCTGCGATTTCAAATACAGCAGCGAAAGGGGTTCTGGTATTTTCACTTGGCTCTCGATCACTGCGTAGATATATTTGGCCGGTTATGATTATCATGTTGACAATTGGTTTGGTTTTTGTGTTTTTTATCTGAGAATACATATGATAGCTAGCATTCAAGGAAAAGTACTCTTATTAGGGGAAGATAATCTTGTTGTTGATGTTGGTGGAATTGGTTATCTGATTTATGTCCCGAAAATTCTCCCAGCTACTTTGCGCCGGGGTGAAAAAGTATCCTTGCTCACCCACCTGGTTGTCAGGGAGGATTCGTTAACTCTCTTTGGATTTCAAGATCAGGAAGAGGTTTTTCTATTTCAGCAGTTGATCAAGGTGAATGGAGTGGGTCCCAGGCTAGCACTGGAAACAATTTCCACTCATACACCGGATGTGATCAAGAGAGCTGTTCTGAATAAACAGGAAGAGATTTTTTCCCAGGTATCAGGAATTGGAAAAAAGACTGCTCAAAAAATATTATTATCGCTGGAAGATCGGATTCCACTCGGGGATGATTATGTTTTCACACCTGAGACTGCAGGAATTAACGCAGAGGTACGCGAGGCATTGACTACTCTGGGATACAGTGTTTTGGAAGCCCAGGCTGCCTTGCAAACCATTCCTGATGATGCGCCGCTAGATCTTGAAATTCGATTGACTATTGCTTTGCGTCATTTCAGTTAATGGATAAATTTGCTAGACAATATGCCTACAATCAGTTATCATTTCTAAGGTTGATTTAGGGGAAAAATTTATTGAAATTTGCAGTTCCTTCGGAAGAAAATATCTGAGTTGATCTCAGGATTTTCTTGTAACGCTGGATTGTCTGGGCAGCAGGAGTAGTAACTCTGATTGTAGTATAGTAGCTATTATCGTTATTATTTTTTACATCATTAACAATAGCGGAGGTATCGTGACCGAATCCATAAATCAAATTGCAGCTGAATTTAAAAAATTCATTGATGAATTTGAACCTAAAGCAGGTGTTCAGAGTGTAGGCACAGTGCAGGAAGCGGGTGATGGGATTGCCCGGGTTAATGGTTTGTCCGATGTTCAGGCCCAGGAGCTGGTCCAATTTGAAAACGGCGTCTTAGGGACCGCGTTTAACCTTGAAAAAGATGTTGTTGGTGTCATCATCATGGGGGAATACGATGAGATTGGCGAAGGCATGGAAGTTCGCTCGACAAACCGGATTACTTCTGTTCCTGTTGGAGATGGATTGATTGGACGGGTTGTAAATGCGATTGGACAACCTATTGATGGAAAAGGCCCCATTCAGTATACCGGTTACCGTCCTATCGAATGGATCGCGCCCGGTGTTATTGACAGGAAAGACGTGGATCAGCCTATCCAAACAGGGATAAAAGCAATTGACTCAATGATTCCTATCGGCCGCGGTCAACGTGAATTGATTATTGGAGATCGGCAAACGGGTAAAACCGCTATTGCCCTGGATGCCATCATTAACCAAAAAGGCAAAGATGTCATCTGTATTTATGTTGCAATTGGCCAGAAAAAAGCGGGTATTGCCAGAACCGTAGCAATCCTGGAAGAATACGGGGCGATGGATCACACAATCATTGTTTCCGCGTCTGCAGAAGAGCCCAGCGCACTCCAATATATTGCTCCCTATGCCGGATGTGCGATGGGGGAAGAGTTTATGGAAACCGGCCGCGATGCGCTGATCGTTTATGACGATCTATCCAAACATGCCTGGTCGTACCGAGAGCTCTCCTTGTTGCTCAGGCGTCCTCCTGGACGTGAAGCCTATCCTGGAGACTTGTTTTATCTCCACTCCAGGCTGCTGGAACGAGCTGCTCGCATGGCGGATCAATTTGTCATTGTTCCCGGTGATTTTAAGGAAGAACTGGCAGATGCTGAGGACTCAGTCAACAAAAAAGTGTATATAGGACCATTAGCTAAAGCAGATGCGGAAAAGGATTTGGAATCCGGATCTTCAACAAAAGTAGTAAAAGTAAAAGGTACAGGAGGTTCATTAACTGCACTACCCATCATTGAAACCCTGTTGGGCGATGTGTCTGCTTATGTTCCCACCAATGTAATCTCCATTACAGATGGCCAGATATATCTGGAAAACGAACTTTTTTATTCCGGTATTAGACCGGCTATTAATGCGGGGATATCGGTATCCCGGGTTGGTGGTGATGCTCAATTAAAAGCCATGAAGCAGGTAGCCGGCCAGCTGAGGTTAGAGATGGCTGCCTTCCGTGAACTGGCAGCATTCGCTCAATTTGGTTCCGATCTGGATAAAGCTACCCAGGCGAGATTGGATCGAGGCCGCCGGTTGAGAGAAATCTTAAAACAACCTCAATTTTCTCCTGTGCCAATTGCAAATCAGATTATTGTGATCTATGCCACCACGCATGGATATGCGGATGAGATTGACTTGGCCGAGATGGCTAATTGGGAAAATGGACTGGTTCGTTTTATGGAATCAAGTCATCCTGACCTGATAAAAGCTTTGTTAACTGAAAAAGAGCTGACAGAGAAAATCGAAAAACAACTCAAAACAGCTTTAGAGTCGTTTTCATAGACGGTTTGAAAATATCAGCTAATTTTGAAATGTACGGCAGGCAGTAAATCAAATGGCAAATGCTAGAGAAGTCAAACAACGAATAAAAAGCGTCAAGAATATTTCTCAAGTAACCCGTGCTCTTCAAGCTGTCAGCGCGAGCAAAGTTCGTAAAGCCATAGACCAGTTAGAGGACACACGGCCGTACTCTGTTAAAGCCTGGCAGGTTCTTCAGCATATTGCTAAGCAGCCAGATCGATCGACTTTGCATCCCATGCTGGTGAAGCATTCTTCGGTCAAACGCATAATAGCAATTGTAATTAGCGGAGATAGAGGACTGGCCGGAGCATATAATTCCAATTTGATTCGGACGGTTGAAACCTGGTCTAAATCAATCACGGTCCCGGTTAAGTATATTACAGTCGGTAAAAGAGGACGGGATCTTCTGCTCCGCAGGGGAAAGGACATCATGGCGGAGTTCAGCAACTTACCAGCAGAGCCGTCATATAACGATATTTCGCCAGTAGGAAGAATAGCAGTTGACACATTCCTGGGGGATGAGGTTGATGAAGTTTACTTGGTTTACACTCAATTCGTCAATCGCATGAATCACCAGCCGGTAGTAAAAAAACTGCTGCCGCTGGAAACGGATGTAGATGAAAGGGTGAAGGTTTTTAATGAAATCGAGTCATTGACCGGCGGGTATATATTTGAACCGGATCAAACATCGATCCTTGAAGAAATAATCCCGCGTTTTACTATCCTGCAGGTATTTCATGCTGTGATTGAATCCCTGGCAAGCGAGCATTCAGCCCGGATGGTAGCGATGAAAAATGCCACGGACAATGCAACTGCTTTGGCCGATGCCTTGCAATTGGAATATAACAAAGCCCGCCAGCAGGCGATAACAAATGAGATGTTGGATATTGTCGGGGGAGCAGAAGCAATTTCCGAATAAGGGGAGATAAAACCTGGTGTACTCGGATTAAGAATTTAGTTGAAAGATATTTATTTTGGAGGGTGTAATGACAGAAGGGACCGGACAAATCATCGAGATCAAAGGTGGAGTGATTGACGCTGAATTCCCGGTAGAGGATTTGCCGAATGTTTATGAGGCGTTAATCGTAAAAATCGAAGACGGAGAAGATCTGGTCTTGGAAGTTGAAAATCACCTCGGGTCAGGAGAAGTCCGTTGTGTTGCCATGGGGCCGACTCCCGGTCTTCGTCGGGGGATGCCAGTATTAGCGACCGGTGCGCCAATCCAGGTGCCGGTAGGTGATAAAGTTTTAGGTCGAGTATTAAATGTACTTGGCCAGCCGATAGATGGAAAGGGAGAAGTAAATGCGGACGAGTATTATCCCATTCACCGCCTGGCTCCGCGATTTGAAGAGCAATCTACAGATGTTGAGGTTTTTGAAACCGGGGTCAAAGCCATTGACCTGGTTGCCCCTTTTACAAAAGGTGGGAAGACTGGAGTGTTTGGTGGAGCAGGTGTGGGGAAGACGCTTATTATTATGGAATTAATCCGTTCGGTAGCAACCGAACATGAAGGCAATTCGGTGTTTGCCGGCGTAGGTGAGAGGACCAGGGAAGGGACCCAGCTGTATCGGGAGATGCTGGAGTCCGGGGTGATGAATGATACAGTCATGGTTTTTGGACAAATGAATGAACCCCCGGGAGTTCGACTTCGTGTAGCCCTTTCCGGGTTAGCCATGGCAGAAAAGTTCCGGGACGAAGGGAAAGATGTGTTGATGTTTATTGACAATATATTCCGCTTCAGCCTGGCAGGCGCAGAAGTTTCAGCCCTGTTAGGTCGTATGCCATCTGCTGTAGGATACCAACCGACCCTGGCAACGGAAATGGGAAATTTGCAGGAGAGGATTGCCAGTACAAAAACTGGCTCAATCACATCAATGCAGGCCATTTATGTGCCAGCTGATGATTATTCTGATCCGGCACCGGTTGCCACTTTTACTCATCTGGATGCGACCATTGCGCTTGAGCGCTCCATTGCCGAAAAGGGCATTTATCCAGCTGTAGATCCACTGACCTCAACTTCCCGGATACTGGATCCCAATATTGTGGGACAGGAGCACTACAAAACCACCCGGCAGGTGCAGGAAGTACTCCAAAAATACAAAGACTTGCAGGATATTATTGCCATTCTGGGTATGGATGAACTCAGCGAGGATGATAAAATCGCGGTTTCGAGAGCCAGAAAAATTGAAAGATTCTTCTCCCAGCCAATGTTTGTGGCAGAACAGTTTACAAACTTGCCAGGTAAATATGTTCCCCTCCAGGAAACAATTCGTGGTTTTAAAGAGATACTGGAAGGAAAGCATGATGATTTACCTGAGGATGCTTTCCTGCTGGTGGGAACTATTGATGATGCTGTTGAAAAAGCCGAAAAAAGTAGTTCTGTCTAGGATCAGGAGCGAATCATATGCCTATCCGGTGTGAAATTGTATCCCAGGATCGATTGGTTTTTGAAGGTGAAGCAGATATTGTGATCGTTCCTGGATCATTAGGCGAAATGGGTATCATGCCCGGACATGCGCCGCTTCTTTCGACCCTGGAATTGGGTGTAATCCGCGTCAAAAGTGGTGAGCTGGAAGATGTTTTTACAGTCACTGGTGGTTTCATTGAAGTTCAACCAGACATTGTCACAATTATGGCAGATGCGGCAGAAAACGTTGAAGACATCGACGTCAAGAGAGCTGAAGAAGCGATGGAACGAGCCAGTCAGCTTCTTAAGAAAGATCTATCCGTTGACCCGGATACATATCTTCGAATTGAAGCAGCCTTGAAGCGGTCAACATTAAGATTAAAAATAGCAGCGCAGTACAGAAAACGCGGACAACGGTCCCGACCCCCTGGGATGGGGACCTCAGAATAGGATTATTATGGCGTTATTCTCGCAAGAATTCGGAATCGATTTAGGCACATACTATACGATGATTGCTGAAGAGGGGGTTTTATTAGAACGTGAACCTACTGTAGTTGCCATCGCGATTGATGAACAAAAAATTGTTGAAATTGGACAATCTGCCAAGGAAATGTTTGGTCGGGTTCCGGATTCACTGGAAATTGCCCATCCTCTTCAACACGGTGTGATCGCTGATTATGAAATTACTCAGAAGTTACTGGAATATTTGATCAAGGAAGTAACTGGTCCGATCCGACTTTTTCATCCCCGGATTATGGTTTCTGTGCCTTACGGAGTAACAAGTGTTGAAAGCAGGGCTGTACAGGAAGCTGTATTGGAAGCTGGCGCGAGAGAAGTATTCTTAATTGAACAGCCCCTGGCCGCTGCGATTGGTATTGACCTTCCAATAAACACACCCACCGGGAATATGATTTTAAATCTTGGAGGTGGAGCTACCCAGGCAGCAGTGTTGGCTATGTTCGGTATTGTCTCTGCTGCAACTTTAAGGAAGGGGGGGGTTGACCTTGACGAGGCGATTGCCACCTATGTGAGAAGAAAGTATGGACTAATCATAGCTCAACCAACTGCGGAAAGAATAAAATTGGAGATAGGCGCCGCTGTCCCGATGAATGAAAAGGCAGGTATCGAGGTTCAAGGACAGGATCAGGTAACCGGATTACCCCAACCTTTAACGTTAACTACAGGGGAAATAGTTGAAGCCTTGAAGGACCCATTAAAGGAAATTGTGGAGACTGCCCGGAAAGTTCTTGAAAAAACACCTCCTGAGCTGGTTTCAGACATAATTGACAGGGGTATAGCTCTCAGCGGAGGCACAGCGCTGCTTCCCGGGATGGAGAAACTGCTGACAAAAGAACTGGGCGTACCCACCTACCTGGTTGACAATCCCACCACATGTGTAGTCGAAGGGGCTTCACGAGCATTTGCCCCGGGAATATTTCCCAAAATCAGGAGAAATTTAATTTCCTGACAAAAAGCAAAGCGGACTGATTAACAGTCCGCTTTTTATTTAAGTAACAATGATCTGCATGCTTTCCTGGATTCCGGATATTGGTGGCTATTTTAAAAAATAACTTAATTTTTGCAGGTGGACAGCAGGGTCAATATGCTCAATTTGAACTCCATGGGGAGCTTTGAGATATATCGGCGCATAATTAAGGATAGCCGTAATTCCTGTATCTACAAGATCATCGATAACATCCTGTGCATACTTAGCGGGGATAGCCAACACTGCGATCTGAATTTTATTTGTTTTAACAAATTTTTCCAATTCCCGGATGTCTTTAACAACTAGATCGCCAATCTTCTTCCCGATTTTTTGAGGATCAATATCGAATATTGCAGAAACCTGAAATCCCCGATTCGCAAACCCTTTATACCTGGTCAAACCGCTGCCCAGGTCACCTGCGCCAATAACAATCATTTTCCAGATATTATCCGTATTTAATATCTGGTTAAGTTTACAAATCAAGAACTCAATTTCGTAGCCCTTTCCCCTTTTTCCCAGTTCTCCAAAATGAGAGAGATCTTTCCGAATTTGAGCGGCTGATAGGTCCAGAAGCTTGCCTAATTCGCGGGAGGATGCATATTCATAGCCATCCTTTTGAAGACGGTTTAACGCTCTTAGATAAAGGGGTAGACGACCAATAATTATATGTGGAATTTGATTTACCATAAGTAGACCTGTACACTTGGGTTGTATTTGTTTAGAAATAGGCGATAAGATTGAAATAATTCTTACAATTCTACCATAAGACTGTGTGGAATTTGACAATGGTATAATACCGTTGAAATTCGTTTAGGGAGATATCGACCTCAGTAAAAAGCTGATCGTAAATAAAGTAAAGAGGTGCCGGCGGCATTTTTTATCTGCATTGATATCTCAGGGAATTTGCCAGCCTAATTGGAATAATAGACCAGAGAGATAATATGTATTTTGACGAAATAGAAATTGAAGTTATGGGAGGGAAGGGGGGCGACGGCGTCATTCAATTCCGGCGGGAAAAGTATGTGCCGCGAGGAGGTCCTGATGGCGGAGATGGAGGGCATGGGGGAAGTATTCTGCTAGAGGTTGACCAGCATAAAAACACATTATCTGAATTTCGCAATAAAAAACAATTTCAGGCTCAGAACGGTGCCAGGGGGAAAGGTAAAAACCAGACTGGCGCTTCGGGTGATGATCTGGTGATAAAAGTTCCTCCCGGCACGTTGGTTTTTGATGAATCTGATGGCAGCTTAATGGGTGACCTTGTAGACCAGGGTCAGCAGTTCCTGGTTTGTAAAGGCGGACGAGGTGGCAGAGGGAATGCCAGGTTTAAAACATCAAAGAACAAAGCGCCCAGAATTGCCGAAAAAGGAGAACCTCCAGAAGAGAAAAAAATTCGATTGGAATTAAAGCTGATTGCGGATATAGGTATTATCGGTGTTCCGAATGCCGGAAAATCAACGATGCTTTCTGTTGTAAGTAATGCGAAGCCAAAAATTGCTCCCTATCCTTTTACTACACTGCAGCCAAATCTTGGTGTGGTGGAGATGGATAATGACGTTCAACTTATCCTGGCGGATATTCCGGGATTAATTGAAGGAGCTCATAGAGGTGAAGGATTAGGTCACGATTTCTTGAGACATATCCAGCGCACGCGAGTGCTAATTCATCTTCTTGATGGCCTTTCTGAAGAGCCCATTATCGATTTTGCTCAAATCAACTCTGAGCTGGCATTATTTGATCCGGCTTTGGGAGACAAACCGCAAATTGTTGTCCTGAATAAAATGGATCTCCCAGACGTAGAGAAGAAATGGCCGCAAGTTAAATCTCAACTGTTGGAAAAAGGCTACCAGGATGTATTTTCAATCTCTGCCATTGCCCAACAGGGAATCAAGCCCGTGCTTTACCGGGCAGCACAATTATTGGAAGAGTCACCTGTTTATGAATATAAAACCGAGATAGATGAAAATGAATTACCTGTATACCGTTTTGAAAAAGACCCGCAAAACTATGTGATTTTGAAAACTGACCGTGGGTGGCGGATTTCTGGAGAGGCTATAGAAAGAGCTGCAGCGATGACCTATTGGGAGCATTTCCAATCCATACGCAGGTTTCATCGGATTCTGGAAGCGATGGGAGTGGATGAAGCTATGAAGGAAGCCGGCGTCGTAAAAGGGGACATAGTTCTTATCGGTGACCATGAGCTGATGTGGGAGGAATAAGACGCAGATGAAAATCGGGTATTTTGGCGGTACTTTTGATCCGCCTCATTTGGGACATATTATTCTAGCGGCGGAAGCTTTTTATCAGTTGGAGCTGGATTCTCTTCAGTGGATATTAACCCCTTTCCCTCCTCATAAGAATAATTTACCAATTACCCCGGTTGAGGGCAGGCTGGAAATGCTGAAACTGGTGGTAGACAAACACCCTGGTTTTGAAATTTCTCTGGTGGACTTGAACAGAGACCCTCCTCATTATGCTGCTGATACGGTGGAAATTATTCGAGCTGAGAATCCCAACTCAAAGTTGGTGTACTTGATTGGAGAGGATTCATTAATTGATCTGCCAGAATGGTACGCTCCAAATAGATTTCTGGCAAACGTAGATCAACTTGCGGTTGCCCTGCGACCTCAAGTTAACACGGATTTAACCAAGCTAGAGAGTTCTCTCCCCGGGTTAAGGGAAAAAATTCATTATTTGTCCGATACGATGCTGCAAATTTCCTCCAGTTTTATCCGGGAGAGGGTCAGGAATAACGGACCGGTTAGTCATCTTTTAGATCCGGAAGTATATCAATATCTGGATGAAAATAAACTCTATCGAAAAACATAGCATATTAATTGAAAAAGAAATTTCTTTTTCCTGACTATTTTTGAAAAAGGAATAATCAATGAAATACGATACGATTCTATTTGTGGAAGAGTGTTCGAAGTATCTAAATAATCCAGACTGGGTATTTGTGGATTGCAGATTTTATTTACAAGAGACTGATCAGGGCTATCAGGATTACCTGGAAGGCCATATCCCCGGAGCGGTTTATGCTCATCTGGATCGGGATTTATCAGGGGTTGTAGTTGCGGGAAAGACTGGGCGCCATCCACTGCCGGATATCCAGGATATTGTTGAAAAGCTGTCAACCTGGGGAATTAACAGGCAAACCCAGGTTGTCGCCTATGACAATATGGGAGGCGCTTTTGCGGCAAGATTATGGTGGATTATGCGTTGGCTGGGACATGAACATGCAGCTGTCCTTGATGGTGGCTGGGACGCTTGGGTTGAGAGCGGAAACGAGCAGGAGACTCAGGAACCCGACCGGGTTAGAAAGCAATTTGTGGCTGAGCTTCGTCCGGATTTGTTAGTGGATGCCCTTTTCGTGGAAAAGATCCGGATGGACCCTGATTATTTGTTAATTGATGCCCGCTCATCGGAAAGGTATTGGGCCATAGAGGAAAACACAGATCCGATCGCAGGACATATACCGGGTGCAGTATCTGCTCCTTTCTCGGAAAATCTGGATGAAGATGGTTATTTTCTTCCGGACGATATGTTAATTGACAGGTTTAGTAATCTGTTGGGAAATCATTCCCCTGAAAAAACGGTGGTTTATTGCGGTTCTGGCGTCACCGCTGTTCACAATATCATTGCCATGCTTAAGGCTGGATTTGATTTACCCAAATTGTATGCGGGATCCTGGAGTGAATGGATTACTGATCCTGCGCGTCCTACCGTTCCCTGAGTACTGTTTAGAAAATATCCTCTGAAAGGTATACTAGATGAGCATAAATATTGCCCTGGCACAGATGACTTTGACCTTGGGGGAGCCTGAAAAGAATTACCAAAAAGTGTATGATTGGGTAGATAAAGCGGCAAGTCAGGGAGCGGATATTATTCTGCTGCCTGAATTGTGGGCCAGCGGTTTTGACCTGAAAAACTGTAAATCCTACGCAGCCCCTCTCCATGAAGGCGATTTTGCCAGGATGAGATCTTTGGCGGAAGAGCACAAAATCACAATCGGCGGATCCCTCATCGAACAAGACACTGACGCGTTTTACAACACGTTTGTCCTCTATGATCAAAGCGGGGCAATCATTAATTCTTATCGGAAAGTCCACTTATTTAGAATGCTGAACGAGGAACAATATTTTAAGGCAGGAGATCGTTTAGTGATAGCGGAGACAGAGTGGGGCAAGATAGGCATGGCAACCTGTTATGATCTGCGATTTCCGGAAATGTTCCTGGCTTATAGAGTGAAAGGTGTTGAGTTAATCCTGGTGGTCGCTGAATGGGCTCAGCGGAGAATAGCTCATTGGCAGCAATTACTACAGGCCCGGGCGATAGAAAATCAGTGTTTTATCGCCGCGGTGAATAAAACGGGAGCGAGCCAAGGAGAAAAATTGGGTGGTTGCAGCGCAGTGATTAACCCTATGGGTGAATACCTGGTTGAGGGTGGAGAAAAAGAAGAACTGCTATTAGCAGAAATCAACTTGAAAGAAGTAAAAAAGATCCGGAGGTGGATGCCGGTCATGCAGGACAGGAAACCGAAAGTGTATCAGAAATTTTTGAATGAATAAAATTGTTATTGATGGCTCTTGGGGAGAAGGTGGTGGGCAGATCTTAAGAACTTCATTAACTTTGTCGCTGCTAACAAAAAAAACACTCCAAATACATAACATTCGTTCTAGACGGTCTTCTCCGGGATTAAAACAGCAGCATCTGACCGCATTGAGAGCAGCTGCTGAGATCTCTAATGCCCAGGTTGAAGGTGATTTTCCCGGCAGCCAGGAGGTGTTATTTGTCCCGGGGGAGATCAAGCCTGGAAAATATAATTTTAAGATAACAACAGCTGGTTCAACAACACTGGTGATGCAAACGATTTTTATGCCATTATCAGCCGCCTCAAGAGCATCCCAGGTTTCAATAACTGGCGGGACGCATGTTCCCTGGAGTCCCCCTTACCATTACTTGGAGTGGCAGTGGATCCCCTGGATGGCGCGGATCGGTTATCCGGGCACAGTTGAGCTGCACCAATGCGGATATTATCCAGCCGGTGGAGGGCGATTGAGTTGTGCTGTCTTACCGGCTGAATCCATAGAACCTCTCCAAGTGACTGAGAGAAGTAAATTGATCCAAATCCGAGGCATATCGGCAGCATCTAATTTGCCCAGGGATATCCCCAATCGACAACGGCTGCGTTTTGTCAGCAAGCTTGGCCCTTCCTATCCTCTAAATGACATTCGGTCTGCGGTATTATCAGGACAGGGTAAAGGAACATTTCTGACTGTTCTCTTGGAGTTTGAAAAAACGACAGCTTGTTTTACCTCATTGGGAGAGAAAGGGAAACGGGCAGAAATTGTAGCGGATGAACTTATAAAACAGGTAGAAGAATATTTGAACACTCCTGGTTGTGTTGATGCCTATTTACCTGATCAGCTGCTGATTCCACTGAGTTTTGCCAACGGGTATTCAAGTATACAAACCCCAAAGATAACCCTTCATCTGATAACGAACGCAGAAATAATTCAGCAATTTTTACCGGTGAGATTTACAATTGAGGGGGGAATTGGTAAACCGGGTAAAGTAGTTATTAGTCCTTGAACACAAGTAGAGGCTGAAAAGGATTTATCCATCTAAAATTTTTACCATCCCTGTTAAGATCATCAGGATGAGTGTATTTTTCAGGGAGTATGGTGTATAATTTCACGCGGCATTTTTTAGGAAAAATGTCTGGCGTGTGGGTTTACAATATATATGCAGTAAACATGCATTAAAGAATTATAAAAAAAACTAAATGAAATTATCAGGAAGTGGTTATGCTGGAAGAATTTTTTGATCCGAAATCTGTTGCTGTTGTTGGAGCGTCAACTTCACCTGAAAAACTTGGATATGCAGTATTAGAAAACCTTGTCAACGGGGGATATGCCGAGGTAGGGAAAATATTTCCCATTAATCCGAAAGCAGATGAAATATTAGGGCAGAAGGCATACCCATCAGTTCTGGATGTTCCGGATGATATTGACCTGGCAGTCATTGTTATTCCGTACTCTTATGTTCCTGCAGTGCTAGAGGAATGCGGAAAGAAGAAAATTCCTGGTGTAGTTGTGATTAGTGCAGGTTTCCGGGAAGCGGGCATGGAAGGGTTAGAGCGGGAATTGGAATTGCTTGAAATAGCCAAAGAATATCAATTCCGTCTGATCGGCCCTAATTGCCTGGGGATCATTGATACATTTACGCCAATAAACGCATCGTTTTCAGCGGGCACTCCCCCTCAGGGACCAATGGCATTTATGTCACAATCTGGTGCGCTAGGCACCGCGATCCTGGATTGGGCTCAAGCAGGCCGTTTAGGGTTAGCTAAATTTGTCAGCTTGGGGAATAAAGCAGATGTGAGTGAGATTGAATTATTAGAAGCTTGGGCCGATGATGAAGATACAAATGTGATCATGATGTACAGCGAAGGACTGCCAAACGGTCAGGAATTTATCAGAGTAGCCCGTGAAGTTACCAAGAAGAAGCCTGTTGTGGCAATAAAATCAGGCGTTACTAAATCAGGATCACGGGCCGTATCTTCCCACACGGGTTCTCTGGCAGGATCTGAACAGGCTTACCAGGCAGCATTCCGTCAGGCTGGAGTGTTGAGGGCAGAAGACATGGCAAGTATGTTTGATATGGCTTTGGCCCTGGGATACCAACCCCTATTAAAAGGAGATCGGATAGCAATTGTCACGAATGCAGGTGGTCCTGGTATTCTTGCTACTGATGCACTTGAGAGAAGCGGGATGAGTCTTGCCCGATTAAAAGTTGAAACAATCAAATCTCTTGAAGAACATTTGCCGGACGCTGCCAGTGCGGCCAACCCTGTTGATGTGCTTGGAGACGCTCGGGGAGATCGGTATAGATTTGCTCTAGACCTAGTTGCCAAGGATCCAAATGTCGACGGGATAATGGTTGTATTAACTCCCCAGGCAATGACAGAGATTGAGGGTACAGCCAGATCTGTCGGCACTTTATCTCATAAAATTGATAAACCAGTTTTGGCTTGTTTTATGGGCGAAGCTAAAGTTGAACAGGGGATTAAAGTATTACGTGAGTATGATGTACCGAATTTTTCTTTCCCCGAACGGGCATCCCTTGCCTTCCGGGCAATGTCGCAATACCGAAAAGTCAAAGAAAGGAAAGACCCGGTTTACGAATCTTTTAAAGTCGACAACAAGGCTGTAAAAAAAGTACTTGACCGGACAAAACAGGATGGACGTTATGCAATAGGCGATGCGGAAGCATGGGGTATCCTGAAAGCGTATGGATTATCAATACCCAGGTCAGTACTGGCGAAGACTCCCCAAGAGGCAGTAGAGATTGCCGGGGAAATCGGTTACCCTGTTGTTTTGAAAATAGCTTCGCCGGATATTCTGCATAAAACTGATGTGGGTGGGGTCAAGGTAGGATTAGAATCACCAGATCAGGTGCAGGATGCTTTTGAATTAATGATTTACCGTACAGAAAGATATCTTCCTGATGCGCAAGTGTGGGGTTGTCAGGTGCAGGAAATGGCTCCCCCCGGAGGGCTTGAGGTATTGATTGGAATGAATCGGGATCCTCAATTTGGTCCGCTGGTCACTTTCGGTTTGGGTGGAATCTATGTTGAAGCCTTAAAAGACGTTACTTTCAGAGTGGCGCCTTTCACCCGGCTTGAAGCGGAAGCGATGCTGGAAGAAATCCGGGCTAAAGCTCTGCTGGAAGGCATACGGGGAAAACCACCGGTCGATAAAGAGGCTATCATCGATACACTGTTGAGGATGGGGCAGCTAGTACAGGAATTCCCCGAAATCGCAGAATTTGACATCAATCCCCTGATTGTTTATCCCAAAGGCCAGGGCGCGATTGCTATTGACATGCGATTGGTTTTATCAAGTGAGAAATAAGGAGAAAAAATGAAGTCATTATATATTACTTCCGTCGAGAAGTATTCTGGTAAGACCGCTCTCTGCTTGGCTTTGGGGAAACTGTATCAAGAACGGGGGCTTAACGTTGGGTATTTAAAGCCATTTAGTTTACGACCCTGGAAAATCGGTGACAAAATCGCTGATGAGGATGCCGCTTTTGTTATTGATATCCTGGGTATGAACGCAAAACCATGGGAGATGTCACCGGTTGTAGTGACTACGGAAATTCTTAATAATTATCTTACCGGTAAAGAGAAAATTGATTTTATGCCCCGTGTTTTGGAAGCAGCTAAATTTTTAGAAGAGAAAAAAGACTTACTGCTGCTTGAAGGAGGGGAAAGCCTTCGGGAAGGATATGTGATGAATTTATCCACACCGGATGTTGCCAAAGAATTAGGCAGTGAAATCCTAGTTGTTGTTAAATATTGTGAAGATGCCTGTTTATTGGATGATGTGCTGACAGCAAAGTTCCGCCTTCCTAATTCATTGTCCGGGGTTGTGATCAACCGGGTTCCGGAACATGCGATGGATTTTGTGAATAATGTAGCAGTACCCTTCCTGGAAAAGGAAGGTGTACCTATACTTGGCGTTTTGCCCAATGATCGGGAGCTGGCTGCGCTATCTGTTGGAGAAATAATTGAAGTACTGGGTGCCGAAGTATTAACTTCATGCAGGAATGAAGAATCATTGGTTGAAGCGCTCATGGTAGGAGCGATGACTGAGGATTCTGCGATAAGGAGATTCCGCAAACAGCAAAATAAAGCAGTCATTACCGGCGGGGACCGAACTGATATTCAGCTGGCAGCGATGGAGACATCCACTACTTGTTTGATACTTACCGGGAATTTGCATCCAAACAACTTGATCATTAAGCAGGCAGAAAACATGGGAGTGCCCATTCTTCTTGTGCCCGGGAATACTATGGAAACTGTGGAGGCTCTGGACCGGATATTTGGAAAAACCAGACTTGGACAAAAGGAAAAGCTGGATAAATTCCTTGGTTATGTAAAGGAAAATCTGGATTTGGACAGATTGGATAAAGCTCTGGAAGGCAAGTAATCCGATTAAGTATAAACCCAAAATGAAAGCCTGGTCTATTTATGGAGCTTATACATAAATAGACCAGGCTTATTTATTTCCCAGATAGATTATGGACTGAAAACCACATCAGCCGGCATACCGGGTTTTAATTGAAGATCGGGATCATTGACAGTAAGTTTAACAGCATAGACTGTATTTTGCCGATCTTCCTTTGTTTGGACATTGCGAGGAGTGAATTCTGCCTTATCAGCGATGCGGATAACTTCGCCAGAAAATACTATGTCAGGGAAGGAATCAGCGCTAAGCTCTGCTTGATCGCCTAGCTTAATTTGACCATAAAGATCTTCTGAAATATATACCGTTATTGTCAGATCATCCAATATTCCTATAGTCATCGCGGTCAAGCCTGCTTGAAGGATTTCTCCTTTTTCGATGGTCCGGGTGAGGACAGTGCCGGCAATCGGAGCATACACGGTTAATTTATCCAGCTGCAAGTTTGCCATATCGAGAGCTGCCTGGGCTTGTTGGATAGCTTTTTGGGTAGTTTCCAGGTTCGACCTGGCCAAGATAACCTGGGCTTGAGTGTGACTCACTGCTGCTTCTGCCTGGGAGATTCCCGCCTGGGCAGCGGTTACTACCAGGGAATCTTCACCAGTAAGCAGGGAGTTTAAGGCGTCTTGGGCAAGAGCATATCTTTCACGGGCAACAGCAACCCTGGCACGAGCCTTCAGGATATCCTCGTAATCAGGATCTGACAGAAGTTGATTATAGGAATTTTGAGCAGCTTCTAGTTCAGATTCTGCAGAATCTATCAAGGTTTGGACAAAATCATTCAATTCTTCTCTGCCTGTATAGCCGGTATCATGATCCTGCAAACTTTCTGCGACCGCGAAAGCGGCTTGAGCGTTCGCTAATCTCTCTTCGGCTGAGATAATTTCCTTACTGCCAATGTCCCGGAGAACTCCAGCAAATCTGTTTTCTTCTGTCTCAATAAAATCTCTTGCATTTTCCTTTTCTGCTTCCGCTGCCCGAATCAGTTCATCCTTTAAAAAATACCAGGCAGGGAGATCAATGTTAGTGCCCGGATTACGGTTCCAACTTTCAACTCGTTCGGCTGCTTCAAAAGCCAGAGCTTCATTCAGCACTAATTGGAAATGCGCGGAAGCAGATATTAATCCTTCTTCGGCAGCGATGTGGGCTGCTTCTGCCGCGGAGAGTGCAGCACGGGCTCCCTTTTGTTGAGCGAGAGTGGAATCATATGCAGCTCTGGACTGTTCGAGCTGCACGGCAAAGACATCGTCTTCCAACCTGAAAATTGGATCTCCATCTTGTACCTGCTCGCCTTCACTGACTAGCACTTCTGCTATTCGGCCGCTGAGTTCTGAGGCAATAGAGACCTGTTGGGCTTCAATCATACCTGAAGCCTGGATGGTTCCATCTTCTACCTCTGCTCCAAATTCGGCAGCCAGCGTATCACAGCCAGAAAGGAGAAGGAGAATAACGGCAGTTGAAATCAGCATTGAATTGATAGGTTTTTTATTCATTGTGGACCTCCGGTACATTGTCTCGCATGCAGGCGATAAACACGTCTTCCAGTGTAGGATCAACGACGGACATGGAGTTTAGGGTAATTTTATCTGCTTTTAGAAGTTTCTTGATATGGCGAGAAAGACTTTGAACCTGGGGTGTAATCACATGGACTAGCGAGCCATGTAATTCAAGATCTTTGTAATCTATATTCCCGTTTTGATAAGCTTTGCGCAGGATCCTGATTACTTTGCCAGCTTGATCCGTGTCGATTTCCAGAACTTGCCCAGGCATCATGGTTTGTTTTATTTCCTTTAGAGAGCCCTGGGCGATGATCTTTCCCCGCTGGATGAAAGCAAGTCTGTGGCAATGTTCGGCTTCATCCATGTAGTGGGTAGTGATGAAAACAGATATTCCGCGGGCAACAAGGGTGTATAGCAGATCCCAGAATGACCGGCGGGATACTGGATCAACACCTGCGGTGGGTTCATCAAGAAAGAGAACCTCCGGTTGATGAAGTATAGCCGCGCTTAACGCCAACCTCTGCCGCCACCCTCCAGACAGGTCTTTTGTTTGAATGTGTTCAGAACCTGAGAGTCCTGATATCGCTAATGCTTCCTGAACCTGCAGCTTGCGTTTAATGGAATCCAAACCATACACCTGCCCGTAATAGTTTAAATTCTGAAGTACTGTCAGATCATTGTAAAGAGAGAAACGCTGCGACATGTACCCTATCCGGGGAAGGATTGATGACGATTGACCATCCATCTCTGTTCCCAGGATTTCAACCCGGCCCTGGGTAGGCGCTAGCAAGCCCAGCATCATCCGGATTGTGGTTGTTTTCCCTGATCCATTGGGACCGAGAAAACCAAATATCTCTCCCTTGTGGAGGGTAAAAGAGACCTGATTTACTGCCCTGAAATCGCCAAAATCTTTGACCAGGTTTTCAGCTCTGCCGGTGATTTGATTATCGTTCATAATCTACTCCAGCTTCCTGCGGACATACAACAGTGAAAATGTATTGATGATGATTCCCAGTATTACAAGAGCCAGGATGCTGGGCCAGAGTGCGGCAAGGCCAGATCCTTTCAGCATAATACTGCGGAGGATATTCAGCCAATGATGAGCAGGGATGATATTTGCCAACAGCTGCATAATCCGCGGCATCGATTCAACCGGAACTGCATATCCTAAAAACATAAAATCTATCATGCCGATCATTAACACCAATAGGAAAGCCTGGTGCTGACTTTTAGAGAACACGGAAATAGCCATTCCTTTTCCAAGTTCAACAATGGTATACCCAAGCGCAAGCACAAAGAGAAGCAGTCCTGATCCCCGGATAGGGACATGGAAAGCGAAATGAACCACGCCCAGCATGAGAGCAAAGTCAGCCATACCCACCAGAATCACAGGGATAGCTTTCCCGAGAATAATTTCAAGTGAGGAGAACGGCATTACCAGCATTTGTTCCAGTGTTCCGAATTCTTTTTCACGTGAGAAGGTAATGGCGGCAAAGAGGAGGATTGTAAACTCTAACATCAGACCAAGCTCTGCAGGAGTTGAGTAATATGCTTCGCTGAGAGCTTCGTTGAACCACACCCTGAGACTGAAATTGAAACCGGCGGTTTGATCTGGGTCCAGGCCGAGATGCTGAAGTACGACCTGTTCCCCCAGGTCATTAACAACTCCTTCAATAGCTCGTTGAGCTTCTCTGGCTGGAATGCTTTCTGCTCCATTGAGGATAACATTTAGTGTCGGTTTGCCCAGAAGTGAAGTTAACTGGGTGGAATAGTCCGGAGGGATGATCAATGCTGCGTTAATGTCCCCGCGGTTCAGTGCGTCTTCAATAGGAGACAAGGATTGCACCTGATCTTCAAGCAGAAAAGTGCCGGTATTTTCCAGGGCGAGAACTAACTCCCTGCTGGCCGGACTGTGATCTTGATCCCAGATCATCAGCGGCAAGTTGGTGATTGGGCGGGAGGTAGCCCATCCAATCGCGAGCAGTTCTAAAGCGCCGCCAATCAGCATGAAGGCAGGCATCCACCAATCACTGCGGAGATGGATAAATTCCTTTTTAACCAGGGCAAGAATTCGGCGTATCATAATGTTTTCAGTTGATGATTTGTCAGGCCAGCCTTTTCTTGAAGAACAAGGCTGATATCAATATAAAAGCTGTGCCGATTATCAAAAGCATAACAGCATTGGGCCATAAAGTTTCCAACCCAATTCCAGTTAGAAAAACCCCGCGGGTAATAATTGCATAATGTGTACCGGGTAGAAACAGGGATTCAAGGCGGGCGATCTCAGGCATGGCAGTAATTGGAAAAAAGATACCGGTAAGAAAAAAACCCGGGAACATCACAACTAGGAATGACATCGCTAAAGCAGCAGATTGTGATTTCATGAATACCCCAATGACCATGCCCATGCTCAGTTCGGCAAATAGAAAAATTGCTGAGAGAGCAATAAAAACCAGGAAGTTACCCTGAAACGGTACCCGGAACCAGAGTATGGCAAAGATGGGAATTAACATCACATTTAATAAACCTACCAGGATATAAGGGACAATTTTCCCCAGGAGGAGGTCGGTTCTTTTGATAGGGGAAACCAACAGTTGTTCCATGGTGCTGTGCTCATGTTCCCGGGCCAGGGTGAGGGCAACTGTTAGGGCTGGGAAACCAAGCACAATCGATATTAATCCTGGAACCAGATCGATTATTGGTTTTAAACCGGGATTGAACCAGGCTTGAACCCGGAGATCAATAGGCTGCAAAGATTCAAGGGGGATGCCTTGTATTTGGAATTGATCAGCCAGAATTTCATTTGCAAACGCTTCAGCCCGCCAGCCGATATGCTCGACTGCAAATCCACCGCTTTCCGGTTCAGTTCCGTCAATGATCACCTGTAGATCAATTCCCTGCAAGGAAAGCAGATCCCGGCTGAATCCAGGAGAGATGATCACAGCAGCCTTAACCTGACCCTGGATCAGCATATCCTCTATTTCTGCGATTGAATCCACCTGGGAGTAAAGATCTAAATCTTCCCCGGCAGTGATGCGCTGGATAAATGCCCGGGATGTGGGGCTTTGATCATAATCGAGAACAGCAAGGGGTACATGTTCTATGTTAACAGCCAGAGTATAGGTCATTAACAACAGGACAACCGTAGGGGTGATTAAGACTAAAATGAAAGTAGCCCGATCACGAAAGATATGCTGAATTTCTTTTCTGGTTACAGCCCAGAGGTGCCGGAATGACATTGTTAATTCACCTGGTCCATTTTTCTAATCAATGAGATAAAGGCTTCTTCCATACGGGGGGAAGCCGTTCTTGCTTCATCGACTGCCAGATTGTGTTCTTTTAGAGCCCTGGTGAGTTGGGGGAGACGGGTTTTTCCTGAATCGACCAGAATATGCAGAGCTTCTCCGTAGGTTTGAATTTCCTTGACACCCGCAAGCGGGGCCAGAACTGTATGGGCTTCTTGCCAGTCACTGGTTGTAATTTTAACCAGGTCGCCATCTAGCAGGTTTCGAATATTTACCGGGGAATCACAGATCACCAGTTCCCCCTGGTACATCAGGCCCACCCGTGAGCAGCGGTCAGCTTCGTCCATATAGGGGGTGCTGACTATAATTGTGGTTCCGTTTAGATGCAGATCAGTGAGAATATTCCAGAATTCGCGCCGGGAGATAGGGTCTACCCCGGTGGTGGGTTCGTCCAATAGAAGTAAAGGTGGCTCGTGAAGCAAGGTTGTGGCGAGGGCTAATTTTTTCTGCATACCGCCGGATAGGTGGGCAGCCCGTCTATTCTTAAATTCTGTTAATCCTGCGAAAGAGAGCAGTTTTTGGATCCGGTCTTCCTGTTCTTTCACATCAACATTATATAAATCAGCGAAAAACATCAAGTTCTCCACCACAGACAATTTTTCATAAAGGCTGAATTCCTGGGCCATGTAGCCGATGTGAGGTTTGATTTCTTCCGGCTCCTTGTTCAGGTCGTAACCGGCTGCAACAACTTGGCCAGCGGTAATTTGTAATAATCCTGCCAGGATGCGGAGAAGAGTTGTTTTACCCGCTCCGTCTGGTCCTACCAAACCGAATAGTTCTCCTTCCTGAATCGATAAAGTGATTTGATCTAAGGCAGTCTTATTCTTAAATTCCCTTGTCAATTCAGTAATATTTATAAAAGCTGATTCAGTCATTAGTCAACCTTGATTTCTTATCCATAGTCCAGAAAACCTTCGACAGCCTTAATTATAAATTCTTTGTAAATACTTTGAACTATTGTTTTGCTTTACGAATTATCCAGAGAACGAGCAATGCGGCAAGAGCAGGTTCAAATATGACTCCAAGGTTTCGCATTAAGTCGCTGAAACCTAAGGCGGGAATAAGATACCAATCGATTAGTCCCATCACGATAGCAGAGATGACTGCTGCGATGTAGTCTCCCTTAACCCCGATAGGGCGATTATCCTTCCAGATCAATCCTGCCAGGGCTCCGATGATCAAGCCGACAACAATCATGGCGATAATGATAATTATGAGCATCATTTATAAACTCCTTTGTTAGGCTGTCCAGACAGTCTATTACAAGTCTAAATTATTAGTATTAGGCAACTTTCCCAGGGTTAGAGTCTACCTTCATTGTTGAGAAGCAGATTAGCGGTATTTCCCGTCCAAAAGATCGATAGCCTTCAGCAGTATGAACAATGTCGTAACCGAGGGTCTTTGCCAGCAAGCGGATGCTCTGGGGATATTTCTGCGTATAGGCAAAGAAGATGTTTTCAGCTTCGTCGGGATCTAGTTGCTGGGCAGTAGCTTCCATGCGGTTGGGACCAATCTGGATCTTTACCCTGGGATCCTGTTTTATATTCTGGTACCAGTGAGAACGAGTGCCGAATCCTGATACCACGTAGTAGGAATGTTCCTCGGGGGAATAATGGATGATTTCCAGGACTGTTTGCCGTAATTTTCCTGATTTACGACCTGTGTGAGTTAACAGGAGAAATCTGCTGCCCAGTATCCAGCCTAAACCCAATTTATAAAACCAGATAGGCATTCGCCAGGGGATTGCTTTTAGACCGCGGGGAGGATCAGGAAATCTCATACTTAAAACTCCAGTCGGAGCAGCTGAAACAGCTGTTTGATAGCCTACAAGAGAAGTGTTCTATGAAACGAATGGATGCTGTCAATGGTTTATCCTAAGCAATCTGTGTAACAAGGGCAGGCTTGGTTTTTAGCCCTTTGAGTAATAAATTAATATTGGATTTGATATGGTGTTTGATATCAATTTGAGAAGGATCGTATACCCAGAGAAGTACCGTCCCTTCTAATATGGATCCGATGGCAATGCTAGCTTCCATTGCGCTATCTGCTTGAAATTCCCCGGAATCCAATCCTTGCTGGATCAGAGATAACAGAATTTCCAAATGCCTTTGATAGTAACTGGAAATGGCTTTCCTGACCGGCTCCTTCCTGAAAGCAAGGGCGATAAAATCATGGATTAACGGCATCCATTTGAGCATGGACTCCATATCATCTGACACACGATCTACATAGATTCCGAGGCGGTCTTCGGCAGAACGGCTATCTGTAAGCAGGGCTTTCAAATCATTTAATTCAGGCTCAAAAAATTTCTCTAGCAGGTTAAGAATAATGGAATCCTTACTGTCAAAATACCAGTATAAAGACCCTTTGCTTAAGCCGGAGGTATCTGCGATATCTGACATTCTTGCTTTATGAAACCCCATTTCAGAGAAGGTTTTCATTGCCGCATCCAGGATTTGGTTTTTTCTTTTTTCGGAGACGTTACTATTTGAAGGCATGAGCTTACTCTCCAGGGGAATAATAAACTGACCAGTCAGTCAATGCATTATAAAGACAATTATTTTCACTGTCAAGTTGGGCCAGTGTTGAAAATGCAACCAGGTTTCGATTTCTTGAGGTTGGAGAAGAGAGTTATCTGTCAGCTGGTGAGGGCAGATACAGTAGTATTGCGTCCAGCTTGTTTTGCCTGGTACATAAAGTGATCAGTAGAATTGATTAGTGATGTTAAATCGCTAATTTCCTCAGTGAGTTCACTGACCCCCAAACTGACGGTTAATTTTAGCTGGTGGGAATTTGCCTTCATGGGGCAGTTGGAAATATTTTTACGGATCCGCTCGGCAACATTGATTGCTATCGGCAGCGATGTTTCCGGGAGGATAAGGACAAATTCCTCTCCACCGTATCGGGAAAAAATATCGATTTTGCGGATTACTTCCTGACAGCAGGAAACCACTTGTTGGAGAACTTGGTCCCCAATCTCATGGCCGTGATTATCGTTTATTCCCTTAAAATGATCCAGGTCAAAAAATATCGCAGAAAGAGGGCTGTTAAACCTTTTCGCCCGGTCAATCTCGTATTGACCCCATTGCTCAAGTCCTCTCCGGTTGAGTATTCCAGTCAAAGGATCTGTTACAGCCAAGGCTTCAATTTCTTTGTGCAGCTGCGCGTTCCGTATTGCGCCGGCTGTCGTAGCTGCAATATTGGTTAGAATAGTGAGGTCATTTTCGGAAAACTTGTCTGGTTCATCTTCTGCCAGGATGATCGCACCGAGTACTCCTTCTTGAGTCGGAAGCGGTGCCCCGATAACTGATTGCATTGATTCGGCTGGGTTATCGTACTTAACTGGTTGATTTTGTCGAAATACAGTAACTGGCAGGCAATCCTCTGCATCAAGGGAGTATTTTTCGTTGAAGGAGGATCTCTTGCCGTATTCTGCTTTTTTTGTTAAACACTTTTTATCCGCATCAATTAGAAACAGGGATCCGAGTGCAGTTGCGGAAATTGCTTTAACCGCTCCTTCTAATATCCTGGTGAGAAGTTCTTCAAGCTTTAATGTTGTGACCAGGGTTGATGTTGCTTCGTGAAGTGCTCCTAATTCGCGGGCATGCTGTTGAACCTGTTGGAATAAACGTGCATGGATCAAGGCGATAGAAGCCTGGCTGGCAAAGGCAGAGAGTATTTCGGCATGTTCAGGTCGGTAAAAATGACGATTTTGATTGTTGAGTGACAAAAAACCGATGACTTGATCCCCATCCAGAATGGGAGCTCCAGCCCAGGATTGGATTTTTGCTGTAGTACTGGTTTTTACCCAATGAATATCAGATTGTGTATCAGGAATGATAAGCGGAATTTTTGATTCAGTCATCATCTTTAAAGTACTGAATTTTGTGGTTTTAAAAGGTGATGTGAAGAAACCTTCTGGATTATCTTCAGTTATTTCCTGGTATCCTTGATGCCGGACAACTCGTGTGTATCCTTCTTCAACCAGCATTAAATTTGCTGAGTGATAAGGAATCACAGATGCTATCTGGGCCAGTATATGATCCAATACTACTTCAAGATCAAGAGAGGATTGAATAATGCGACCAGTGTGCTGGAGAGCTTGAGCCAGTTTTCTTTGTTCCCGTTCAGCCTCGAATGTCCGGGCATTATTGATTGCAATGGCTGCCTGATTACTGAGTAAATCCAAAACTTGCAGGAGCTGATCATCAAGGTCGCCAGGTTCAAAGAAAGTTACATTCATAACCCCGATAACTTTATTGTGAAATATTAGAGGCAAACTAATCAGGGAGCCGGTTTTCCAGGTATCCTTGAGAGACAATTCTGCCTGGATATCAGGTACCTGGATCCGGGCACCGCTTTTGGCTGACTTATAAAAGATACTGTTCTTTTCGGGGGGGGGAACCGGATCAGGTTGGACGCTTTCTGCATATGCTACAGCGCCGAATTCAAGTGTCGTGCCATCGTACAGCAGGATATGACTATCACGGGCAGATACCAGCATTAATACCTGATCGAGGATACTTTCCAGAACATGTTTTAATTCGAGATTGTCAGACAGCAGAAGATTAGCTTTCCGCAAAGAGTCTGCCAGGATTCGCTGTTCTCTCTCAGTCTGCAGGTACTGAATATTCAGTATTGCGGATGCTGCTTGATCAGCCAGCAGCCTGAGAATGGTTTTTTCTTCCTGTGGGAATTCCCTCACAGTTGAAAACCAGATATTTAATACCCCAATAAATTCTGAGGCAGCTACAAGAGCAAAAGAGATTAAAGCCTCGTGTTTATCAGCTGCCTTTGTATTGATTCCGCTAAATTCAACTATGTTAGATATATAGAGGTCTTGATTGGTGTCTCCAACAATTCGACTGATCTCTAATTCACCAGGATGGGAAAAAGGAAGAGATTGCTGCTTGTTTTCCCCCAATGAAATAAAGAATTCAAGATTCTGGTTTCGTTTCAGGTAAATGTTTGTATCGTATGCTGGAGTTAATTCAAGAATTTGCGATAAGACTGTATGCAGTCCCGAATCCAGATGATCGCTGGATGAGATATTTGTACTTGTTGTTTTGAGAGAGTCCAGCTCTTTAGCTCTCAGGTTCAAATGCTCTTCTATGAGTTTCTTGTAAAATGTGGAACCTAATGTTTGGGCGATGCTTTTGTAAGTATTCAATTCCTGTGGATCCCAATTATCTACTGGATCATAATTCTCAAAACCGATAAATCCCCACAACGCCGTGTCGGTAAAGATTGGAAATACAACAAAATCACCGGAATCACGAAAGGCCAAAATGGTCCTGGTTTCAAGGGTAAGTTCGGTAAGCTCATCCGTCAAGGGGATTCCATTTTCTGCATTTTTGATCCAGTTAAGTATGTCAAAGGAAGGGGCTACTTGTTCTTGATCCAATATCTGCGAGCCGTCAGCCTGAGGATTGGCCATGAAGTGGTGAATTCTTCCAGAATAATTTACAGTACCGTTTCCTGTTAATTGCAACAGGAAAATATGATCCAGTTCTGCAACCATACCGATTTTGCGAATTGAATCAAGAAGCTTATCCGTCCAATCTGATGCACTGATTAAGTCAGTTGTTACCAGATTGACGGTTTTAAGCAGTTGAGATAATTTTAATAATTGCTGGTTGTTCTCCGCTAGAGCGGCAAGTTCCGAACGGGTTTTGTTTTGCAGGTCCCGCAGATGTCCAGTCAACATACCGGCGATAGTCAGAAGAGCGAACCCCAACAAATGACGGAATAGGAATAAATTAACTACCTCTGTATGAGTAGGGAGGAAGAGTTGAAACAATAAATGGATTAATATACTGAGAAAAGCGGCGCCGGCACCAAATCTTGTGCCAAGTGTCCAGCCTGTCACGAGGACAGGAAGAGCACCAAAGCCAAGAAATATCCAGGAAGTGTCTGCTCCAGCAAAGAAAATCAAGCCTCCGCCATATACCAACCAACTAAGCGTAAGCATGACCCATTCGGAAGGATCTAATTTGATAGCTTTTATCGTAAGTCGTTTCATGCTCAATTCAGGCTAATTCTTTGAATAACCTTACAACAGCCAGCCCTTTCCAGATTTCGCAAATGATTCTCGATATGAACTGCTCCTTCCTGAGCAGGGCTGGTTGTGTGGAATGCATTATGGGTGACAAATTTGTACGAATATATTTAGTTAAATTATAACTTGAGAGTAAGCATTATTTGGGTGAATCGGATTCTAAGATTCAACCCTAGGGCGAGGTAGGAGTAGAAGTTGGACTAATTTGAATGTAGGGCGTTGGTGTTATTGTGCCAGAATAGCCTTCTCCATCCAACCGGGGTAGCCCGTTGATACCTAATTGCCAAGCTAGTTCCAGTTTCTCAGAAGCCAAAGCTGGTTTAGCAGGAAGGTCAGCGATAACTTGATCTACAAGGTTCAGTATATTTGTAATTACTTCACGTTGATAATAAGGCAGGCTTTCCTGAAGGTTCAGCAGATCAAGCCGGGCAGCTAAAAGTGCTTCTTCAGCCTGCCCAAAATTGGAATGCAGCAGGAATTGGTTGGCACGGGAGAGAAGCTCAAGGATTCTTAACAGATCAAGATCATGAATAATACTCGAAGAATTGAATTGAGCTGTAGCCAGTGCAGATAGATTGTTGGCGTTAGAAATTTGTTTTGCGGATAAGGTTGCCATCATCTGGGGATAGACAGTGATAGTGTAACCTCTATAATCAAAGTCTTCCTGAACTGAAATGATGTCGTGATGGAGCGACTGAATATTCTGTTGCATTTCATCAAGAGTAGATTGGTAGGCAGAAATCCCCTCGCCAAGCAGTGCTTGATTGAATTCCAGGGTTTCTGAAAGCTCAAGTATTTGATCCTCGAGGGCTTTTTGAGTTTCCTTTAATTCCTGCACCATAGCCTGGTTATCATCAATTGGCTGAAGTACTCTATTGTCCAGGTATGGAATCAAGGCAACAACGCTGAAATAGATAACTGCGCCGAGGATAACAGCAGCTAAGATAGTTACCATAAGGCGTAATAGTATCCGCCCGACAGAAATTTTCGGCTTATCCTGGGGTTTATTGCTTTCGGGTGAGGGGTTTGTCTCAGAGACCATCTTTGCCTCGCTTAATTATTTCAAGCACGTATTATGAAAAAAGCCGTTCCACAAGGTGAAACGGCTAAGGTTCTTATAAATTGATCTAGCGGCCTAAATTAGGAGCAAGCCTCTTAATTCGTTTCTTCAGTCCGGTTGTTTCCACTTCATGCATCTTATCCATTTCTTGTAATGCCTGTTTGGATTTTCGGCGCCGGAAGTGACCGTGATGTCCTTTTGTGCGCATTATTTTTCCACTGCCGGTAAGACGAAAACGTTTGGCAGTTGCTTGATGTGTTTTTATGCTTTTTTTACCCATAGCTTAAGTTCTCCTGGCAAAGATTTCTTGCTCTTCTTATTTTTTCTTGGACTTCTTTTCCAGCGGTTTAATTCTCCGTAATATTTTATTCAGCTCTTTATTTGCTTCTTGTAAAGATATTTCTCGGGTTGCTGACCACTCCGAGGCGATTTTTTTCTTTATATTGCTGTGAGCCCGCTGCTCTGTAGTATTCAATTTATCGTCTGCGCGTTTTGCATGAAGATCTCTCAGCAAGGCACAAAAACCCGGTAAATTGCCATCAGTGGTCACCTCTGTGATACGATTTTTGCGGTTGGTGTGTTTGCTGTCCATTCTTTCTGGAGGTGATTCCAGAATTACTATGGATTTTTGAAGCATTTTTTCACTTACAACCGGCCGGATCCGTTCGGTTTCAACATTGTCAGTGGGAATCCAGTATACACCGTTTCGGGTTTGAACTTTGTAATATTCTTTGCTCTCGCCTCCAAGTGATTTCTTTTCAATTCCTTCGACCTGCCCAACTCCATGATGAAGGTGGGAAACCCAATCTCCCTTTGAAAAGGTTTTTTGTTCTTCAGTCATGCTGTACTCCGTTTGTTGAAAACCTTACCAGGGCAAGGTTTTCCAGTCAGCTATTTTATCACAGCCGCTTAGGTATTTTTGTGTTTTTCCAAGTAGTCGCGCAATATTCTTTGTATACGGGGCTGCCGTAACCGGCGAAGCGCCTGCGCTTCTATTTGTCTTACCCGTTCCCTTGAAACACCGACTTTTTCACCCACTTCCTGGAGGGTGTGGCTTTTTCCATCCGGAACACCATAGCGAAGCCGCAAGATCCGAACTTCTCGGGAAGGAAGAGCTTCCATTACTTCTTCAAGATGTTCCTTAAGTAGATGTTTAGTGGCTGTTTCATCTGGCAGTGGTGTCTCTAAATCCTCGACAAAATCACCTAGAACAGCATCTCCTTCTTTGGTTGTGGGCATTTCCAGGGAAAGAGGTCTCCGGGCAACTTTCATCATATATTGCACTTTTTCCGGAGCTTCATCCAGGGCATCTGCCAATTCTTCGATGGATGGATCTCTTTCTAGCGATTGTTTCAAATCATTTTGCATCCGGAACATTTTTGAGATTTTATCTCCCATGTGGACAGGTACGCGGATAGTCCGGCCCTGGTCTGCAATTGCCCGGGTAACAGCTTGACGGATCCACCAGGTGGCGTACGTAGAGAATTTGTAACCACGCAAATAGTCAAACTTTTTTGCTGCCCGCATCAAACCAATATTTCCTTCCTGGATCAAATCCAGGAAAGGTACTCCCCGACCCATGTATTTTTTAGCAACGCTGATTACCAGCCGTGAATTGGCAGTGATCAGGTGGTCGAGAGCTGTCCATTCATCTTCAATCATCTGGTGCAGGTTTGCGCGGCGATCATCAGCTACATTGCCGCGTGCCATCTCCTTGCGGGCTAATCGTCCCCGCTCAATTCGTTTGGAGAGTTCTTTTTCCTCGTCTTTGGAAAGAAGGGGGATACTGGCAGCTTCTTTAAAGTAAAGTTCAATTAAGTCGTTGGTATCAATCGTGCTTAGCCGGTTTTCAAGTTCCTCGTCGAGATCATCCTCGACCTCAGGTTTTCCGTTTCCGCCATCTTCAGAGAAAATTGACTCAATTTCTTCTTCGTCATCTTCTTCCAGATAGGGAATATCCTCTTTTAGCAAGGAAGCAAACGCTTTTTCCAGGCTGGTAACATCCTTTTTTGCATCGGGGATGTAGTTGAGAATATTTGAGAAAGTAACATAACCCTGGGAGTGGCCAAGTTCGATGAGTTCGTGAATGGGATTTAAAAGAATTTTTTTATCAGATTTAGTTGAGGTAGAAGTATTTTTACTCATATTATAGTTTTTGAAACTAACAGATCTGACTATAAAAGTGTTATTTATGTTGTTTAAAACACTGCTAAATCAATACGGGAGATGTAAAGTCTTCACCGTACTAAAAATGTCGCTGCGCCCTTCTTTAAAAGGGAAGACCAACTTACTCTTTTTTCTCAGAGGGAGGGGGCTGCCCTTTTTTGTGGCGGTAAACGATCCGGCCCCTGGATAGGTCATAGGTTGACATCTCCACGGTTACCCGATCTCCAAGCAGAACACGGATATAGTATTTGCGCATTTTTCCTGCGAGATAGGCTAAAATCTCGTGTCCATTATCCAATTCAACTGAAAACTGTGTTCCTGGCAGGGCCTTTGTGATGGTCCCCTCCATTCGCAATTTTTCCTCTTTTTTTGCCATGGTACCTCTTTATTTAATTAGCGGCATAGGAGAAAAACAATTGAATTTGTCTAACACCTGAAAACCGTAAACCGGATCGTAAGCGGATCTGCTTAATAGGTCTGTGAACCTTGCTTCTTCGCTCGTCTCTTATTTGCCAAACGGCGCTTGCGCCGGCGAATCGCTTTTTTTCTTTGAATTCGAGCCAGTTCGCTTTTGGAAACAAACCATCTTTTCCGCCGGATAGTGCTTAACACACCGCTGCGGGACACTTTTTTCCTAAAACGCTTCTGCATTTGCTTTTGCGATTCATTCTGTCGTAGGTCAACTCTTACAGCCAAGTCTTCTCACATCCTTTCTTTTCGGCACTCATAAAGAAAGGGCGATGCCTTTTGTGCTCACCCTTTCTGTGTAGTGGCCTAATATTCTTTGAACTTGATTTTCTGCAAACAATATGGTCTGATTCGTGTTTGCCTATCTCCCCTAAAGTATACCGCTAAAAACCTACAATGCAATATCAAATAGCAACATAAACTTACGAATTGCTTACATTGACCAGTGTTTTATGCCGTGCTAGAATGATTTTTATGGATAATGAAAGGAAACTCCCAAAAACGGGACAGTACCAAACACCTAAACAAGAATTATACCTGAGAAATAGTTTCCATTGGGAGGATTCGGGTGCATTCTTCCCGCTTGGATTATTTTTGATTTCACGGGACAACAAAATCGTCGCTGTCAATCTGATATTTGACGACTTATTTGATATTCCTGAGGAGAGCCTTACCGGTAAATCATACCAGGATTTTTTCAAATTTCTTGTATCTTTAGCGCAAGATCCTGGTTATGCACAATCTGCTTTGAACGAAGCAGTTCAAAGTATCCATAAATGGCCTGTCGTAAAACTGGATCTGAGAAGCGAAGCGCAAAAGTGCCTGGAAATCATCCTGTTCCCCATGGAATCTGCTGAAGAATCTGCCAGTGAATGGGGAGGATTGATCATTGACCGGTCTGTAGAAAAACTGGTTTACAAACGCCAGGTTAAAATGCTGCGGGAGATGAGTAAAGAAACACGGAAAATCAGCGCAGGGATTCAAGGCAATATAAGCGCTTTAACTGGGAACATTCAGACCTGGACTAAAGAAATCAGTGAGGAATTTTTAGCCGAGATGAACGAGCAGATTGGTAAATTAAACAATAAACTGGATCAAATTTTGAATTTTATTCAGTTTTTTGACCGGATACCATTTTACCCGGAATCCGTTAATGTATGGGATTTATTGAATAAAGTAATCAGGAAAAATGAGAGTATGAATAACCGGGTAATTCGCCGTGAAACTGATGTTTCTGAGGGTCTGTCTATCCGGGTTGATCCTGCTCTGACCAGGCTAATTTTTGAATATATCTTGGAAGAGATGCTGCAGGACACTCCGGCTGCAGACAAGGTAGAGATAAGTTGTGATGGTATGGGGGACAAAGTCAGAATCGCTTTTCAAAGTGGAATAACGCAGGCGTCAGCTGATTTGGTTGAAAGGAGAGAAGAAAACCCTCGCCTGTATATAATTTGGCAATTAATTACCGTCCAGGGAGGCGAATTTAAGATTTTAAGCCCTCCAGCTGAAATCAATACAGGATTATTTATCGAATTGATTCTTCCTGGGTCTATCTTGGAGCATGATCAACGTGAATCTGACAGGGATTTACTCCAGGAACACACTCAGGCTGGCAGAATATTAGTGGCAGATTCTCAACCAGAATACCAGGTAATATTTAAAAAAGAGCTGGAAAAGATAGGTTACCGGGTGGATTTGGCTGTGGAGGGCAGCACTGCTCTGGATATGGCTCAGGTAATTAACCCAGATCTGGTGGTGATTGACAGAAACCTGGCCGGACTGGACGGTTTGATGGTCACCCAGGGCATAAGACGCTGGTCAGCAGTACCGATACTAATGGTCAGTTCCAAATCAAATCCAGATGACCTGATCCAAGCTTTCCAGGCAGGGGTTGATGATTTTGTGAATAAGCCATTTCTGGTAGATGAAATTCTGGTCCGAATTGAGGCACATATCAGGAGAGGAAAACAATCCAGCCCTGATCTTGCGCCTGATGTGTTTAACTCAGGTGATCTAAGAATTAACTATTCAACCAGGCAAGTGTGGTTAAGGGGAAAGATAGTAGAACTTACACCTATAGAATACAATCTTCTCTCGTATATGTCACAGCACAGGAAGCAAATTATGCCTTATGAACAGATAATTGAACGAGCCTGGGAGGGTCCTGAGAAAGGATCTCGCCAGGGGTTATTTGTGCATATGCGGCGGTTGAGGAAAAAAATTGAAGATGATCCAAAAAATCCCAGGTTAATCCAGAACAAGTGGGGCGTGGGATATATTTTTTCCCCCTGAGGAAAGGGGAGTGTTTGACAAAAAATATAAAGTTTGTCATAATTTGAACTGGAGCGCGGGCAATAAAAATGGTCTCAGTTGGAAAAAGTTACTGCCTGCAGAACAAAACGGCAGTTGATCTATTTTGAAGGAAAAAAGAAAGATTACGCGCCAGGAACACCAGATCTGGGAGTTAAAAGAAAAGTTTTATGGAGAACGAGAATTTGGAACATCAGGGTGAAAATCAATCCCGGGAAGAAGATTCCTCGATGGAGCAGCCGGGATGGTTCAAGGATTTTGTTGATCATTATGATGTTGATAAACCCCAGCAAGGAGAAATCCTGAAAGGAACAATTTTGAGTATTCAGGAAAGTTCAATTTTGCTTGATGTAGGATTCAAGCGTGATGCAATTATTCCTGGGCAAGATCTTGAAAAAGTAGATCAAGAGATCCGCCAGGGGCTGGCTGTTGGTGATGAGATTTTTGTCAGTGTTCTCAGAACTCCTCTGGGGGATGATGATTTACTGGTCTCTTTGCATAAGGCTTTATCTAAGAAAACCTGGATAAAAGCAGAGGAATTAGCCCAGGGGGGTGAGTTAATTGAACTCGAGGTTGTCGACCAGAACCGGGGCGGCTTGCTGGTTGCATACGAAACCTTAAGAGGGTTTATTCCTAATTCACACATACCATCCATTCGCAGAGGGATGAGCGCTCAAAAGACAGGGGAAATAAAAACGGGATTAATGGGGAAATTATTGCCTGTTAAAGCGATTGAAGTGGATCAGAAAGAAGGACGGTTAGTATTTTCTGCCCGGGTTGCTCAAAAAGACCAAAAACAGAAGAGATTAAAAGAAATTGAAGTTGGGACAGTGATCAAATCGCGGGTTGTTAATGTCGTTGATTTTGGCCTTTTTGTGGACCTTGAAGGAGTAGATGGCTTGGTTCACAAATCAGAAATTGATTGGTTCCGGGTTAATAAACCTGCAAAACTCTTTAAAGCAGGCGACGAGATCGAAGTTAAAGTTGTGGGAGTTGACCTGGAAAAGGAAAGGGTCAGCCTCAGCCGTAAAGCGCTGCTTCCTAATCCCTGGCATGAATTGGTAGAGAAATACAATGAGGGTGATCTGGTTGATGGAAAAGTAATTTCAGTCCTTGATTTTGGCGCTTTTGTTGAACTCAAGGAAGGATTGCAAGGGCTGGTACATGTCAGCGAAGTCGGTTATGAAAATATCGAAGATCCAAAAAGTGCTGTTAGGAAAGGTGATTTAGTATTGGTCCGGATCATGGGAATTGACCCAGGAAGGGAGCGGGTCTCATTAAGCATGCGGCGGGTGCCTGTTTCAGAACAGATGGATTGGATGATGAACCTTGAAGATGCGCAAGAAGGTTTGTTGGTAGACGGCGGCGAAGCTGAGCCAATTGCTGAAATTATAGAAGAAATAGAAGAAGTTCAGGAAGACATTGATAAAAAGCCAGTTGGTGATGAAGGAGATTTAGATAAACCGGATGATAAAGAACTGGAGAGTTTAGTAACTGACCAGGAGGAATCGTCAGTAGAGGAAAGTTCTAAGGGGAATTTAAATGAAGAAACCTCCTCCGAAGACGGGGAATCAAAAGAAAAGTAGGATTCCAAATCAGTCTTGAGAGAAAAAAAGGCAGCGCTAATTACATTTGGAACAGCCCTTAATAACTTAATCTAACGGGGGAAACGAAAGGACAACAATTCAAACCCTGGACACCTAAACAAACCATCCTGATGCCCTCCAGTCTGGATAAACTCAGCGGTGAAAGATACCTGGCGCGAGTGGATGGCGAATTGATCGATCGTCTGGATTTCACTCCTGTGGAAAGGCGCAAATCTGAATGGCTGGATAAAGTGTAACGCGATATTGATAACAAAATACTCGCCTTGATTGAATGTAAAGTTTAGAGTTTTAATGAAATAAAGCAAGAGGAATTGTCAGGGAAGCAAAAATATAGTATACTGGGGGGGAGTATAGCTCAGAAGAGAGGTATCATTACAATGCCATTATATGAATATAAATGCAGCAGCTGTGGAAAAACTTTTGAGGAACTTGTAAGTTTTTCTGAAGCAGATCTGACGCCAACCTGCCCGAATTGCGGAGAAGATGACACGCAAAAGAAGATTTCCGCGGTAGCATCATTCAGCAGTTCTTCCAGCGGGAGCATGTCTTCTGGCGGGTGCGCACCGGGCGGCCAGTTTACCTGAGCAGGGTGACAATCCCAGCCGTGTGCTGTTTAATAACCAAACCACCTTATGAAAATTGAGAATCTGGAGACAAAGAACAAATTAATCAAACGTCTGCGCCGAATTGAGGGGCAGGTACGCGGAATTCAAACTATGCTGGAAGAAGAACGGGACTGCCGGGAAATCATGCAGCAGCTTTCGGCTGTATCGTCAGCAATTAAATCTACCAGCAGAGCATTCTTCCATGATTATGGGACAATTTGTCTAACAGAAATGGACGGAGAGATAGTATCCGGAAAAAAATCAGACCAAAAAGCTCGCAATGAGAAAATGCTGCAAGAAATGATCGCGTTATTGGATAAAACTCCTTAACGGTAGTATCTAAAGTAATTATTTTCCTTTTCACCCAGAGGTAAACGAAATATTTTTCAATTTCAAATTGAACCAACACTCCCGTGTTGGGATTCTGGGCGAAGCGATTTTCGCTCTGGCATCACCTGTCACCTGGATAAGAGCACAGGGGGAGGAGAGATTGGTTTGAATTCTTATGTCCAACAATGCCAATTACCAGGGGGCGGCCCTTTGATTGTTTAAAAAGATGGATCCAAGGTGAGTTTTGTTGTTTCCTCCGACGGCGGGAATTCGTCTTCTATTTCTTCACATTGGCATTGGTTTCCCTCTGAACAATCCCTGCAGCAATAAATGAGATCATCTATTGACACTGGTTCCCAGCGAATCTCTATGCCGCAACCATCACACCAGAAAGTATCTTTGTAGCGAACCATCTGACACCTCCTTCGGAAGGGGTACTTCCGAGCTGCATGGGTATTATAAAAAATTATAAGCCTGAGGTATCACGAGCCCGATGAAAGGACAGATAAAGTACTCGCCTGATTTCACTATAACAAATATTGGGATGGATTTCAAGATTTGACTATTTAACGGGCTTAGATGTTAAGCCATCTGCTGGCAGCTTCCGCTAGTTCTGCTAAAGGGCCAGTTTGGATTGTACAGTCTGGTAGGGAGCTCAGGAATAATGAGCCGTATCTTTTATTGAGCAGTCTGTTATCAAAAACAGCAACGACCCCAACATCCTGTTTTGAACGAATTAACCTGCCGAAACCCTGCCGGAAGCTGAGAATTGCTTCAGGGAGCATGTATTCTTGGAAAGATTCCTGATAGGTTTCTGATCGGGCGGCAACGACAGGGTCAGATGGTACCTGAAAGGGTAATTTTGCGATGACCAGAACAGATAGATCTTGACCTGGGATATCCACACCCTCCCAGAAGGCGCGGGTTCCCAGCAAAACTGCTTGTTCAGCCTGGCGGAAGCTTTTTAGCAAGGTATGTGGCGATGGTCCGCTTCCCTGTTCATAGACAATAATTCCTTCCTGGGCCAGGGGTCCGGTGATGGCTTCTGAAGATTTTTGTAGTTGGCTGTACGAGGTAAATAAAACCAATGTGCGACCACCGGTAGCTTTACAGAGGTCAATCAATCCCCGGTTAATGTTCATTTGATGTCCCCTGATGTCGGACGGGTCAGGGATATCATCAATCAGGTAAAGAAGGGCTGAGTTTTGATAATCAAATGGCGAGCCGAGTGCCAGTTCTTCCGCATCATCAGCTTGCAGGCGGCTGCGGATATAATCAAAATTACCTGCGGTGGTTAACGTAGCAGAGGTTAATATGACAGCTCTTTTTTCGAACCAGATATACCTTTCCATCAGGTTACCAATATGCAGAGGAGCAGCCTGGATAGCTACGGCAGGCCTTTGAGGATGGCTCTCGACCCAGTAAATCATATTCGGATCTGGTTCAAAAACCAGGTCATCAATATTTTCATACATTTCGTATAGTTCTCGGGAAGCTTCTCTCAGATCATTGAGTATGGGCTCGTATTGTTTCTCGTCTGATTGATCAGCCTGCAGTATCTCGCTAATGCCTTCCCACAGTTTTTGGATGTCTTCAAGCAGTCCATGAAGCGATTGACGTGCTTGGTCCCAGGCAGATTCTATCTCCTCCCAATCGGGCTGTAATCTTGTTGAATTTTGAATTCTGACTTGTTGAGTATAACGTCCAATTGGTTTCCCTCCCCGATTCCGCTCTAAGAATGTGTTAATGGACCGGAAGAACTCGTCCATCCGGCTTTCTGTTTTAAAGGAGCGGTCAATAATATTTTGAGTTATTTGATTTAATGCCCCGTAATCACTTGGCGAGAGGGTATTTTGACCCAGAGAGATTATCCAGCTTAATATACCTTTTTTCTGATCTCCCAGGGTCTTCAAAGTCCGCCGAAGATTGGATTGTGATGTGTAGAAACTGAGCGCATTGGTTGTAGCGCTCTCGAGGTGATGAGCTTCATCAATCACCAGGGTGTCATATTCCGGCAGGACCCTGTTTCCGGTTGCCACATCTGCCAACAAAAGGGCATGATTCACCACAATGAGATGTGAGCTGTGAGCTGCCTGCCGGGCTCTGTAGAAAGGGCAGCGCCCACCGGTTCTCTTTAGGCATCCTTCTGTTGAACAATCTTCGTGTTCAGCGGAAATCCGGTTCCAGATTCGGCGTTCCTGGGGTCCGTTAAGGTTGATTTCACCCCGATCACCTGATTGACTGGTTTCCAGCCAAACCAAAATCTTGCCCAGTACGCGCATTTCATCAGCAGACTTTGGTTTGCTTTTCCGCAGGGATTCAAGATGATGGGGGCATAAATAATTGGACCTGCCCTTAAGAACTGAGGCCTTGCATTTCAGGTCCATGGTTTCCAAAAGCATAGGGATATCTTTAGTGATCAGCTGATCCTGAAGATTGATTGTATTTGTAGAGATAACCACACGCTGCTGATTCTTCACTGCCCATAAAGCAGAGGGAATTAAATAAGCCAGAGATTTTCCGATACCGGTTCCTGCCTCAATTAGATAATGGCGGCCTTCTGAAATAGCCTTGGCAGCTGCCCTTAACATTTCTAATTGTTCAGAACGATGCTCATATTCGGGAAATTGTTTATGGAATGGACCTCCTGGTTCAAGAATGGAAGATACTTCTTCCAGGTCTAAGCCTTTCAGCCGGGTATTGGGCTGCAGCGGTGCTGTTTCCTGGGGAGGGGGCATGACCAGCAGGGGATTCTGATAGGCCTCTAAAGATACCCCCGGATTACTGGACTGTTTTTCCTGCAGAGCCCAGGAAAATGGGAGGTTTCCTTCCCAGTTAGTGTTTTTTCCCAAACGGGCAATTTCAGACAACAAACCAAGAGGCAGATCCAGAATTAGCTGGTACAAGAGATGATATATTGCTTGAGTAACCTTGGTATCATCCAGCGCCCGGTGTGTCGCCCTCATTGGAACTGAAAGCGACTGGCCTAAAGCTCGCAGGTTATATCGCCCTTCAGCAGGCAAAACTACGGAGGCCATTTCATAAGTATCGATGGCTTTGTTCTTCTTAAGGATGCCTTGTTTTCTCAAGAAAGAGAGGTCGAACTTGACATTATGTCCCACGACCGGTGTGTCTTTGGTAAAATCAGCCAATTGTTCAATGACTTCTTCAACCGGGGGAGCCCCGCGGACCATAGCGTCTGTGATTCCGGTCAGTTGGGAGATAAATGGAGGAATATTTCTTCCAGGATTTATCAGAGAGTTAAATTCTTCTTCAATTTTTGAACCTGAAAAACGGACCGCTCCAATTTCAATGATTCTGTCATTTTGTGAGTCAAGTCCGGTAGTTTCAATATCCAGAGCAACCAGTGTGTTTTTCATAATGATTCAGGTAAAGTTCCTGCGATTATTTGTTAGAAGTAATGCAGATCTATAACTTGCTGGTGCAAAATAGATTTAATCCTTTAGGTTTGGCCAAATGCGTGAAGGATACGGGAAATATGCTTTGCGCCTTTGAGGTACAAATCAATCCGGATATTTTCGTTTGGCGCATGGGCATTACCCCCGGGATAACCAATTCCTGTTGTGACAACTGGCAAATTTAATGTATTCACAAAGGCATAGTTAGGACCGGATCCGCCTACCATTGGCACAAGCTGCATGGTTTCCCCAAAAGCATCTGTAGATGTCTCAACTACCAGTTTAACGAAGGGATGATCCGGGTCTGTCCGGGCAGGTGGCCCTCCCCCTAAAAATTCTATTTCTACATCGGGGAATCCTTCTCGATCGAGATGCTCCCGTAATTGTTTTAATACCTGTGTAGGTGTTTGATTTGGTACCAATCTGAAATCAACTTTTGCCGATGCTTTAGCGGGCAAAACGGTTTTTGACCCTGGCCCCTGGTATCCAGAAGTTAAACCACAAATTGTGCAGGTTGGTTCAAACACACTTGCAACCCTTAGTTCGGTTTCGTTTTGATAGTCTTTGAGGAACTTGTCAATACCATAACGGGATTGGTACTCCTCCCTGACGGGAGGAAGTTCTGAAAGCATTTGAAGATCTCTCTCAGAGGGGGGCAGGATTGAGTCATAAAAATCTGGCAGCCGGATATGTTCTTCTTGATCCTTGAGAGTACTCAAGGCCCAATTCAAGCGCCAGGCGGCATTGGGGAATAGAGACCCGCCAAGTCCTGAATGAACATCCATTGCCGCAGTTTGGACGGATAATTCAACATAACATATACCCCTAAGGCCCAGGTATTGCAGGGGAATATCACGGTGATCTACTCCTCCAAATTCCCAGATACAGGCATCGGCAGCCAATAATTCCTGGTGAGTCTCAACGAATTGGGGAAGGTGAACGCTGCCGATTTCCTCTTCTCCTTCCAGGATGAATTTAACGTTGCAGGGCAGGTCACCATAAACATTAAGCAGAGCGTCAATCGCAAATAATCTGCTGGTAAAATGACCCTTATCATCGCTAATCCCCCGCCCATAAATTTTACCCTCTCGTTCCTCTGGTTCAAACGGAGGAGAAGTCCACAAGTTAAATGGTTCCGCGGGTTGAACGTCATAATGATTATAGATCAACAGGGTTTTATCGATGATTCCTTGTCGGTGAGCAATCACCACGGGATAACCCTCTGTTTCGTATAAATCAGCTTCAAATCCCCTGGCTTTAAGCATATCCTTCACCATCTGAGCAGTTTCTGTCATTCCCAGGTTTTGAGCAGCTACGCTGGGTTGAGCGCAGAGGGTTTTTAGTTCATTTAAGCTGGAGTGCAAATTGGATTCCAGGTAATTATCAACAGCGGTGAAATCGGTCATTGGTTTACTCCTGCAGCATGGCTTCAATTCTGGCGACGATTAAATCTAACGCTACAGTGTTATATCCACCTTCCGGGATAATCACACTGGCGTAGCGTTTTGAAGGTTCTACAAATTCAAGATGCATGGGGCGGACAGTCTCCAGGTATTGATTTATCACGGACTCAGTTGTCCGTCCACGCTCTTCGATATCTCGTTTTAGCCGTCGAATAAAGCGGATATCCGCATCGGTATCTACGTAAATTTTTAGGTCAAATAAATCTCGGAGGTTTGGCTCGACAAAGATCAAAATACCTTCAATTACAATAATGGGTTGGGGGTGGATAGTTATTGTTTCCTGGTTGCGGGAGTGGGTCTTAAAATCATAGGTGGGGAGCTGGATGGTTTCCTGGTTTCGGAGTTTTGTTATGTGTTCAATTAATAGCTCAGTTTCCAGAGAGGAAGGGTGATCGAAATTGACCTGGGCTCGTTCTTCCTGGGTGAGGTCGGTTTGATCACGATAATAGGCATCATGGGGTAAAAAGGCGATTTTTTCATGTCCGACAGTCTTCAGGACGTAGTTGGCGACGGTTGTTTTTCCTGAACCTGTACCACCGGCGATGCCAAATACTAGAGAGGTTTTTTTGTTTATCATTATGAAGTATTATACTTGAAGGAAGCAGGATTTATGGGCTAAATAAGTTCATCTGAAAGTAATTAAGGTTCGATTTTGATAATTTTCTGTCATGAAATTCAATGGGTGGTTAATTGGATAGTTAACTTTTAACTGGGTTACAACTTTATCGCAGTTTTGCCGTAATATAGATAATGAAATTTACAAAGGAGGAACGGTTGATGAATAAATCAACTTTGTTGTTAGTCCTGGTTGGGATGGCTGTGATCCTTGCTGCCTGCACTGCAGGTCCAAATCAACTGCGTAATATACCAGATGAAGATGGTGACGTGGCTGGTTTTTGGTCTGGGATCTGGCATGGTTTGATATCCCCCATTACATTCATTCTGTCTTTATTTTCCAAAGCCATCTATGTGTTTGAAGTGCATAATAATGGCGGTTGGTATACCTTTGGATTCCTGGTGGGCGCTTCGATGACCTTTGGCGGCAGCGGTGGCGGAGCTGCCTGCAGAAGCAAGAGACGCGGCTGATTTGGGACTGCTAGGCACAGGCCTGATAACTGCTTTATGGGAGAAAACTTCCTGAATTGTGGAAAACGGCATGCCTGCAGCGATAGAAAAGACCAGGTTGACTGAAAGGATTGTGCCACTCAGCATCAGTCTGGTTGGATTTATTCTGGCGCGTTATTCATAAAACCCTGCTGAGATAAATAGTCCAATATCTTCCGCGAATAAGCCTGGTGGGAAGATTTGTTATATTTTACGGTGGTATAAAGTTGAGCCAGATTTACCACACCGCTTTCCTGGATTAATGTTTTTAACCGCTTGGATTGCATATAACGCTTCCAGCCTGCTACTTCTCTCTTCTCGTAAATGTCCAGGATTTCTGCATCGCTGATTGATCGATACTTTTCTTGATGAATTAGTCCGGACGCTGGCAGCCGGTCTCTTAGATCAGGGTCTTCCGCCGGATACCCAAGCGAAAATCCAGTCACGGGTATCACGTTTTTTGGAAGGTCTAATATTTCTCCAATTTGATCCGCGTTGGAAAAGGTGCTTCCCAGATAACAGATTCCCAGACCTTTCGATTCTGCGGCCAGTGCGACTGTCTGAGAAACCAGGACAGCATCAATTGCCGCAACCATGAAGCTGAAATAATTGTCAAAGTTATCCGGCGCATCGCTAAGGGCAAGCCAGCGCCGCATACGGTGGAAATCAGCACAGAAAGTCAACAGGACTGGAGCATCAACTACCATGGTTTGTTGTAAATGAGGTACCAGGAGTTGTTCCCGCAAACTGGGATCACGGGTGACAACGATTGAATAGGTTTGCATATTGCCAGAAGATGAAGTCCGGATTCCGGCTTCCAGAATTTCATCCAGGAGATCTTTCGGGATTGGGTCTGATTTATATTCACGAATAGAGCGGTGTTCATGGATTTGTTCAATCACATTCATGGTTTTTCTCCGGGATTTTTTAGCTTTCTAATACATAGAAGAAGTATACGATAAAACACTGGCTGTTATTTGGGATTATTTTCATGGTGGAAATAAAATTTTCTCTTGGGGTATACTGAGAAAGATTACTATGGAAAAATCTAATAAATCGAAAAGTTCTAAGGAATTTAGGGCTAACTCTCTATTGCTCATTACCGCTGTAATCTGGGGCGGTGGTTTCGTGGCGCAACGGCTGGGGATGCAGGAATTGGGACCGTATATTTTCAACGGATTCCGGTTCCTGGTTGGCGCCCTGACGCTGGTTCCAATAATTGTCATCAGGAAAAATAGAAACCCGGGGAATAAGGCTGATTTCAAGAGAACACTTTTAATAGGAAGTGCAGCGGGATTATTCCTGTTCTTCGGAGCCACTTTTCAACAGCTTGGATTGGTCTACACCACAGCTGGAAAAGCAGGATTTGTAACCGGATTATATGTCATCATAGTGCCTCTTCTGGGGATGCTTTGGGGAGACCGAGCGCCTGTTCAAACCTGGTTGGGCGCAGTATTTGCTGTAGTTGGATTATATTTTCTCAGCGCAACCCAGGGATTAAAACTTGATCAGGGCGATAGTTATGTGTTGTTGGGGGCTTTGTTCTGGGCTGGACATGTCCAGTTTATTGCCAGATTTTCACCGCGAGTTGATCCAATCCGATTATCATTTGTTCAGGCTTTATTCACCTCTTTGATCAGTTTTGGGATTGGCTTTTTCGTTGAGGAATTTCAACTGCAGCAGATTTTAGCAGTCGCGATTCCTATCCTTTATGGAGGAGTGATTTCCATCGGACTTGCCTATACTTTACAAGTGATTGCTCAGCAAGATGCTAAACCTGCTCATGCTGCAATTTTGCTCAGTCTTGAGTCCGTATTTGCGGTATTCTGGGGCTGGCTGTTAATTGGGGAAGTTCTCACTCCCAGGGCATTGTTTGGCAGTTTTCTGATGTTAGGGGGAATGATAATTTCTCAGGTTTTAGGAAAAAGAGTAAATTGATTGGTAATCAGTTACAAAAATTAAAAAAGTATTAGATTTCTTTTTCCAGACGTACACAGATGCAAGGATATCCCGCATTGTCGCTTTTGTACCGGTTAACTTCAATAAATCCTTCACTTTGATACAAATTTACCGCGGGAGAATTACCTGCCAGGGCGATTGTCCAAGCCTTTTCCTTAATAAGCTTAAGTCCTTCTTTTAGAAGCTCACGGCCTATACCCTGCTTGTAATAATCCGGATGGATATATAACCATCCGATATATCCTTCATCCACCCCAATAAACCCAGCTACCCGGTCATTTGAAACCGCGACTATTTTTTGGCAGAGTTTGAGGTGTTCGACTTCCTTATCTTCTTCAATGGGGACAAAAGCTCTTGGATCACAAGAGCCGGCTAATTCATCAGGTCTCGCCAGGTCGTGAATCTGGCAGATTGATTGCCAATCTGCAGGTTGATAGGATCGGATAATGAAATTTCGTTTTGTTATCACGGATTTGATCTAATTTTATGAAGCACGATTGACGTTTAACCAGGACCGGTTTCTTCTACCGCATTTGTGCCGTAGATAGCAGGAACCCATTTCTGACTGGTAATTGGGGGACGTTTGTATCCCGGGTCCCGCTGTCTGGGAGGCAGTTCAATCGGATCGGGGGTTAAATCCTGGTAATTAATCAAGCTGAGCATATGGCTGATGCAGTTTAATCGGGCATGGCGTTTAATGTTTGCGTCCACCACGTGCCAGGGAGCTTTCTCGGTGTCTGTATACATAAACATGGCATCTTTTGCCCGGGAATACTCTACCCACCTTGATCGGGATCCCAAATCCATGGGACTCAACTTCCAGCGTCTGACTGGATCATTGTTGCGGACTCGGAAGCGGCGTTCCTGTTCCTCATCGCTTACCGAAAACCAATATTTTATCAATTGAACCCCGGAACGAACCAGCATTCGTTCGAATTCCGGACAGGTGCGCATAAAATCTCTGTATTCATCATCGGTGCAGAATCCCATTACCCGCTCTACTCCCGCCCGGTTGTACCAACTGCGGTCAAAGAGAACCATTTCACCAGCGGTGGGAAGATGCTGTACATAACGTTGAAAATACCACTGTTGTTTTTCTTTGTCAGAGGGAATACCAAGAGCAACCACACGAACAATACGGGGATTAAGTCGCTGGGTGATTCTTTTTATCACTCCCCCTTTTCCCGCTGCGTCCCTGCCTTCAAAGATTACACAAACCTTTAAACCCTGCTCTTTGATCCAGTATTGGAGCTTGACCAGCTCTTGCTGCAAGTTTGCCAACTCCCGGTTGTAATGGGTTGATTTGAGTTTGCCTTGGGATGTGTACTCCAAAGGTACCTGGTCTTCTGACATCTTATGCTCCTTTTTGGTTCAAAGATTCCGGGAGGGGAATCCCGGATTCAGCAGAGTGGGGTCGATTGAAAAGGTCACTATAAATATATCCAATCCGGTTCTATACGTCAACTGATAAATAGAGGTTTGGATGATTTAATTGAAGGTAACCAGGGAAATTAAGAGAGCCACCGATGGGAATTGAACCCATAACCTATCGCTTACGAAGCGATTGCTCTACCCTTGAGCTACGGTGGCATGCAGATGATTTAGTTGACGGCAGAAATTATACCAGCTATCATACGTGGGTGAGAAGGGACCCGCCAGGGTCAACATGGCCTGGAATCTCGGATAAGATAAATCGGAGGATTACTTGAGAATCGCAGTTATTTCATACCACACCTGTCCCCTGGCGACTCTGGGAGGAAAACATGCAGGCGGCATGAATGTTTATGTGCGTGATCTATCTCGATATCTTGGCAGAAAAGGAATTCAATTGGATGTGTTCACTCGCTCGCAAGATGAACATGTTCCACATGTACTGCACGATTTAGGTTTTGGGAACCGAGTTGCTCATATCACTGCCGGTGCGGAACACCCGCTGCCCAAAGCGGAACTGGCCTGCCTTGTCCCGGAATTTGCCGATCAAATTCTGGATTTTACCAGGAAAAAGGATCTTAAATACGATTTGATCCACAGCCATTATTGGATGTCTGGGCTGGCAGCAGAGAAATTAGCAGAGCATTGGCAGGTCCCAATAATCCAAATGTTTCATACCCTTGGAAAGCTGAAACAAAGGGTTGCTCAAAATGCAGAAGAGGCAGAGGGGGAGTATCGAATTAATGGTGAAAACCGGGTAATTTCAATCGCGGATAAAATCATTGCTTCTACGTCAACTGAAAAAGCTCAACTTGAGAGTTTGTATGGAGCGGAACCCGGCAAGATAGAAATAATTTCCCCCGGTGTTGATTTGAGCCGTTTTTATCCCATTCCGCCTGATGAAGCAAAGGAATATGCCGGTATACCACAGGACGAAAGAATGCTGTTATTTGTCGGCAGGATTGAGCCCTTAAAAGGAATAAGGACATTATTGCGGGCAATCTGCTATCTAAGAGAGAACGGCGGGGCAGAGGATAACCTTTGCCTGGCTGTGATCGGTGGAGACCTGGAAGACCATGATGGTAAAGAATCAGAGGATATGAGTCTCTTAAATCAATTGCGGAAAGAGTATGGCCTGCAGGATATGGTCACTTTCCTTGGCAAACAGAGCCAGGATTCTTTGCCATATTATTATTCTGCTGCTGAGATGGTGATTATGCCTTCCCATTACGAATCTTTCGGGATGGTTGCCCTGGAAGCGATGGCTTGCGGCACACCGGTAATTGCCTCTCTGGTCGGGGGATTGATCCACCTGGTTGAAGATGGCGTAACTGGTTATCATGTCCCGGTGGATGATCCAACTGCGCTCAGCGAGAGAATATCCGGACTGCTGGAGGATAAGGCGCTGCGCTACCGGATGGGCCATGATGCTTTTGCTTTTGCAAAGAAATTTGGCTGGGAAGATATCACCGAACGCATGATCCATCTTTACCGGGAATTGCTTAACGCCTCAAGCTGATGAATAAAATTATATATAAACCTCCGAGGTTTTAGAAACCTCGGAGGTTTATTTGTTTAACCAATACTTCCAGCGGCTCTCCCTGCCGCCCAACCTGTCGAAAATGCGGCCTGCAGGTTGTAGCCTCCGGTATCAGCATCTACATCCAGGATTTCCCCGGCAAAGTATAACCCTTGAATTAATTTGGATTCCATGGTCTCTGGATTGACTTCAGATGTATCCACTCCGCCGGCAGTGATTATGGCCTGGTCAAATCCTTTGTGGCCGGAGATTATAAATTGGAAGTCATCTTTGAGCCAGGATCGAAGATGTTTTCGTTCCTTGCTGGATAGCTGGCTGATTTTTTTATCCCTGGGAATCCCTGTTTGCTCAATACAGACCGGGATCAGTTTTTTGGGAAGCAGGTCTTCAAGAAGAGAGCTAAATTGTTTCCGGCCCTGAGCTTGAATTTCTCTCAAGAGGCGAGAATCGAGAGCTGACTGATCCAGGGCTGGTTTTAGATCAATTTTAATTACAACCTGATGTCCTTCTTCAAGATAGTTCACAATTTGGCGGCTCAAGGTTAAGATCACCGGTCCTGAAAGACCAAAATGAGTGAACAGCATTTCTCCGAACATTTGGTTAAGTTTCTTTTCATTTACCCAAACACTGATAGTAACGTTCTTTAAACTCAAACCCTGTAATTTTTGAGCGGTATCTCCCGGCGTAAGCAGCGGAACCAGGGCAGGGCGGAGGGGCTTGATCTTGTGTCCAAATCGCCTGGCAAAAGCATATCCATCCCCGGTGGATCCTGTGCCGGGATATGCTTTCCCGCCAGTTGCCAGGATTACAGCCGATGCCTGGTATGTTTGGTTTTCTGTCACGACCTGATGGATTTTTCCTCTCTGGATGATTAGATCAGTCACGGCTGTGCCTGTAATTAATTCCACACCCGAATTCTGTAACCAGGAAATCAGTATTTCAAGGACATCCCGGGCTTTTTCGCTTTCAGGAAAAACTCGTCCACCGCGTTGAACTACTGTTGGTAGCCCCAATTCAGCAAAGAACCCCCGCAGTTCATCCGTGAAATACCGGTAAAACAACTGAGTTAAGAATCGGCCGCCTTTGTTAAAATGTCCCAGCGCTTCCTGAACAGGAGCAGTATTGGTCAGGTTGCAGCGGTTTTTCCCCGTGAGCAGCAATTTCCTGCCCGGGGATTTCATTTTCTCAAGCAGAAGAACTTTTTTTCCCAGAGACGCAGCTTGCCCGGCAGCAATTAATCCGGCAGGTCCGGCGCCAATAACTATCACATCGTAATGGAGCATGGTCTCCTTAGTCAGGGGTGGGGGTGGAATCCACCAGACTTTAGATAAAGTGTAACATTTCCTTACTCATTAGTCAGCCAAAATCTCTGGGAATAACTGCGGGCAGGGTTGAAAAACCACTAAAAATGGAAAAATTGGCAGAAATTCTTATCAAAAGGACAAGAAAATTCAATAAAAGATTAATATTTAGACAATAAATGCCTAAAATCCTTAAATTGGTACTTGACAAACTAAAGAAAATTGATACAATGTTCACATAAGTTGATATTGCAATCAAAATAATTGATTTGGAGGAAGAAATGATTACGACAAATTACGCAGAATGTAAAGCTTATCAAAATGAGCTAATTAGACAAGCAAAACATGGACGTCTTTTGAAGTCCGCAAAGCGAAGCCAGAAGAAAAACTTAAGTTTGAGGCAAACTATTCAGCGAGTTTTCCAGGCGCAAAAGCAAACAGCTCGGGGCTTGGAATATGATACTTTGTAAATCCTTGAGATGGGACCTTCTAAATGAGACCGCTGATGAGGTGATTGATCAGCGGTCTTTTTTTTAATTTGACATCTATAAGTTTTCAGATTAGAATATTGAATGTCCGGAGAAAACCTGCAGTTTAACAACAGAATACAGCAAAGGTGCCTGTATTCCCGAAAGGGAAGGATTAAAGGCGAAGTCTGTGAGAAAGGAAATGTTACACTTTATCTAAAGTCTGGTGGATTCCACCCCCACCCCTGAC
>Ga0255364_10009_pt1 | contig 70705 bp, 58 predicted proteins | sample ANMaggSSYBR01G12_FD_182087 | JGI IMG/M metagenome (GOLD analysis project Ga0255364, IMG submission 182087) | Sediment cell enrichment communities from methane seep in Santa Monica Basin, California, United Staets - ANME aggregate JGI... | ecosystem: Environmental > Aquatic > Marine > Cold seeps >...
GATATTATCATCAAAAAACGAGACGGGAAGGAATTAAGTCGGGAAGAAATCAACTATTTTATTGAGGGTTTTACGGATGGGTCTATCCCGGATTACCAGGCAGCGGCCTGGACAATGGCTGTTGCAATCAATGGTATGACCTCGCAAGAAACAACTAACCTGACAATAGCAATGGTCAATTCCGGCGATGTGCTGGATTTGTCCCAGGTTGTTCCCCTTGCTGTTGATAAACATTCCAGTGGCGGAGTAGGGGATAAAACCACGCTGGTTGTGGAACCCCTGGTCGCTGCTTGTGGTCTTCCGGTAGGGAAAATGTCCGGACGGGGGTTGGGATTCAGCGGAGGGACACTGGATAAAATGGAATCCATACCGGGATTCCGGGTTGATTTAACCACAAAAGAATTTTTATCCCAACTGGATAAAATTGGATTGGTACTAACTGGTCAGTCTGCGGACTTGGCTCCAGCGGATGGTAAATTCTACGCGTTGAGGGATGTCTCCGGTACTGTGGATTCAATCCCGCTGATTGCATCTTCCATCATGAGTAAAAAAATTGCTGCCGGCGCGCAGGCAATTGTCCTGGATGTGAAGATCGGTTTGGGCGCGTTTATGGAAACCCTGGAAGAAGCCAGGGATCTTGCCCGATTGATGGTTGATATTGCCCACCTGGCTGATAGAAAGGCAGTTGCCTTGATTTCGGACATGAATCAGCCGCTGGGAAGGGCGGTAGGGAACGCACTGGAAGTCAGGGAAGCGATTGATACTCTCCAGGGGAACGGTCCTGTGAGTTTTGTGATCCACTGCCTGGACGTGGCAGAACAGATGTTGGTATTGGGAGGGGCATTCCCGACGGTAAAAGAGGCGAGAAAATCCTCCGAGACTGCTTTGGCCGATGGTACAGCCTGGCAGAAATTCCTTGAATTGGTGCAGGCTCAGGGAGGAGATATTAGTTTTGTGGAACATCCTGATAAACTTCCCCAGGCACCTGTGATCAAAATCGTTAAATCACCAGAAACAGGTTATTTGAGCCAAATTAACGCCCGCATTGTAGGAGAAACTGCTGTTGGTTTGGGTGCAGGGAGAGAGAAAAAAGAGGATCAAATCAACCATGCAGTCGGGGTTGAAATTCTGCGTGAGGTTGGTGATCAAATAAAAGCAGGGGATGACTTATTTATTCTCCATGCGCAGGATCAGGCAGGTTTTGATATCGCCCAAAAACGCTTAATTGAAGCGCATCAATGGAGTGAATCCCAAGTAGATCCGCTCCCCCTGGTTTATGATATTGTCAGTTGAGGTTAGTTTCTAGAATTTAGTCGTTTGGTAAAAGCGCCAATAATACCTCTGGTTTATTGGCGTATTTTTTTATCGGCTCTTCACCCAGTATCAGTGAACACAATACGCGAGTGAACAGCTGATTAACCGGAGTTGGGACATCAATCTTCTTGCCGGCTCTCACGACGGCGCCATTAAGCTGGTCTACCTCGCTTTTCCCCCTGCCGCTGTACAAATCTATATGAAATGAAGGCATTTTTCCCCCTCTGCCCCCTCCGATTGCCTTTAAAAATATGGGTCTGGAAAGCTGCCGGGGCAGATACTTAACAACCAGAGCCAGTAATTTTACAGGAACTCCGGGAAGATTTACGGGTGGAATGCCCATCCGGCTCATCACTTTTAAGGTTTCCCGAAGCTGCTTATGCTCCAGATCGAATAAATCCGGGTCAGAATAAATTTGGGCCGGGGTTAAATTCAGGATTGCTGAACTGGCATTTCCCATCAAATTGGTTAATAATTTTGACCATTTCAGGCTCTCTGGTTGCGCATATAGTTTTAGATTAAGCCCAGCCTGGTTAAAGATAGGCAGAATCTCCCGGGAAATTGGATGGTTGTCCGCTGCGGCCATTCCCCTCAAACGCCGGACTGTAATGTCTCCTTTTCCTTTTCTTTCCACCGCGGAGGTCACAGTTCCCGGGATGACCAGGTCTTCACCAATGTGATCAGCCAGAATTTTTTCACTTTCTACGCCATTTTGCAGACAGAGGATAGGAGGCAGGTATTTCCGGAGCCGCTTTAAATCTGGCAGGATATCAACAAGGTGATATGTTTTCAGGGCTAGAATAATGAGATCGAACTTACTCTCTTTTATCTCATCCAAACTACTGATACAGGTAGGGGAAGGTATCTGATATTGAGTTCCATCAATATCCATCCTCAGCCCCCGGGATTGGAGCGCTTTCAGGTCTTGATCCCGTTCCAGGAATACAACCTGATGGCCTTGTAGACTCAGGCTTCCCCCTATATATGTGCCAATTGCTCCGGCTCCGTAAATTAAAAAGCGAAATCCCATAGTTTAGATTCGGAAAGATTGGAGATTAATCATGCAGATGGCAGGTCACGTTGTGTCCCCTCAGGATCCAGTTATTATTCTCGGGTTTGAATTGCAGTGTAGTAAATCCGGTATTAGAAAACCGGAAATTAGGGCCCTGGAAATTTGGCTGCGGGGTAAGTCCAACTGCAGCATGGATCACCATGTTGAGCAGCCCCCCGTGAGAGATGATTAAATATTTGCCTGGTGGGTTTTTCATCAATAGATTAAGAGCTCTTCCTGCCCGCAGAAAAAGTTCCCATTGACTTTCTCCAGTGCTGGCAATAGGTTGGTACAGAGGTATGAAATCCGGAGGAGGCATTTCCTGCATGGCTTTCTCATGCAGCATTCCAGCTAATTTGCCATTGTCCCTCTCCATCCAGATTGGATCGTAATCCAGGGTGAGATTGAGGGCTTTGGTGATAATCTCTGCAGATTGCTTTGCCCTGGTTAATGGACTGGAGAATGCCCGGTCAAATTCTATTTCCTGTTTTTTCCAGTAGTCAGCCAGGATTTTTACCTGGGTAATCCCCAGTTTTGTCAGCGGAAAATCAGCCTGTCCTTGATGGCGGTTTTCCGCATTCCCGGTTGATTCGCCATGGCGCAGGAAGGTAAATATGAAGGAAGAGGAAGAGTTTGAAGTTTGAGGCATAATTATAGTTTTAAATAATTCCGATATTTGATTGTGTTTTCACTCTCCGGGCCAATCAGTAGACCCGTGAAGGAATTCTTTTCCAGTATTTTTTCTTTTACCCGCCTGCTGGAGGATATTCAGCGCCAGCAAGCCTTCACCAGTGCCAATAGCAGGTAAGCTCTCATATCTAGTAAACACCCCGGACCCGGGTGAGGTTACGTTTATTGCTTGAGCCTGATGAATGATCAGCCTTTGATCGTCCCAGTAAGTAAAAGTTCCCGGCCAGGGTGAATATGCGCGGACTTTTCTTGCTAATTGTTCGGCTGGTTGATTGAAATCAAGCAACCCGTCACCTCTTTTCAACATCTGAGCGTAAGTTGTTTTCGATTGATCCTGGATTTGGGTTTGAACCTCGCCAGAAATATATAAGGGGATGGTTTTTACCAGGAGATCTGCCCCTATAACTGATAACCGATCAGAAAGAGATCCTGCTGTTTCCTGAGGTTGAATTGAAGTAGATTCTTGAGTAAGGATAGGTCCATCATCTAACCCCTCAGCCATCTTCATAATCGTAACGCCGCTGACAGTGTCATTTTCCAGAATTGCTGCGTTGACTGGGGATGCTCCCCGCCAGCGGGGGAGAAGCGAGGCGTGGACATTCAAGCAACCAAAACGGGGTAGGGCTAAAAGAGTTGGGCTGAGGATTTGACCAAATGCGGCAACAGTGATCAGATCCGGATTCCAGGATTTGATCAGATCCAGGGATGATTTGGAATTAACATCTTGCGGTTGGAAAACTTCCAGGTTTAGAGATTCTGCGGAAACTTTGACCGCAGGTGGAATTAATTTTCTGCCTCGCCCGGAGGGTCGATCAGGTTGGGTAATAACCCCAATAATTTGAAAATTATTGGATAATTTTTCCAATACAGGAACCGCGAAATCCGGGGTGCCTATGAAAATGAGGGAAGGGTTCATAAGAAGATTTTAACATAATGTCCAGAACCTAATCAATAGAACTGTTGAGATTCCAGATAATTAGTTATTATCCTGGGGCAGGTAGTGAGAGATATTTCGGGATCTTATGACTGAGAGGTTTGAGCTGGTTTACCAATCGCGACTTGGTCGCGTCCTTTATTTTTTGCCCGGTAAAGCGCGCGATCAGCAATGATCACCAGTTCATCAACATCCGAGGTATGGTCCGGCAAAGTTGCGATGCCCTGACTGATGGTAGGTTTGGGGATGGTTTTTCCCTCAACGTTAAATAGTGGCAGTTCAGACAGGGTGTGCCTGATCCGGTCGGCTACCAACTTTGCTTGAGAAATTGTAGTATTGGGCAGAATTACACTAAATTCCTCTCCGCCCCAGCGGCCTACTGTATCTGTCTTCTTAATATGGGACTGAATAGCCTGCACGGTTAATATCAATACCTGGTCCCCGATAACGTGCCCGTAGGTATCGTTGTAAAGTTTAAAATGGTCAATATCGAGCATAATCAAAGATAATGGAGTGGGAGCAGTTAACGCAAATTCTGCATCTTCATATAACTGTTCAATAAGATGATTATGATTGCTGACCCCGGTAAGAGAATCAAGTTTTGCCTGCCGGGAAACTTCCTCGTGAATACGCGCGTTCTGAATACTTAATACTGCCTGCTGCGCGATCTGTTCCAGCAGTAGTTGATCCATTTCATCAAAGACATTTGGCTGGTAACTGGCAACGGCGAGCAGGCCAATCAGATCATCCTCAATTTGCATGGGTACACCAAGCCAGGATCTAGAAAGCTTTTTCTCACCAACCATAACCGGTTTTACAGGAAGGAAATTAATTTCTTTCCTCAGGTCCTGGATCAGTAGTGGTTTCCGGTTTTTTACAATCCAGCTTGATAAACCCTCGCTGGCAGATGATTTTTCTGGTGCATAACGTTTTCCTTGATCAATCAGGAGCTTGATATCCAGCAGATGGTCTTCAGGGAGATAAAGGGAGACAAAGTAAGCGTCACAGGATATGACTTGGGAAAGGTGCTTGTAAATTAAATCAAGCAGATCGTCTATCTCCAATGTGCTGGTGATAGCTTTTCCGATTTCATATAAAACAGCTAATCTGTCGGCTTGATCTTTCAGGTTATTATTCAGGATTAGGGACTCTGTATTATCATGAAAGACAATTGTATGACCAATTAGTTGGTCTTGCGCATCTGAGAGAGGAGAGAAACTTAGAACATATATCTTCTTGTTTTTCCCTTCTCCTATATTTAATATTTTTGCGGGAGTTTCTGAATCTTTGGAAAATGAAATCCAATCTGATATCTCTGAAAGAATCTGTTCTGCAGGTTCTCCGATAACATCTTTGAAGGAATGATTGATTATTGTTTCTGCTGCGGGATTTATGTCTACTATTCTATCTTGTAAATCGACAACGATGATTCCGTCTTTCATATTTTCAATCAGGGTATCTCTAGCAATCGGGATGATATCTAAGAAGCGATGGTAATACAAAATCCAGACTATCAAAATTCCGCTGACTGCAAAACTCAGGGAGGTAAAATCAATAATGGAGAGCGGATTGGAACTACCCAGGTAGAAGATATTAGAGATACCCGGGATTAATCCAGCTGCGATAATATAACGGGCCTGAAAACGCAGGTTTTTTGGGGTCTTAAAATAGTATCGGATTAGAAAGTACATCCCAGAAAGATATAACGAGTGGGAATACAAGACATGAATCCAGAACCAGGTACCATAATTCAGCTGTAATAACTTTATTCCGAAAAGTTCGATTAAAGAGACCCTATGCCAAATCAGATGATGGTATGAGTTTGTCCAGGCTAATACTAGAGTAATGACAGGTATTATGGAAAATATCAAGAAAAACTTGAAGATTTTTGGTTTATGAATATCCGCATATCTCAGGCAGAATAAAAGCCAGAAGACAGGCAAGCTGACTACTCCGAAATATTCAAATCTTAACCAGAAAACTTTAGTCGCATAAATCGTAAAGATAACTTCAAAGGTATAAGCGAGAGACCAGATTGAAATTGAACCAAAAAGAAGTGCTAAGGGAATGGATCCTTTGGCAAGTCTGCGCTTCCAAAGCAGCACTGAGGAAAGGATTCCGAGGACTCCTGCTAAGGCTGTTGGGATAACAATGTAAGAAAATTGTACGTTCATTATGGTCTTGAATCGGTTTGACAATAATCTTGGATAATAATAATCCTACTACATTTTTAGAATTTCTCCCTTAAGGAAGCTGTTAGGCGATTCCCCAAGTGAAATGCCGGGGTTTTGATAAATTGAGCGACATACTCCTTGATCCGTCCTCCTCGTGAATTTGTATTCTTCCTTATTAGTTTTCTGTGCTTTCTAAATCGAAATAGAGGAAAACAATATTATTTTGTAGCTTTAATTATTCTTGGTTCCAAAGAGCTTTTCAGAAATCAGGGATCAAATTTCTCTTATTATAATAGAAACTACAAGATATGTTCTGCAAAAAAGTCTGGATTTTATTATCCTAACAACTTCTCATCAAGAGTAAATAGAAGTTAATTTCACGCGAAGTATGATGATAAATTGAAGGGGAATGACGTTTCGCGAACTTTTAAATACATGAATGGATTCGATATAAATTTGCTTCTCTCGATATCGTCAGGAATACGCGCAATATATGTTACACTTCTGATAATATGTGAGATGTTTCATGAGATTAACCAGGTGAAAATTATTCTCTCTCCAGGAGATGAGTAATCAAATTTAGCAAGCTAGATCAGCATTGTGACTGGAAAAAAACCAGGGGGAGGACATTGAATTTCACATTGTGTCCAAATGCTCTAACAATATTCTCTAAATGAAATAAAGTAGAGGAGCCATGAAAGAGACTATCCAGAAGAGTTTCTCATATAAAACCATCGTTTCTATTCTTTTTGGATTCCTGGGCTTTGCGGTGAACTTTTGGTTTACCGCCGAATTTGCCTTCCCGCCTTTTACAGCAGCTGTTTTGATTGGATTGTTGTTTCCGATGCTGATAACGCTTACCTGGGGTTGGAAATATGGGTTGTTATCGGCCCTGGCCGGCGGCTGTCAATCGATGTGGTGGATATGGGGACCAAGTAATGGTTATGCTATATTTCTGGTTGTACCCCCTTTTACCCTCTGGGTCATCTGGCACGGATATTGGGCTGGCTGGCGTAAAAAGCAAAATGCATGTCCGTGGTGGTTAAGTGCCTACGCTGTAGAGATTCCATTTCGGATATTAAACACGATCAACTTGTTAACCTTGAGCAGATGGGCTATAACGCTGAATCCGCCTCCCTGGAGCTGGGCTGCCGGAGCAGCCAATACGATCCCGATGCCTTTTTCCACCTTTGTGGCCATCAAACAGGCGGTGGTTGGATACGTGATCTTGCTGCTGGCAGATGTATTATTGAACCTGGGATTTGTGAGGAAATTTTTTGGATTAAAAGAGGAATATAACCAGGCAAATACCAGCTATATCATCAGTGCCTCGTTACTGATTGGGGGTTTCGTTTGGCTCATTGATAGCATCATTAGTTATCTGGTTTTTCAGCCTGGGAATTCTCTGTTTGATTTACTGGCGTTGAATATACCTCCTCACGATATATTCATGAGAACCTTATTCATTCTCGCCTGTTTAATAGGCGGTCTGCTGGCGTCGTACTTACTGCGCGGGCAGCATGAGAGAGATAAAGCATTACGGGACAATGAGGAAAGGCTTGTGCAGATAGTCGAGGGAAATCCGATACCAACCTTTGTTATCGGAGAAAATCACACCATCACACACTGGAACAAAGCTTGTGAAAACCTTACAGGCTGTTCTGCGAGCGAAATGGTTGGCACTCAAAAACAGAACTTACCTTTCTACTCCGAAGAAAGGGCTGTACTGGCCGATTTGGTAATGGATGGAGCGGCAGAGAAAGATATATCTAGGCACTACACCAGCAAGTTTAATAAATCCTCTCTCGTGGAAGGGGCTTTTGAGGTCGTGGATTTCTTCCCTGAACTTGATGATAAATGGCTTATCTTTACTGCTGCTCCATTGATAGACCATCAGGGTAAAGTTGTTGGAGCGATAGAGACCTTGCGGGACATCACCGAGCTCAAAAAAACTGAGAAGGAATTGAAACATCATACAAAAAACCTGGAACAATTGGTAACAGCACGCACCTTGGAGCTCGAGGATACCAACCAGGAACTCATCGATTTTGCTTATACAATATCCCACGATCTGAAAGCGCCGCTGCGGGGCATCAACCAGCTAGCTGGTTGGATCTCGTCTGATTATGCCGATGTTCTCGATCAGGAGGGTCAGGAGAAGTTGGGCTTGCTCGTCAGCCGTACGAAACACATGCATAAACTCATTGAGGACATTCTGAAGTATTCCAGGATCGGCCGTACTGCAGCAGAGAAGCAAAAAGTGGATTTAAATCCGCTTGTACGAGAAACCATCGAAATACTGGCTGTGCCTGAAAACATCCAAATATCAATTGAAAATGAACTGCCCACCGTAGTAGGTGTGTATGCTCATTTCGAACAGATATTTCAAAATTTATTAAGCAACGCCATTAAATTCATAGATAAACCGGAAGGTTTTGTCAAAATTGGTTGTGAAGACAATGAAAATTATTGGCAGTTCAATGTAGCTGATAATGGGCCTGGAATCGATGAGAAATATTTTGACAAAATATTTCAAATGTTCCAAACCTTAGCCCCCACTAGCGAAGAAGACGAAAGTACCGGCATTGGTCTGACCCTGGTGAAAAAGATAGTCGAGATGCATGGCGGGCGTGTCTGGCTGGAATCCACGGTTGGCGAAGGCAGCACTTTTTTCTTCACATTACTTAAACAAGGAGCAAGAAATGAGAGGAAGTAACCCGATTTTACTTGTAGAGGATGATAAAGTGGATGTAATGACTGTCCAGCGCGCGCTGAAAGACCTTAACGTGTCCAACAGCTTGGATGTTGCCGGTGACGGGGAACAAGCCCTGACATTCCTCAGGAACCCGGATAACATTAAACCATGTGTTATCCTGCTGGACCTATCCATGCCCCGTATGGACGGCATTGAATTCTTGAGATTGGCAAAGCAGGACAAGTATCTTAGAAAGATCCCAGTGGTAGTGCTGACCTCATCTAGAGAAGAGCAGGACAAAGTGGATAGTTACGATTTAGGAGTGGCTGGCTATATTGTCAAGCCGGTGAATTACCCGGAATTTGTTGAAGCGATGAAAACAATCGATATGTATTGGACATTGAGTGAATTACCGCCATTAGGGTGAAATATGAAAGAAACGCTTAAGGTTTTGTTTGTCGAAGATAACAAGGTTGACCAGATGGCATTTAAACGTTTTGTCAAGCGTGAGAAATTGCCCTATGATTTTGAAATCTGTGGATCTGTCGCAGAAGCCAGGAACGCCCTGCGCACTGAACTATTCGATATCGTGCTGACAGATCATTCACTGGGCGATGGGACAGCATTCGAACTGTTTGAGGATGTAGGAGAAACTCCCCTGGTTTTTATTACGGGGAGCGGTAATGAAAAAATTGCGGTTAAGGCAATGAGCGACGGAGCTGTCGATTACTTGATCAAAGACCCGAATTCAGACTACTTTATTACTTTACCAAATGTTATTAACAGAGCGCTAGAACAAAAGTATACTGAGGATGCACTAAAACGGTATCAGAAGAATCTTGAAAAGATGGTGCGAGAGCGAACGTCCGAAATAACAAAAACAAATAAAAAGCTTCGGCAGAGCGAGGAAAAATATCGCCTCCTGGTCGAGAATATTTATGATGTTGTCTGGCAGACGGATTTAAAATTTGTTTTTACCTATGTCAGTCCATCAATAAAAAACACTTTTGGATACACAGTTGACGAGTGGGTTGGAACCAATTTGTCTCAACATACCAGTGGTAAAGAATTTTTTCAAATGGCGAAGAAAGCGTTATACAGTATTAAGCATCCCAATGAATTTGACCAAGTAATTTTTGAATCGGAAATGGTGCGAAAGGATGAGACCGAAATTCCGGTTGAAATCACTGCAAAATTGCTCTTTAACAAGAAAGGGATCCCCATTGGATTACAGGGAACCACCGTAGAAATCACCGAACGTAAAAAGGCGCAGGAAAATGAACAACAGCATTTGCAAAACATTTCATTTCTAACCGATTCTGCCATGAGTTTTGTCGATTTCCCTGCAGACAAGGATATTTACAGTTTCATTGGAGAGCGGCTGAAAAAACTTGCTGGAGAATCGATCGTGGTGGTAAATTCAATTGATGAAACTGGAGAGATATTGATCACCCGGTCAGTATTGGGGTTGGGAAAACACTCAGAAGACATAATGAAACTCGTTGGAAGAAATCCTGTGGGAATGGAATATGATGCCAGAGATGGAAATCTTGCTTATCTTTCTGATGGCAGATTACATGATTATGAAGAGGGACTGTATGGGATTTTTCTGGGGGAAATACCGGAGCTTGCTTGTCGTGCCATTGAGAAGCTTTACCGCCTCGGTAAAATATACACAATCGGTTTTGTTAAGGGAAATAAACTATTTGGGACTGCTGCTATTTTTCTATCCCAAGCCGCTGAGTTAAGGAACGAAGAAGTCATCGAGACGTTTGTAAAACAAGCTTCCCTTGCCCTTCAGCGCCAGATGGCACTGGAGGCGCTGCAGTCCCGCAACCGTGAATTGACCCTGCTCAACCGGGTCATCGCTGCTGCCAGCACGACTATGGAGCCGGAGGTGGTGCTGAAAACCACCTGCCGCGAACTAGCCCTTGCCTTCGACCTGCCCATGGCCGCCGCAGCCTTGCTAAACGAAGAGCGCACGGCCTCAGTTGTTGTGGCAGAGTATCTGACTAAAGGATACACCAGCGCTATGGGAATAGAGATCCCCGTCGAAGGTAACCCAATCTTGGATAATATCAATGAGGATGAAGCGCCTCTGGTTATAATTGATGCCCAGAAAGACCCTCGTCTGGCAGTTATTCACGAGGAGATGCAGCAGCGGGGCACTGTTTCAATGTTGATTTTGCCCTTGATGGCAAGAGGTCAGGTGGTGGGCACCCTGGGGTTGGACTCTGTCGAGCGGCGCGAGTTCAGCAGTGAGGAAATTGACCTGGCCGCTAATGTAGTCAGCACTGCTGCTCGAGCACTGGAAAACGCCCAATTGTTTAGTCAGGCCAAAAGGCGGCTGAAACGAATAGAAGCCCTACACGCCATTGATAAAATTATATCGTCCAGTATTGATCTTGACTTGACCACTAATTTATTCTTGAAACAAGCCCAAATTCAACTGGAGGTGGATGCAGCAGATATTCTGCTGTTTGACCCACTCACTTTAAATTTGAAATGTATTGGCAGAACTGGTTTCATGACTTCTGCTTTAAAGTATACGGATTTGCGCCTGGGGCAGGGACTGGCCGGGCAGGTTGCGCAGCAACGAGAGATAAAACATATTCCTAATCTGCTGGAAGAGAAAGAATTATTCCAGACATCCCCTGAGATGTATGAGGAAGACTTCATCGTTTATTACGGCATACCCTTGATCGCCAAAGGTGTCCTCAAGGGTGTATTGGAAATCTTCCATCGCGAACCGCTTTCACTGAATAGTGAGTGGCTGATGTTTTCAAATGCGTTAGCCGGACTGGCTGCCATCGCCATCGATAACGCTACCATGTTCAACGATTTACAACGTTCTATCACGGATCTTAGTATAGCTTACGACTCTACTCTGGAAGGTTGGGCGAAAACACTTGAACTTCGCGATTATGAAACAGAAGGTCACTCACGACGCGTTGTAGAGATGACAGTCAAACTGGCTGGGTCAATGGGCCTTCCAGCAGGTCAAGTTATCCACATCCGCCGTGGGGCATTACTTCATGATATTGGGAAAATGGGTATTCCCGATAGTATTTTACAAAAGCCAGGTAAATTAACAGACGATGAGTGGGAGATCATGCGGCAGCATCCAGTATATGCTTTTAATTCATTATCCGGAATCGAATTTCTCAAACCAGCTCTTGAAATTCCTCATTACCATCATGAACGATGGGACGGGAGTGGATACCCTCAAGGCTTGAAAGGTGAAGAAATACCTCTCGCGGCCCGGATTTTTGCCATTGTAGATGTCTGGGATGCGCTGAGGTCAGACCGACCTTATCGGCAAGCGTGGTCTGATGAAAAAATACTGATCCATATTAGTGAGCAATCAGGAAAACATTTTGACCCCCAGGTAGTGGATGCTTTTTTGAAAATCATTGAGTAAACTTGAAAGCAGATTCCCTGATGGATGATTTAATGAATCCGATTCATTTGAACCCACTGTCAATTTAGAGCAGAAACAATAGACATCTCACTACTGAGATCAGTCCCCAGTACACGCAAATGCCATTTTAAAAAGAAAAAGCCTGCGCAGATACAGGCTTTTCTTGGTTTATGTGGGGATTCCTGAAGGGAATTTCCATCTTAGAAGAGTAGGGCGGGTGGGACTTGAACCCACATGGTGTGAACCGGGGGATTTTAAGTCCCCTGCGTCTGCCAATTCCGCCACCGCCCCAGACTCTGCTACGGCCTTAATTGTACTAAGCCTACTGCGAGGGTCAAGGTGTAATTTTTGTCAATTAATTAAAACAGGGTATTTGCCAGTTGAGGCCGGTATTCCTGAGTAAGAGGATGATCCTCTCCCAGGAGTTCAAAGACACCCAGGATCAGGTCCCTGGGGAGGTTTCCCCGGTATCCTTTGTCTTTCCTGAGAATGTCCAATAATCCATCCAGCGCAGCAGGGATATTCCCCAGGCTGATCAGTTTAACTGCCCGGAGATAGATTGCGTCCAGCAGCTCTGCCCCTGGTGATTGTTCTCCGGCTATTGTGCCCAGGGCTTCAACCAACGGGCGGAGTTTCTCTGCTCCCTGGAATTCAGGACTGGATGGAAATTGAGCCAGAATAAGTTTTGCTTCCGGGTATTCCCCCTGCCAGATCAGGCTTTTAGCCAAAAGTAGATTTGCCCTGGGTTGTGCTGGATCATCTTCCAGGATTTCACGGCTGATCTCTTCTACTTCCTGGTATTTTTCAGCCTGGAAAAGGCTGGCGGCTTTTTCAATTAGTAAGTTTTCCGGCCCCGGCACAATTTCCTGGACAAAATCTATCACCTGGATATTGGTTTTAATCCCGACGATTTGGCGGGTGATCATACCATTTTCAAATGTTTTAAGTGTGGGTACTGTATGAACTTGATAGCGCTGCGCTAGCTGTGCATTTTGGTCAACATCCACTTTTGCCAACCTGAATCGGCCGCTGTTCTGTCTTGTGAGAGCCTCGAGCAGGGGGCTGGTTCGCTGGCAGGTTTCGGACCATTGGGCCCAAAAATCAACCAGGACTGGCACTCGTTCAGAATATGCCAGGACCTGGTATTCAAAATTGGCTTCATCAACGCTAACAATATCAGGATGTTCCATGAAAATCACTCATTCTTCATCTGCGATCATTCCGGGCTGTTCTACCTCTAATACTTCTCCATGATGATTGATAATCACTTTAAAGCCGGTCATTCCCATATAGGTCCTGATTTCTTCGGGATAGCCGGTTTCGAGCAGCTGATCAAATTGTTTATCAAGGTTCTTGAGCTGTTCAATATAAATTGCCCGGGAAAAAATATCGTCCTCTCCAAGCATCTTCAGAGCCTGTTCTCCGAGGATCTCCTCATGGCCTTCAATCAGCTCCCGGAATTTATCTAAAACCTGCCGGTCGACTTGTTCCGAAGGGATATGTCTCTTGAATCCAGCATCATCAACAACATAACAAGATTCCGTCCCCACGGTAGTGATTTCAACTATCTGGTCATTATCATCATACACTAAACCGGTAAAAAGCGGTTTCGCTGGCATCTGAAATCCAGTTCCTCCTTAACTTTGTTGTACGTTTTGTTCTTATGAGTTTTATTTTATGATATTCAGCGCTAATCTACAATAAGAATCGTATTAGAGATGTTGTTGCGGGGAATAAAAAAATTTGGCTGCATCCAGGTCAAATTTTCTCCTGGACAGAGATGGAGAGGGAGGAGCTCATTGGAACCAAATATCCGGGGTTATTCCATGACATCAACATGGGTGCCGGAGACGTTGTAAGCCGATTGCTGGTTATAAGGCACATGGGGAAGGGTCCAGCGGTAGAGCCATTTGGATGCCTTGGATGGTAAATTTATACAGCCATGACTGAGAGCTTTCCCGAAATCGTTATGCCAGTACGTTCCATGGAAAGCGATGCCGCTCTCTGTGATGTATATAGTCCAGGGAACGCCGGGAAGATCATATCCATTGTAGGCCAAATTACCCGCAGCCATATGTCTGGAAGGGCGCTTATAGTTAGTGATATGGTGTCCAGGAGGGGTGGAGTATTTACCGGTACTGAAATCCGCCCCGGTGGCAGCCTTAACCATAAAAACCGGTTTGTTATATTCATAGGCAATGACTGTTTGAAGGCTGGTCCTGACTTCAATTCTTTTTGATATACTGGGAACTTCAGGGGACAAGACTGTTAGCTCATTGGCCGGGATGACCCGGAGATGAGCAGCTGGAACGTAATAATCGAGATCCCATTTATCTTCCAGAATGTGATAATAGGAGATGCCGTCAGGTCCCTCGACCACATCTTTGATCCAATGAGTGGTTTCGTAATAAAAACGGTAAGCCACATGATAACGCTCGCCCGGGGTCCAGAGGGCATCAGTGTAAGGAACCGTTACTTCCGCAAGGGCACCTTCAGGAGGGAAATCATAATAGACAGGGTTAACATCAGTTCTTACAGGCTGGATTGCTCCAGAATGAGCATATCCTTCAGTCCCAACTTTATACCAAATCCGATTGTGAGACGGATCATCACTTCCCAAAACAACACTTGTGATTGGGAAGACAGCATCCTTCCAATGGATACGGACTTTTTCACTGTCGTAGGTAGGTTTTTTGTGGGTTGAGATATTTTCGTAAATCACTCTTCCCTGTTGATCCTGGTACAGATTCATCAAGGGGTTGAGATTGGGGCCAAACAAGCCCACTAATCCAAGCCCGCTCAGGTTTAAGAAATCCCTTCTGGTGAACTTTTTTTGATTCAACATTAGCATGAATTAATAATGTATGTTTATCAATGTTCCTACACTTGACCAATAGAACAGCCATTCGGCCTCGGAAGTTTTCATATTCACGCACCCGTGACTCATGGGTGTGCCAAAGTTATTATGCCAGTAGGTGCCGTGAATACCATATCCGTTATAAAAATACATTGTATAGGGAACTCCCGGGAGATAATATCCGGGACCGGACATGAGAGTGGAAACGTATTTGACGTAAACTCGGAATCGACCGGTGACGGTCGGAGTGCCCCAAAGTCCAGTCGAGACCAAAAAGCTATTGACCTTATTGTCTCCGTCATAGGCAGTCAATCGCTGGGTTGATAAATTGACGTCAATCCAGCGCTCATTCGGATAAACACCGGATGGCAGAATGGATTTTTTATAAGTCGCGGACGTATTTGGTTTTTTGGTTGGTTTTGGTGTAGGAGTGATAGTTGGCGTAGGAGTCGCCGTTGGTGTTGGAGTTGAGGTAGGAGTATTGGTTGGAGTCGGGGTAAAGGTTACCTTGCGGTAATTCTCCTGGGCGGATAATGTGATTTGGGGAGTGGTTTGCAGATTTGGAAAAGCAAAGGAAAAATCCGGGGTCCAAAGCCAGACAAGGATCACTGCTACTGCGATTAATCCTATGGTTGACCAGGGTAATAGTGAGGGGACACGGGATAAAAGTGCTTCCTTGGCGATAGAGATTGGAAGGCGGACTCGTTTCTTTGGTTGTGATTTAGCTGAAGTTCTGAAACGCTTGATCGCCCAGTGCATACCTTTTTTGGCTTGATTGCTGGAAGGGTTGATTTCAAGAGCTTTTTTCAAGTAAGCAATACTTGCTTCCGGAGAAGAGACAGATGCCAGGTAAAGCCAGGGCTCTTCAAATTCGGGAGCGAGGTTAACAGCTTTTAAAGCCAATCTGCGCGCCCGCTGAAGTTCACCACGGTTGAGTGCTTCCTTGGCTTCATTTAGAACTTTATAGGCAGGTCCAGGTAGCGATGATTTCATAAGTTACTCTGTTGATATCTCTTCCCGATTCAAATAGCACATAATGCCTGCTGTTATTCCTCTTGCGACAAGAGATGGATTCTTGGTTAATAATTCTCTATCCTGATTCATATATCCGGTTTCAATGATTACTGCCGGTGTATTTGGATCCACTTCGCTGAATGCATGGTAGCTGGTCATATCTGGTGTAATCCTGTGGTCATACCGGAGCCCGGTGGCGTTTCCGTATCTGTTCTTCATGCAAGCCATTAAGCGGGCTGCCTGTTCAGGTCGCTTGTTGTCTACCGCTTCAGCAATTTTAAATCCGGTACCGAGTTCAGGGATATATTCACATGTATCAGCATGAATTGAAATCAGGGCATCTCCGTCATATCCCTTTAGGTGTTCATCAAATTCCTTGAGAAGGTCAACCTGCACTCCTTCCGCTTGAAGATACTGTCGGGTTAAGTCAGCAATCGTATAATTAATATCAACCTCCCGGTAACCTCCCAGGCTATCCGGGCAGATAGCTCCCACGTCATGCCCCCAGTGTCCTACAACCAAACCCACATGAAGGGTTACGACGGGGGTTTCAGAACCAAGATTCTCCCCGTTGGTTTGTACAGGTTGAAAGAGGGGGGATTTAAACCCGATGCCAGTTGCGGGCAGGGCTGTAAAAAGAGTAGCAGTGATAACAGCAACCAGGGAGACGTTTAATAACCCCTTGAGGGTTTTTTTCAGCAGTCTCGACTGCGGCTGCTTTTCGTTGGGATCGTATTGTATTTTCATTCCGTTATAATACTATAATAAATACCCCGGAATTTGACCATATTTTACCTTATTTTTCGTATAGAGACACAAATTTCCTGATTTCCAGGGTATACAGTGATTGATTATTAGCCATTTTCGAGTGATAATTTCAATTAAACCAGGAAAAACCGATTTAACAGATATCATTTCTGATCGATGTATCTCAGCGAAAAGTGGTTTTTCTGCAAATTTAGTTCCAATTCTCATAGGTGCAAGAATATGACCAATCAATTATCAGGGGAAGAACAAAAACTCTTGCTTGAAATAGCCCGGAACGCAATCCGTCAGGAGTTGGACAAGGAAGAAAAATTACCTTTGGCGCTAGAAGAGTATTCACCAAAACTCCAGGAGAATGGGGCCTGTTTTATCACTTTAATGAAAAATGGAGTGTTAAGGGGTTGCGTAGGTTCAATAGAAGTAGTTCAACCTCTAGTCCAGGATGTGCGTGAAAGGGCTGTAGCGGCCGCTTTCCAGGATTACAGGTTTCCCTCCCTCAAGCTTCCTGAATTAGAAGAAATTAGAATCGAAATATCCCGGTTGACACAACCCTGCACACTTAATTACGAGGACCCTGAGGATTTGATTACTAAACTGCGACCCCGAATTGATGGGGTTATTTTGAGATATCAAACTCGCCGGGCGACATTTTTGCCCCAGGTTTGGGAGCAGCTTCCAAGCCCTGAATTATTCCTGAATCGCCTTTGTGTAAAAATGGGTTTGGATCAATCAATTTGGAGAACTGCCAAACTGCAGGTAGAGACCTACCAGGTCGAAAAATTCCAGGAAGAAGACTAAAACAGTCGAACATGCTTTTTCTCTGGATTACGAATTACTTTGCTCTTTTCCCCCGGAAAATCAATCCTGGTTTGTTCCTGATCCCTGTAGATAATCATCCCGCGGTAGCGTAAGGTAACAGGCCAGGGGAATGGATGATCTCCCTCTACCTCAATTTCCCGCTCATTGATAATTTGAATTCCCAATACCTGCAGGAAAAAACCCAGGGGAATTAAACCCTCCAGAGAATTTTGGATTCCTTGACCGATTCCGGTCCTGGCATCGTAGGCGGAGAAGAAAAACCCCGAATTGTCCAGATTGATCAGAATGGTTTTCATGAGCTTAGAGAATAAATCTGCTGCAAGTGATCTTTTTTCATGTGCCAGCAAACCCTTGCCTAATAAGATATTCCATGGCAATTGAATGGCAGAATAATCCACGTTTGGAAAGGTTCTAATACCAAAGGTTGACCAGAATTTCTCCTGATTGGTGAGGGTGTTATTGATTAGATCGCCTGCTTTTTGTTTATCCAGGTCTTTTCCCCACAGGGGCAAGAGGGTAGTGATATCTTCCCGGATGGTATGGGGGCAGAAGATGGTCAGGTGGAGGTCAGCAGTAAAGTTTTCCAGGGCAATATAATCCAGGCGGGAATAAACACATTCGCTTGCTGTCCTGCCTAGAATTCCTAACCAACGAATTTGAGGGGGATAAATCTGTTCGATCCGGTAGTTTTCGTTTTGATCGTATCCATGCAGGGTTATTTGAAAGTCTGGAATAGTTCCCTTCACTGATTCGCCCTGGATTAAGAACCCAATTCTGGTGGGGTGGGGCATATTTTCCCGGAGAACGTGAAAGCCATTACCGGGATCTTTGCCGATCAACCTTCCTGGCAGAGTCAAGTGGCTGTCCCGATCACGACTATAAAAACAAGATTCTTTAGAATCCCAGGATTCTTTCAAGAAATTTACCAGTATCTTCCGTTTTGTATCGGTGAGGCCGTCGGTTTTGTTTTGCCCGAACGAAGTCTGGAGTTCTTCCAATCGGGCCAGATCATTAAGTAGAAGGCTGGCCAACCCGGGAGATTCGATGAAGGGATAATCACCAGAAAGTTCACTCTCAGGTATAGAGCCTGGCGGCCGAGGATCAGCCAGATTTAACTGGCAGGGATGGGTAAGTTCAGGAATTCCATCTCCGTCTTGATCGTATACTGGCAAAAACCAATGATCCAGCAGAATTCCCAATTTTTCAAGAAGTAATTTATTCCCTTGATGTAAGGGAGCGATTTGACTGGCTTGCCAAAACAGCTCCCCGGCCAGGGGTAATGCTGGCAGGTTCGTAAAAGTGTTACAGCGTCCCTCGGCTAGCATTCCATTTTCCCTCACCGCCCGCAGAACGTTGTCCAGTATCTTGTTGGCATCTTGAGGATCGATTGGAGTTAAAACATCCAGAAGATAAAGAGCTTCGAACGGTGAGAGAATGTGGTCGGAATTAAGTGAAGAGTTTCCCTGGGGGAAATGTTTGCTCATGTATCCTGCAGCTTCCTTCTGGGAAAGCCTAAAAGCAAAGTTCCAATCAGGATCTCCGGTAATGATTTCTAATTGGCTCTGTTCCTGGATCTTCAGTCGGGAAATTTCTCCTGCCCAATCCATCCGGATCAGGTTGTCTATTAATTTTAAGGACTCATCCTGAGATTTCCCCAAGGCTGAAACCCAACTAACTTCTAATTCCTCATCAGGGGCAATGATCAGCTCAGACGAAAGGCTGGGAAAGGGGTTTTTCCCAGCCTGGGTGCTGCCAGACATGAATAGTACCGGATGCATATCACTCATTTGCCCGGAGAGGATATCCCGGCCGGAATAATCCATAGCAGACATTCGTATTCCTGATGTCAGATGGGTGAGATGTCCTGCGAGGTCCAGGTGGATTGTCCGCGCGCGGCTGGAGTGGTTTTTTATTTTGACCATCCCGCAAACTAAAGCAGGATCCGGAGCCCAGTTAATGACCGTAACAAAGAGCTCCTTGAGGGGATAAAAAGAATACTCAACGAGATTTACCAGAAAATCGTTTAACTTGGGGGGTTGTACAAAATCAACCGGGGAAATGACTGTATGAGTTCCTTCCGTGAAACAAGGGAATATCCTGTAATAACCACTGCTGCCAGCCAGGTCCGGTTGAATTACTAGAGCTGGTGGATTTCCCCGACTTTGATTAAGAAGCCATCCCCGGTTTTGATCAGGATCATAGCTGGTAAAGCGGTTTTCCGCGGTCAGGTAAAAAGATTCTGGCAGGTCCCTATTCCAGGAATTATGGTTCATAATAAATATTGTAGTTTGTGCTTCAATACCAGTCAATCTGGGAATAAATATCCTGGGATAAGTTCTAATTTTATTCATCTCATTCCCGATTGTTATTCAACAGTAAAAAGGGTGAAATTCGCTTATTTATGCTAGAATACCTCAAGAACAAGCAAGTAAAGCAGAAGTTTTCAATTAGTGATTTCACACAGAAAACGCATATGACTGAAACAGAACAACCCAAAAAACCCAAACAACGATTTAAGGATTTGATTGAGGGGGCTGATGAGCTGGAAAAAGACGAAGATTTGATCAAATCCCAGTTGGATTCTCTTGGAATACCAAACGAAGGTGAGATTATGCAAGGGTCTGGAAAAGGAAGTTCAGAAAACGCTGTGCCCAAGACAGAAAGGGCTGAGGAAGGCGCAAGTGAGCCAGCAGAGAGAAAACCCAATTCTTCTGGATCAGAATCATCTGCATTAGATCCTAGCTTTGACGAGACTGAAGTACTCGGAGAGTCTGCTGAACTTTCTCGATCGCCGTTGGACGATACACCGCCCCCTTCTTTGGGATCCACTCCCCATACTCCACCCCCGGCATTGGATTCCCGGGGAATGCCGCTTCCCCGGCGAATGGATGAAGCGCCTGTACGGGGGAAAACATCTCCTGCATCAATTAACCGATCCAGGACAGTTGCTTTACCGCCAGATAACACATCTAAACTTATGTCCTGGTGGAAAAAAGCTGGTCCAGGTGGATGGAATCGGGGAGAGGGATGGGGATGTGTTTTTCGAATGCTGGTGATGGCTTTGATCGCCGGTATTGTGTTGGCTCTTATAGCGGGCTCATTTGCTATTTATCACTATAACAGGATTGCTGCAACCCTTCCGACGGTAGAGGATTTACGGGAACAGGCAGCCAAGTTTGAGACTACGAGGATACTGGATAGAGAAGGAAATGTGTTATACGAGCTGTTGGATCCTACTGCTGGACGGAGAACCTATGTCTCGTTGGATGAAATCTCTCCTTACCTGGTTGCAGCAACGATAGCGACAGAAGATTCAAATTTTTACAGTCACCCGGGATATGATGTTCTGGCAATTGCCAGATCGTTCTGGTACAACCTGATCAGCGATGAAATTGTTTCTGGAGCTTCTACTATTACCCAACAGTTGACCAAGATGCTGCTGCTCTCTCCAGAAGAACAAGTCAGCCGAACATATACCCGGAAGCTTAGGGAAGCGATTCTAGCGGCGGAGATCACTCGCCGGTATTCAAAAGATGAAATTCTTGAGTTGTATTTGAACGAGATTAACTTCGGCAACCTGTCCTATGGTGTAGAAGCGGCTGCCCAGACCTATTTCAGTACTTCTGCGAAGCATCTTACCCTGGGTCAGGCATCGTTCCTGGCCGGGCTGCCGCAGCTTCCTGCTGTTTATGATATATACACCAATCGGGATGTGACGCTTGGCCGACATGAAAACGTTTTGGTTCTGATGTATCAAACCAGCCAGGAAGATAACTGTATATTTGTAAGCAACAATCTGCAGCGAATCTGTATCGGAGTGGGGGAAGCGGTTGCAGCAGCAGAGGAAATCCGCTCTTACCAATTTGAAGTACCTTATACCGAGCTTTTGTATCCCCATTGGGTTTATTACATCCGATCTCTCCTGGAGAGCAATTATGACCCGCAAACCATCTACCGTTCAGGGTTCACTGTGTATACGACACTTGATCCGGGTCTGCAGGATCGAGCTCAGCAAATTGTTTTTGAACAAGTCGAAAAACTTCAGGGAAAGCATGTAACCAATGGTGCTTTAGTAGCCCTTCGTCCTGCTACCGGTGAGATTCTGGCAATGGTAGGATCAGCGGATTTTGATAATAAGGATGTTCAGGGGGAAATCAATATGACGCTCAGCCCCCGGCAGCCGGGTTCCTCCATAAAACCTTTAACCTACGTGGCAGCTTTTGAACAGGGTTGGACTCCTGCTACCCTGATTTGGGATGTTCGTTCAGAATTTCCTCCCTCGGGAGACCCGAATGACCCCCGGGATCCTTATGTTCCTGTAAACTATGATGAAAAATATCACGGACCGGTTACGCTGCGTTCAGCGTTGGCAAATTCATATAATGTCCCGGCTGTGAAGGCATTAAGTTTTATTGGTATTTATGATGACCCGGAAACAGAAAAAGAGGAAGGATTGATTCCATTTGCTCAGCGTGTGGGCATATCAACCTTTGCCAGGAATGACTATGGCCTTTCCCTTACCCTGGGCGGTGGTGATGTTTCCCTGCTGGAGTTAACTGAGGTGTATGCTACTTTCGCAAATGGCGGCCGGCAGATTCCTACCGTGGCAATTACCAGAATTGAAGATTACCAGGGAAACTTGATTTTTGAGCATCAACCGCTGGCTGGTGAACAGGTTATCCGGCCAGAACATGCTTTCCTGATCTCTTCAATCTTGTCGGATTATCATGCCCGCATCCCTGCTTTTGGAACGAATTCAATCATTAACCTTCCATTTAAAGCTGCCGCAAAAACAGGCACAACCAATGATTACCGTGATAACTGGACTCTGGGTTATACACCTGATCTGGCTGTAGGGGTCTGGGTTGGTAATGCAGACTATACGCCCATGCAGGATACCAGCGGTTTGACAGGAGCGGCGCCAATCTGGGCCCAAGTCATGCAGGAAGGAATCCAGCAGTTGACCGGGGGAAATCCCACCGGATTTTCAAGACCTGCAGGCATTATTGAACGGGTAATTTGCTCCATTTCCGGGACAGAACCTTCCAAGTATTGCCCCAGTCAGCGCAGCGAATATTTTGCTGCAGATCAACTGCCACTGCCTGCAGATCAGGATCTGTGGGAAGAAGTTATGGTGGATACCTGGACAAAAAAACTAACCTCTGAGGAATGCTCCGGGTACATCGAGAAACATACAGGCATTCATCTGGATGATCCTTGGGCAATTAAGTGGATAACAACAAAAAATCCCGGAAAGGATTGGGCGAAGAGTATGGGATTTACAAGAAATCCTTACGTTATCAACGAGGATAATGTTTGCGATGCTGATGACCCTCGGCCTATTTTGGAATTTGCATCTCCCAGGCAGGATGATGTTATTAACTCTGGTCCGTTAAAGATTTTTGCCAAAGCTGATGCAACTGGAAATTTCGAGGAAGCCCGACTGGAATACGGACTTGGTAGGGATCCAGTTATGTGGGAAATTCTTAAGATGATTGATAATCCGCTTTCAGAAATGACAGAAATTTCTTCCTGGGATATTAGTGAACTGCCAACTGGATGGGTCACTCTGCGGTTGTATATGACCGGTACAAATGATGGACATGCGGAGAAAAGAATCCAGATAAATATTCAAGTTCCTACCCCGACTCCCACACCCACAGAGACTCCTACTCCGACAGTTACTCTTTCGCCCACACCGACTTTGACACCCACGGTGAGTGAGACTCCCGTAGATACAAGTACATTCACGCCTACTCCGACTGATACGCCTACTCCTACTCCCTAGGTGCAATTTTAGTATTCGCTTAAGGGAGCTACGGTGACTTGGTGACTAAGTGACTGGGAGACGGGGAGATTGAGTGAGGGAGAGAACCTCGAAAGGCCTGTCTTAGGCAAGTTGAGGAGTTGTTTAGCCCAATATATTGGGCGCTGTTTGCAATGTTGTTTTGCAGCCCGGTCATTCATGACCGGGTGTGTTGGTTAAATTGCGGATCAAATGTTAAAATTGGAAAATTATTAACCTTAAACTTTAAACCTTAAACCTTAAACCTTAAACCTTAAACCTTTGTTAAATAAGTGGCAGCTGCGGCGCGTCAGAGGTAAAAGGATCCAGGGCTAAACGTTCCTGGAGATTTTCCTTTGTCAATCCTCCTTCATCTGCTATGCGGCGGATATGGCGGTATTTGACCAGTCCCCAGGAATTTTGAATTGCTTTTGCCAGAGGATTATTGTTCTCGATTTTGTAGTGGATTAATTCTGCTCTGCTGCCGGGCAGGATAATCCAGGGGTTCGCCAGGGAGGAATCAAATCCGGTAATAATTTTGTTTAAGCTCCCTGAAGCAGAGATAAAAAATGTATAGCTGGTCTCGCCTTTGTTTTTCCAAACCAGGCAAAGGATATTGCCTATCGGTGCTGCCTTAATAATTTCAAACCCCAATTGATTACCCAATAGGGTAAGAATATCTTCAATTTCCTTTAAGTCCTGTCTGCGGTTTGAAGGCTGGTCGCTTGAACTTAATTCCCAGCCGGATTGAGTTCCGCTGGTATTTTCTGCATACGATTTTAGACAAACTTCGATCAATCCTTGTTGGGGAGTAGCTAACCCAGGGAATTTATGATAAAGATGGGTATAGATATCAACTTCCGGAAGGGGAGAGCTGCTTTTTGCAAGGAAATTGACAAGTGCCTGTTCTACTCGATCTGAGTGAGGATCAGCTGAGGAGCTCAGTTCTTGATGCCACCAGGTTTCGGATTTAGGAAAATGTAAGAAGCCCTGTCGATAAGCAATGGATTCTTCAAAGTTCTTAACCAGCTGAAGATAAACATCGGCCAGGTTCTCTTCCTCTGAACCCAGCAGGGCTTGCTCCGATGCGATCGACGCCAACCCGGCGCTGTATATGGACAGGGTGTGTTTTGGTTCTCCCATTACCTTCAGGAATTCAAATCCCGCGGAGCGGATGGTTTCCTTCATTGATTTTGCTGTTGGGTTCGCTGCCAATTGTTCCCCAGTTGTACAGATGATTTGACCTTGCGGTAGATCAGGGTCCACCGCGATATCCGTGAGGGCAAATCCTGTTGCGCAGGCAGCCGTTCCAACAGAGATTAAATATTCAATCTCGAGATTGGGAAGCAGCCCAAAACAGGGGATCCCAGGCGGAAGGATTTCTTCCAGCCCGGATAAAGTGCTCTTGATTGCCCGGGTGAGCCAGACCCAATCAAGATTTTGCAAGCTGAGAATGTTTCTTAGCGGCGCAGCTGCGTCCTGTCCCCACAACCAGCCAGTCCAAAGTGCACTGAGTGACCAAAAAGACAGGTTTGGTTTTGGAAATACCATCAAGGCAGCACTGAGATCAATGTCTTTCAATTGGGGAATAAGATCTCTTACCCGTCCGGGATAAATCGATATTCCCCCAGAATCTGGCGGCAGGTCTGGCCAGGTAGCAACTGGAACAGAGGTTTGACCATTTTCCCAGATATCGAGGGCTTCTTCCAGGGCAAACCAGACATTTTCTTCCCTGTAGGTATCGCCATCTGCGAATGTTCCGGATTCCCTTTCCGAAACCGGGGATGAGTTTAAATTACTGCAGCGGTAAAACGCATGCAGCAAGAGCATTTCCAGATTAATTCTCTCTTCCGGAGAAAGGTCAAATCCGGTAAGTTTGTTAAGGATGGTAAATAAGGCGTGAACAGTCCGATGCGGATAAGTCTTGAGCGCATTTTCCGCCTGGAAACGGATCGGATCATCCGGTGGGGCCACCCGGGTAAGAGCCCGGGCATGGGAAGGGCTGTTCTCTTTGTAGGCCAGAGCTTTTTGGAGATCCTCCTGGGAAACAGGAGTTTCAGAAGGTTCACCGCAGTTGGAACAAAGGCAGGTTTTCCGGACAGGTTCTCCCCTTGATTTGGACCAGGTAAATGATCTGGCGGAGGTCATCCTTCCGCAGTGGGGGCATTCTGTTTCGTATAGGGATAAAATAAATGGCTTTAGCCGCTCCTTTCCCTTATAACTGGAAGAAAGACGGACAAGAGCAGAATTTAATTCCTCTTTTGAGATCGGCTGCGCAAGGCGGTTTAACAGGAATCTGATGATGGGGTTATGGATTGGGACCACAACCCGGTAACCTGCTGCTGCGGCTTCAAGCGCTTCTAGCGGAGAATCACCAAAGGGGGAGATAACTAAATCGGGTCGGGAAGGTAGATGATTTAACCAGAAACTTACCACGCCAGATCTATAAGCAGGCAGGAATTCTTCCAAAGGAATTGGTTGGGTAATTTGTTCACCACGGATAAAAGGCTGATTTTTCATTTGCTGCCCCCGGGGGTGGTGAATAGATCCCTCAAACTTCAGAGGGATAAACTAATACTAACAGATTGATTGAGTTCGCTGTGGTGAAACTTTATCTTGATTTTACGGTATGAAGGAGCGCCAGGTTGGGAGGAACCATTTTGTCAATCGGGAACCCTGCAATAAGGACTATTTCCTGACCCGGTTTTACCGGTGTTCCTTCTATAACTGCTGTTTCAACGTGGCCGATCATCTCCTCGATAGTAGCTGCCTGCGGGATGAGGTACGGAGTTATACCCCACAGCATTGAAAGATACTGGTAGGTCTTTTCTACAGGGGTAAAAGCCAGGATGGGAACATGTGGTCGGGCTTTGGACATCAGTTTTGCAGTCCTGCCGCTCCTGGTAAAAACAGCGATGGCAGCGACAGAACGGTCGTGAGCCAGTTCCCTGGCCGCCCGGGTAATGGCAACTGCATCACCATGAATGGCATCTTCAGCCGGGTCGAAATAAGAATGTCCCCATTCGTCGATATGATCTTCACTTTGCCGGATAATTGAAGACATCATCTGGACGGTTTTTATGGGGAATTTGCCAATGGCGGTCTCTCCTGAGAGCATCACCGCGTCACTTCCATCAAGCACAGCATTGGCGACATCGGAGGCTTCTGCCCGGGTAGGGCGGGGGTTGTCCACCATGGAATCAAGCATTTGGGTGGCGATAATCACATAACTGAGATGTTTGTTCGCCATGGAAACGATCCGTTTTTGTTCAATCGGGACAGATTCCGGAGGCATTTCGATCCCCAGATCTCCCCGGGCTACCATAACGCCATCTGCTTCATGGATGATTTTATGCAGATTTTCAATTGCGTCTGGGTGTTCCAGCTTGGCGATGATTGGAATGCCCCCATGATCCGGGTTGATCTTCTTGATCTCCTGGCGAAGCCTTTTAATATCCTCTGCGCTCCGCACAAAGGACAGTGCCAGTACATCAATATCATGGGCTAAACCAAATTTTAGATCAACGATGTCTTTATCTGTCAATGTCCGGATGGTCAAATTCGCCCCCGGCAGGTTGACGCCTTTACGGGGTTTCAGCACTCCCCCCTGGATGACTTCGGTTATGACCTGGTTGCCCTTGATCTCTTTTACTTTTAATTCAAGTTTTCCATCATCCAGAAGAATCCGGCCTCCCACTTCTGCACTTTGAGGTAGATCTAAATAATTTACAGAGACAATTTCCTCTGTTCCCTGGATATTATCAGTCGTGAGAGTGAACTGTTTTCCTTGGATCAGGTTGATCACTCCGGACGGTATTTCTCCGGTGCGGATTTTTGGGCCAGAGAGATCCTGGAGGATTGTGATTGGACGGTTAAGCTCCCGGGCTGTTTCTCGCAGGGTCTGGATTACCCGGGCATGGCTTTCCAGGTCACCGTGTGAGAAGTTAATTCGAGCTACATCCATACCGGCTGTAAGCAGGTTTCTGATTGTTTCTTTATCATCGCTGGCAGGTCCCAGCGTGGCAATGATTTTTGCCCGGCGGTTCATAGTCTGCTCTCTCTAAAAAAATTCAATTTACAACCCACTGAATAAACAATCTAAATATAATGCAAAGCTTTCGCTTCTTTGGTTAACTCTTCTCTAAATTGGGGATGAGCAACATCGATCAATGACTGCGCCCGTTGTTGGATGGTTTTACCGTACAGATCTGCCACGCCGTACTCTGTAACCACATAATGGATGTGGTTCCTGGTTGTGACTACCCCGGCACCTTGTTTTAAGGTGGGGACAATCCGGCTGAAGTCCCTCGCAGTACTCGGCAGCGCGATAATGGGCACACCGCCTTTTGAACGGGAGGCGCCGTAAATGAAATCCAGCTGTCCTCCAACACCACTGTACAGCTTGGTGCCGATGCTGTCCGCGCAGACTTGGCCGGTAAGGTCAATCTCAATTGCAGAGTTGACAGCTACCATGCGGTCATTTTGAGAGACAATAAAGGGATCATTGATGTATTCTGTGCGGAGAAACTCGCACAGCGGGTTGTTGTGAACCCAGTCATAAAGGCGTTTTGTGCCCAGGATAAATCCAACGACGATTTTTCCGGGATGTAAAGATTTTTTTGAATTCGTTATGACGCCCGCTTCAACCAGGTCGATCACACCATCTGAAAACAATTCAGTATGAATGCCCAGGTCTTTCTTGTCAAAAAGATAATGCAGCACCGCGTCCGGAATGGCGCCGATGCCCATTTGCATGGTTGCTTCATCCGGAATCAACTCAGCGATGTAACTGGCAATTTTCTTAACCGTGTCTGATGGGTTTCCATCCCCCATTGGCAGCTCAGGAAGTTGGTAGTCGACCGGTACAATATAGTCGATCGCGCTGACGTGGATGAAGGAATCCCCCAGGGTGCGGGGCATTTGTTCATTTATTTCGGCGATGACTATCTGTGCTGATTCGGCAGGGCTTTTACTTAATCCTACTTCCACGCCGAAGCTGCAGTAGCCGTGCGGATCAGGGGGAGAGAGGTGCACAAAGGCCACATCTACCGGGAGGAAATTATCTTTAAACAAGAGTGGAAACTCTGATAATAACACCGGAGTAAAATCCGCCCCCCCATTCTGGACAGCTTCGCGGATGTTATGGCTGATGAACATGGTGTTCACCCGCAGATGTCCCTCCAATTCCGGGCTGACATAGTCAGCAGATCCAGTTGTTAAAGCCTGGCAAATTTCTACATCCTGAAGCTCTGGCGCTCGATCCACTAGAGCAGACAAGACCGTTTTTGGTACGGAACAGTTACCGGTAAGGAAGATCCGGTCACCGGATTTAACTGCTTTTACTGCTTCCGCGGGGGTAACAACTTTTTGTTTGTATTGATCAGTCCAGCTCATAGCTTTTTCCTGCCCTCCAGGGCGTTGGTCAGTACTTGTTTAACGACCTTCCCCTGATGTATGTAAACACCATTGTTTAACGCCGGGTTTGTTTTAAGGGATTTTTTGATTCCAAGCTCGGCAATCTGGGCGATATATGGCCAGATTGCATTGCTCAGGACATGGGTTCCGGTCCGACCCAGGACACCAGTCATATTTGGCACACAGTAATGGATGACATCCTCTTCAAGGTAAGTGGGATTGCTGTGGGTGGTGGGACGGCTGGTTTCAAAGCAGCCGCCCTGGTCAATAGAGCTGTCAATAATGATTGACCGGGGATGAAGCTGCTGGACCATTTCCCGGGTAACAACCACTGGGGAAGAAGCCCCCGGCACCAGGATCGCGCCGACAAATATATTAGCGAGCGAGCAGATTTTATGGATGTTAAAGGGATAGGAAATCAGGGTATTTACCCTGGTGGAAAATTCACGATCAATTTGCTGAAGAACTTCCAGGGAGCTGTCCAGCATGTGCACATTGGCGCCCAGTCCCAGGAAGGAGCGGGCAGCATTGCGGCCTACTGTCCCGGCTCCAAGGATCACCACATTGGCCCTTGGGATTCCGGGTACACCTCCAACATAAAATCCTTTGCCTCCATAATTGTTTTGAGCCAGGGTGGCCGCTACCTGGGGGATCATTCTTCCGGCCAGCTGGCTGAGAGGTCTTAATACCGGCAGGGAACCGTTCTCTATCTGGATAATTTCATAGCCGATGGCGGTAATATTTTTACTCAGCAGGGTATCTACTTTCGCTGATCCCCCGGCTGAGAGATGGAGGAATCCAAGCAGGGTTAATCCTTCCTGCATCCAGTCGTATTCTTCCTTTATGGGAGAAGAGACCTTAAGAATAAGGTCAGCCCGACCGTAGATTTCTTCTCCGCTGTAAACAATTGTAGCGCCGGCTTCCTGGTAAGCATGGTCAGAAAAACCACTTCCTACACCGGCTTCCTTTTCTATAAAGCAAATATGTCCCTGCTGGGTTAAGAGTTGAATTCCTGCCGGTGTTAGTCCGACCCGGTATTCAGAATCGCGCCGTTCTTTTGGTATACAAATATTCATCAGTTGCACCTCGCCGCTTTATAAGTCAGGTTAATAGTTTGACCAGAATTGCCTTCTGGGCATGGAGCCGGTTGTGTGCCTGGGGGAAAAGGCGGGAATTGGGACCATCCGCAACTTCATCGGTGATTTCCTCACCACGATGGGCTGGCAGACAATGCAGCACAATAGCGTCTTTCTCTGCTCCTTCCAGGAGGGATTGATTCACCTGGAAGGGGGGGAAGACCTCTTTTCGCCCGGCTGCCTCTTCATCCTGCCCCATGCTGACCCAGGTGTCGGTGTAAATTACCTGGGAGCCAGAGACTGCTTCTCGCGGATCGTTCAGCTGGCTGATCGAGCTTCCGCTTTCTGCCGCGAATTTCTCGCCCAGGGCGACTGCTTCAGGATTGATGCCGTAGCCTTCCGGATGTCCGATAGTAAAATCAGCGCCGAGTTTGGCGCAGAAATGCATCAGCGAGACAGCTACGTTATTGCCGTCCCCGATATAGGTAACTTTAATGCCTTTCAGGGATCCAAAATTCTCCTGGATAGTGAGGGCGTCCGCGGCTGCCTGGCAGGGATGGTTGTAGTCGCTTAATCCGTTGATGACCGGGATTTCTGCCCATTTACCCAATTCCAGGATGTGTTGGTGATCAAATACTCGAGCCATAAGGACATCTACATATCCTGAAAGCACCCGGGCGATATCCGCGATAGACTCCCGTTTGCCGAGCCCGATCTCCGCTGGAGAGAGATACAAAGCATCTCCACCCAGGTGGCGCATTGCCATATCAAAGGAAACCCGGGTTCGTAAACTGGGTTTTTGGAAAATCATCGCCAGCACTTTATCTTTTAAAATAGGCGGATTTCCATTCTTTTTCCATTCTGTTTTTAACTCAATCGCGGTATCGAGGATGGACTGCAGTTCCTCCGCTGAAAAGTCTGCTACCGCCAAATAATCTTTCATATATCCGCTCCTGTCGATTTTTGTCCACTTTTAATGAAGTATAACATGAGTGGATTTTCCCAGCTTGATTAAGGGGACAAAAATCCTCTAAATTGCAAAAAGGAGGAAAGTTTTGTATGATAGAAGTAATATTCAATAGATTTCAGAGGTCTTTAAGACCTCGGAGGTCTAGAATAAGAGGTTACATCCTCTAAGTTCCGACTGCCCTTTACCCAAAGGGTAGATGCTTCGCGAAAGTCGTAGAAGGAGCTTCGCTGGGCGTCCCTCTCCAGGGACGCTAAAGGATTCCCTTCTGGTTTAGCCAAAACTTAAACGTCAACGCAGGTTGACATTTGGCGCCTGTCCTGAGCCCTGCGACTCTCTCCTCGGTTACACTCGGAGTCCGCTCAGGATCAACTTGTAGAAGGACCAGCCCTAAAGAGCGATTTTAATCGCCGACTGCCCAGGGATAAATAGGCCTTTTTGTAGGCCTTGGAGGTCTAGATAGGTCTAAACCAGATATGATATGATACAAGTACATAATCAAGAGAAGGGTTGAATAAAAACCCAGAGGAAATCAGCCAAAGCGATTTAATGGTTCTTAAGGTGGAGGAAGATTATGGCTGCGAAAATTCTGATTGTTGATGACGATAAAGGGGTTCGCGAATCCCGGGAAGAATTACTGCGGACGGAAGAATACCAGGCGGACTCAGCCGGTGCAGGTGATGTTGCCCTGGAAGCCCTGTCCGGAGAGAAATATGACCTGGTGCTGCTGGATATCAGGATGCCCGGCATAGATGGAGTTGAAGTGATGCATGAGATCAGGAAATATCATCCTGATACCCGGATTATTATTATCACCGGGTATGGATCGCTGGAATCAGCTATTGAAGCCATCCGCAGCGGCGCGCAAGACTATATGCTGAAACCCTATACTGCAGACGAGATTCTGCTCAGTATCAGCAAGGCTTTATCTGAAAAAGAAACCCGGACCAGGAAAGAAATCCTGATTGAGCAGTTAGAGTCTTCCTTGGATCAGCTTAAGGATGTGGAAGGCATTCGCACCGAGGAACTGCCGGCCAGGAGGGTGGTGAACTTGCCCAGGGGGATCACGGTGGATCTTGAGCGGCGTGAAATGTGGCGCGGAAGCGAACGCGCTCAGTTGACGCCTACAGAAAGTAAGTTGCTGAGTATTTTCCTGGAGAACAGGGGACGGGTGATGACCCATCAGGAAATTGTATTCCTGGTGCAGGGGTTTGAGATCCCTGAAATGGAAGCGCCGGAAGTATTAAGACCGATGATTAGCCGGCTGCGCAAGAAATTGGTTCTCTTTGCGGGGGCGGAGGAATGGGTCAGCAATGTGCGCGGCACCGGCTACCTATTTGACCCGGAGTGATTCAGGTCTTAGAGAGCGGGTGACGGGATTCGAACCCGTGGATGTCAGCTTGGGAAACTGATGCCTTACCGCGAAGACTACCGCGTGGCCACACACGTTGGGAGTAAACCCATTTCAGATGATAAATCATAACCAAGGATCAGGATTCAATACTGGTAGGTTATTTCTTCATGGTGTGTTGAGATCTGGAACGAGGATATAGGAGAGATTCTCTTCTGGAATACTGATATATCCGAGTGGATTGAGGGTAAATTCCTCCACCTGATTGGTTTCCAATGCGTTTAATTGAATCGGATTGACCAGTTTTTGGAAGAACCATCCAAGTAGTTGTTGATAGGCAGCCGAATCTGAATAATCAGCCTGAGAACCGGGACAGGGACAGGAAACGCTGACCGAGAAGGATTGTTGAGGAACCTTTATCAATTGGTATACAAGTTCATCAGCCGATTTGTTATTTTCGGTAACACCATCCAGATTGAGAACTGCCTCCAGATCAAAGCTAACTGGTTGATAGGCTTGTTCCTCAGGTTCCCAGTCGCAAGGCCGGCAAGAGGATTCACCTTGGAATAAGGCTTTGAATTCGGTGAGTGTAATGGAGTTACGTTGTTGAACTGCCTTGCCTCCTTCCATCGGGAACCAGAGTTCAATGCTGTAAAAACCGCTGTACTCAAAATAATCTCCACTAAAATCCCCTGAGGCTGCCAGGTTAGCATGTGTTTCTATTGTCCCCGAGGAAGAGACATATCGAAATCCAGTATCTGTTTCCTCACTAGAGTAATTTTCTGCATCTGAACTTTCTCTAACAGCGCCTACCTCGGTGGTGCCGCAGTCCTCTGGGCAGTTTGTTTGGTTTTCTGGGCCATTGCAAACGCTGTCGCCACAGGTTTTCTCTCCAGTCTGGGATAAACTGGAAGTATCGTGTTCCTGAGAATTAGCATTTTGTGAGCAGGAGGCAATCAAAACTAAAGTTATTAATACCAAGAATATCCTAATGGTTTTCATGGTTCATGTCCTTTAAGGCTAAACTGATTGTTATTCAGAATCACATTGATGATTATAAATCCAATGTATCCACTATCTCCTTACAAGATCTTTAATTATTAAGTTGGATTCCTGGAGAATTGTAAGTTTTCCCGTATATATACGGCAAGAAATTGGCTCTCTTCGCGGGGGCGGAGGAATGGGTCAGCAATGTGCGCGGCACTGGCTGCCTGTTTGACCCGGAGTGAGTCAGACCTCGGAGGTCTCTGAGATATTTTCTCTCGCTGGGTCCCTTGAAGACTTCCGAGGTCTTAATTAAACAAAAAGACCTTCCTCGTTTCGGGGAAGGTTTTTTGATTCAGGTCTTAGAGAGCGGGTGACGGGATTCGAACCCGTGGATGTCAGCTTGGGAAGCTGATGCCTTACCACTTGGCCACACCCGCATTTTGTAGGCTTTCTCCCTCTGATAATTCTTCAATTGTGCCTTGGTAGAATGAAAAAGCTGATGCCTTCTGATGGCTTCAAGATTATATCAATCAGTGAATTGTCAGTCAACATGAGGTTTCTTCTTCCTCCTCCTCTTCATTTTCCTCTGATGCTTTTTCTTGTTCTTCCTCTCTACTAAGCGCAAGTGAAGAATTAATCCTAAATACATTCATTTAGATCACAATTGCCTCTGGTGAGGAAAAATGGTATAATACTTTCGTAATTTTCGGAAAAACATCTATGGAAAAAAAACTCACCCGGCGCCAGCGAGAATTCCTCAATAAATTCCTCGATTTGCATCAGGAGATGGATGGACCCATCCACTACGTCGCTCTGGCAGAGCGCCTGGGTGTGGGCAATGTCACAGCCTACGAGATGCTTCGTTTGCTGGAAGAACGCGGTTTAGTGGAGGTAGAGTACCATCTCCCGGATGGGGATCGCGGTCCCGGGCGGTCCAGTGTGCTTTTCAGCCCCACTCCCAAGGCAGAACGAGCGCTGCAAATACTTAACGGTGGTTCAACTTCAGCTTCAGATAAAGATTGGGAAGGAATCAAAAAGCAGATTGTATCCCAGCTTAAGGAAGGCCAGGCTGCCGGTTATGAAACTTTCTTAAATGAGCTGTTGTCGCGCTTGCCAGACCAGCCTTCTCCGCTGGTGTTTCTAACCGAAATGAACACTGCCATTATCCTGGCTTTGCACTCGCTCCAGGAGCGGGCTGAAACCATCGATCCCCTAAAAAATCTAAATCGAATAGGGCTGCCAGGAGAAATAGATTTAAGTGCGGTACCCGGGATTGGATTATCTCTTTCACTCGTTGAGCAGATAAATAAGAAGATTTCTTCCGGGCTATCAGCCCAGGCAGGGCGCTACCAGGCTGTATTAGCCCAACTGAGCGAGGAGAAACGGTTCCTGTTGAGTGAGTTCACCCGCCAGATTTCCCGTATCGTCCGCAGTAGAACGAAAGACGACAACTCTCTACCAGCCTAGATTCCGACAGATATTTTTTTTGGCAATTGTTTCGTTTTTTTCAATAGCAGGTTTTTACTAATAATTTGCCCGGAAACGGGAATAGAGAAGGAAAATAAATTATATGAATCTTCAATTTATTCAGCAGTATAAAGAGCAGAAAATCCAGTTTGAAGGGAGGATTAAAACTCAGGGAGAAATACTCAAAAACCGCGTTGTTAATTCTCGAATAGAGAGAGTAATCGTCTCTCCGATTATTTACTCCTTGATCGTTCCCCTGACGATTCTTGATCTGGCGGTTTTTCTTTATCAGCACAGTTGTTTCAGAGTTTATGGCATTCCGATTGTTAAGCGTGAATATTATTTCATCATTGACCGTTATCATTTAACCTATCTAAACGGAATCCAAAAAATTAATTGTGTTTACTGCGGCTATGCTAATGGACTGGCGGCTTATACCAAAGAGATCGTCGCTCGCACGGAAGAATACTGGTGCCCCATTAAACATGCCTCAGAAGTAAAGGATCCCCACTCTCGATATGAGAATTTCAGCGATTACGATAATCCTGAGGAGTACAGAAATAATAGGGAAAAGTACAGCAATTGACACTAAGAAAACTTATGCGACAGGTTAGGCCCCGGCTGGGTTTAACTCTCAGCGAGGAAGTATACGAGGGTTTGCTTCACATCTGTATGCTGAAAGCGTTCAATGAATCCTGCATTCATCTAAGCTGTCTGGCAGATGCTGCAGGGATAGAGTGATTGGTGCCGGTTTTTTTGTTCACTATAAATTATTCATTTCATCAAAAGTGATATTACTCTCAAGTCAACTTTCGAATGAACGATCCTGAATTGATTCCAGTTCCCGGGATAACTACACCAAAATTTCCCGGCCACACGGAAACATAGGGGAAAATTAGTTTACTGTTGCATTCGACCTGAACCTCATAGGAAAAACCTTCCGTGTATTCATTGGCGTTGTGAGTGCTCTCTCCCGGATCAATAGATACCACAAGAGCACCTGGTGGTACTGGAGTCTTAACCGTCCCAACGGGGCATTTGAATACCGTCACACGTACCTTTTGCTCAGTAGTGGCATTATTGAGAATTGTCCAGTCCAGGGAGCCGGAATTTTGCGGCAATAGAAAAGGTCCAGTGGTGTAACAATGTTTATAGCCGCTGGTTGGCTTCTTCTCAATGACAGCTTTTTCTGGAATCACACTAAGATCTGTAAGACTAAGCATGCCGATATTGAGTTTGGTTTCCATCTTATTTTTAGGATTATTAGTGGTCATCTTTGTCACATCTCCCTTTAATATTGTTAATGAGGCTGCTGCTTTTGATATTGCGATTAACTAAACATATAACGCGTTTTAATCCGCATCTTCAGCAAGGAGTCCATCCCCTTCGCCGACAGGCTCTTCTCCCGTCATAAGGTGAAAGAGATTGGGATTTTGATCATACCAGCCAAAGCGGATCGGTTTCTCGTTGCGTAAAAGATCTACGATAGCACTCATTTGCTGATAATCCATGTGGCTATAAAAGCGTTGTCCAAAAGTTGTGGGAGCTGAGGCATTGCCCAGAGGGCCTTCTTTGTGGAACTTCAAAAGTGCGTAAAAGCCATCTCCGAAGAGCTGCACACCTCCATAGTAGCTAGAACCTCCTATTGAGGCTTTATAGGATGAGATTTCATACCATTTCCAAGCCATGGAATACCTCCTAGATAAATTGATAATGATGGATAAAAAAAACAATGCCTGGATTTTCTTGGCATTGTTTCTTGAAGAGCGACATTGCTTAGCTTAGATATTGGATATTAGAATTAGAATGGTTTTATAAGTTCCTGTATTTTTGATAATAGCATACTAAAAAATTAATTACAATACTCTCGGTATTCAATGCAGTTTGTTTGTGCTGTTTTCAAATAGAGCGGTAAAAATCACTTGGTGATTAAATTTTATTAATCAAGAAAACCCGGGATGCCCATGTTTGGTCCCTTATTATGATTATTATTTAGGATTAGTTTTATCGCAGATTAAAAACTTGGTAGAATAAGGTTAAATAAGTTTCAGCAAGATAGACCCGTTTCAATCTCCCGGAGGAGAATCTTTTATGTCAGTTGACGTTGAATCCAAATTCCCAGAAGGGCGCCGCCTGGTAAGTGTGCTTTTTGCGGATATCCTGGGTTTTTCCACCCTGGCGGATCAACTGGATCCTGAAATCGTCAGCGGCCTGATGCGAGATTTGTGGTCGCGGCTTAATAAGATCGTCGAGGAGCATGGAGGTTTTGTCGATAAACAATTGGGGGATTCAATAATGGTGATCTGGGGAGTGCCGGAATCCCTGGAAGATGACGCAGAAAGAGCGGTCTCTGCCAGCCTCGAACTACTGATTGGATTGAATAAATTCAAAGAAAATACTGAATATTCAGAAGCAAAAACTCTCCAGCTCAGGATGGGTATTCACACAGGTCTGGCTCTAGCTGGAAATGTGGGCATCCATGGGGAATATACCGTATTAGGTAACACGGTAAGAATCGCTCAACGAATGGAAGAAAACGCTGAACCGGGGTCACTAGTTGTCAGTGAAGCAACTTACCAATCTATCCGGGGAGCTTTTCAAGTCAAACGATTAACGCCTGTCCAATTGGTGGGAACCAAAAAGCTGGTAAATATTTTCCAGATCCTGGAAGAGCTGCCTCAACCCACGAAACTTCGTTACCGCAGTAAAGGCGGTCTGAAAACCATCCTGGTTGGGCGGGAAGAGGAAATGGCCCGCCTGGAGGACTTATTTCAACACACCCGGCAGCAAAACAAAACTCAGCTGGTTCTCGTCACTGGTGATGTTGGGGTTGGAAAATCACGACTGCTTTTTGAATTTGCCGGTCAGCTTGAAACGGAAAATCCTCTGCTGACGGTAATGTCCAGCCGGGCGCTGAAACAAACTTCCCAGGTACCGTTTTACCTCTGGAAAGAACTCTGGTCAAATCGATTTGATTTAAATGAAGATGATCCGGTTGAATCTGCCAGGAAAAAAACTATTGACGGTGTGCTAACTCTTTGGGGACAGGCATTGGGTGAAGTGACAGCAGTGGAAGCCGCCCATTTTCTGGGTGACCAGATTGGCGTTACCTGGGATAAAAGCCGCTATCTGGAGCCTTTCAATACCGATCCTAAACTGAGAATCGAGCGTTCTTTTCTCCTCCAGGCAGAGTTGTTCAACCGGGCATCACAGCGAGGGCCGGTTGTCCTTATTCTCGATGATTTGCAGTGGGCTGACAGTGGAAGCCTGGCAATGATAAATTATCTCTGGAAATCAGCTGACCGGGAGATTCCGCTGCTGATTTTGTCCTGCGCCAGAACGGAATTCATCAAGGAGAACCTTGAAATTTTCCAGGACGTTGAACAGATTGAACTTAAACCACTGCCGGTCTCAAGTGAAATTGTTCGGGATGCTTATCCTGCTCTGAAAGAAGCGCCAGACTCATTGTTATCTGCCCTGGCTGAACGGGCCGAAGGAAATCCTTATTTTCTGGAAGAGATGGTTAAAAACGTGCTGGGATCAAAGGGCTTCAGCCTGGAGGAAAAGGATGAGCTTCCCGTCCTGCCAGGATCAGTAGAAGAGCTGCTTCAATCTCGCCTGGATTCTCTTTCAATGGAAGGAAGAGCAACTGCATTTTTTGCAGCAATAGCAGGACGTGTGTTTTGGAAAGGGGCTGTATTGGCAGCCTTCAGGGGATCGCCTGGGGTTACCAAAGCCCTTGATGTATCAAGTCACAATATTGTAGGCAAAGTTCAAGTTGCCCTGGATGAGTTAATGGAAATGGAGCTGGCCTTTCTCCGGGTTGGCAGTGCTTTTAGTGGAGAGCGGGAGTATATCTTTAAACATTCCCTGCTCCAGGAACAAGCATATCAGCGCCTGCCGGAAAATCTCCAAGCAGAGTGCCATCTCGTGATAGCGGAATGGTTGGCTGAACGTGTCGGTCTTGAACGAAGCGTTTGTGTTGCTAATCACTTTGAGGCAGCCGGCGTTTATGATCAAGCCCAGGCTTATTATACGAAGGCTGCAGAACATGCCCGGGCTAAAGGCTACGATAAAGAAGCGGATGATTTACAGTACCATGCCAGGACACTGCCTGAGAACAATTTTGGACAGGGGGAGAAATGAAAAAGATTTATCTGGCGGACATCCCCTTAGAAGATGCGCAAAAACGGTTTCAAACTGCCCTGGAAGAAGCAGGATTATGGCAAACTCTTGGTGCAGAACAGATACCCCTTGATGAAAATGCGATCGGGCGGGTGCTGATAGAAACTGTGTGGGCGAAAATCAGCTCACCTCACTATCATGCTTCTGCAATGGATGGATTTGCAGTCAGAGCTGAAGATACTTACGGTGCTTTGGAAACTGCCCCGATCTCTTTATCTTGTGGAAGCGTGGCGGTGTATCTGGATACAGGGGATCCCTTACCTGATTGGGCTGACGCTGTGATCCCGATTGAAAATATTGAACCGCTATCAGCAGATGGAAATATCTCGGACGATCCTCGTCACCCACAAATCATCCGCATTCGGGCCGCAGTTTCTCCCTGGTCTCATGTCCGGGAAATGGGAGAAGATATGGTGGCTACCCAGCTGGTGCTGCCCTTTGGCCATCGGCTGAGACCAGTAGACCTGGGAGCCGCAGCCGGCTGCGGGTACGATAAGCTGGATGTCGCCCGCAGACCAAAGGTTGCTGTAATTCCGACCGGGACAGAGCTGGTATACCCCGGAGATCCTCTGAAAGAAGGGGATATCATTGAATACAATTCCATCGTTCTGGCTGCTCAGGTAAATGGTTGGGGTGGTGCAGCAACTCGTTTTGAAAATATCCCTGATGATTTTGAAAAGATTAAAACCCAGGTAGTCCAGGCTGCTGGCGAGTTTGATCTGATCTTGCTGATCGCAGGTTCATCAGCAGGTTCGGAGGATTATTCTTCTCAGATTGTGGAACAAAGCGGCGAATTGTTGGTGCACGGCATCGCTGTCAGACCTGGGCACCCGGTAATATTGGGCATTGTAAAAAAAGATGGGAAGAGTACACCAATCATTGGTGTGCCCGGTTATCCTGTATCTGCCGCATTAACAGCCGATATATTTGTAGAACCACTGCTTGGTAAATGGTTGGGACGTTCACCTTTTCATCCTCATACCATCCCTGCGGAAATTACCCGAAAAGTGAATTCAAGAGCAGGAGATGATGAGTATTTGCGAGTGGCAGTTGGTTATATTGGTGATAAAACCCTTGCCGCTCCTTTATCCCGCGGATCTGGTGTGATAACTTCGCTGGTTCGGGCAGATGGACTGGTAATCATTCCCCGGGGTATCCAGGGTTTACAGGCAGGAGAACAGGTGAGTGTGCAGCTTCTCCGGTCGATAGAGGAATTGAAGAACACAATATTTGTGATCGGCTCCCATGATATTTCGCTTGATCTGCTTTCTCAATTCCTGGCTCCCTGTCAGCGCCGTCTGGCTTCTGTAAATGTCGGCAGCCTGGGAGGCATAATGGCATTAAAAAGAGGTGAGACACACATAGCCGGCGCTCATTTGCTTCATCCCGAAAGCGGGGAATACAATCTGCCGTATATCCAGGAGCATCTTCCGGGCATGGCGCTGCGGGTAGTGACCCTGGTAGGCAGGACGCAGGGTTTATTTCTGGCAAAGGGCAATCCAAAAAAGATTCAAAGTCTGGAAGATCTGATCCGGAAAGATATCAGTACAGTCAATCGCCAGCGCGGCTCGGGAACCCGGCTGCTGCTGGATTTCCACCTAAAACAGTTAGATATCCAGCCAGAAAGCGTTAACGGATATGACCATGAAGAATACACACATCTGGCAGCGGCGGCGGTTGTAGCTTCCGGACGAGCCGATTGCGCTCTGGGAATCGAAGCAGCTTCCTATGCACTGGATCTGGACTTTCTGCCCTTGTTCACAGAACGATTTGACCTGCTGATTCCGGAAGAGTTTGTCTTGGGAGAACTGCTCAAGCCGCTTTTTGAATTATTGGAAGACCCGCGTTTCAGAAACGCTGTTGATACCCGGCCGGGTTATGATGTCTCAGAAATGGGTCAGGTGGTAGCAGTTCTTTCCGGCACTGAATGAGCCTGTAAAGTCCTCCGGAAAAAATACCGAAAAATTTCAGAGATTTTTGAAATGATAGGGAGTTGTACTCACAAATCATATTTGTCGTCTATAATTATTGTGGTAAAAATCAAAAGTAGTGTTTTTTGGAGGAAGAACGATGGCAGTGGTGAACAAGAAAAAAGGTGTGCTTGCTATTCTCACCGGTGGTGGTGATGTTCCGGGTTTAAATCCGGCTATTCGGGCGATTACTATTCGAGCTTTACGGGAAGGTTTCCAGGTAGTTGGTTTGAGGCGGGGCTGGGCAGGAATAATGGAGTTGAGCCGGGATAAAAAAGCTGATAATCAGCTTAATTATGAAATCCTGACTGATGAACGGGTAAATAAAATGGGAAGAACAGGGGGAACTTTTCTCCACACCTCTCGGACCAGGCCAAGCAAAGTTGCCCGGGATGATGTTCCTCTTCACCTGCAGGAAGAATATAACGAAGAAATCAATGATCTCACACCTGAAGTGATCAAGAACCTTGATTATTTAGGTGTTGATTATTTGATTCCCATGGGTGGAGATGATACATTAAGTTATGCAGTGGAGTTATATAAAAAAGGTGTAAACATTGTCGGAATTCCCAAGACGATGGACAATGATGTTCCTGGAACTGATTACTGTATTGGCTTCAGCACAGCAGTTACGCGGACCATCGAGATAGTGAACAATCTGCGGACAACGGCTGGCTCTCATGAACGATTCCTGGTCTTGGAAGTGTTCGGGCGGTATGCTGGATTCACAGCCATGCTGCCGACCATGGCCGGGGCTGCCAACCGCTGCGTGATCCCTGAATATAAATTTGATATTGAAAGGTTGACTGAGCTGCTGTCAGAGGACCGGAATCACAATCCCAGCCGCTATTCCATTGTGCTGGTTTCTGAAGGCGCCATGTTTTCCGGTGGAGAGATGGTTTTTAAGGATACTAATCTGGACGCATATGGGCATAAAAAATTGGGTGGTATTGGCGACCTTGTTTCTGAAGAGCTGAAAAACCGCTCTGCAAAATACAACAATGGCAAGAGAATAAATGTTGTTAATCAGAAACTGGCTTACCTGGTTCGGGGTGGAAGTCCTGACGCGATAGACTCGATCGTTCCCATGGCCTACGGCAACCTCGCCCTGGATTTGATCTTAGAGGGTGTGCACGGCCGCCTGGTGGTATTGAAGAACGGCCGCTACGATAATATGCCTATTGAAGTATTGTGTGCGGAGAGTAAAACTGTAGATGTTGGTCGGTTTTATAACACAGACCGGCTGCGGCCTTTTTATAAGAAATTTGCCATGAAACCCTTATTTATCATGATGGATTAGGGAAAAACATATATTCTCCAAGGGGATGATATTTCGAATTGAGTGATTGAGTATTCCACCTCTAAATGTTATAATCAACTTTTCAGGTTACACCCGTTGATCATCAAAAAATTGGAGGGAATACAATGATTACTGGTGCTGGTAAAAAAGGAAGTTTCATCCCCGGTTGGTTCTGGATATTATTTATCGGCGTTCCCATCTGCATCCTGACCAGGTGGTTTTTCTGGTGGTTCTTTTCCCCGAGTTATAAAAGAACGTCGTCTGTTGAAATTGATACCCCTCGCGCTGATCCCATAAAGCTGCCGGTTAAGAAGGATGATTTCCGGAAACTCAAAGGCATTGGTCCCAAAATTTCCGAAGCCTTGCAAAAAGCTGGAATCCTAACCTATGAGCAGTTGGGGTTATTGGACCCGGAGAAGTTAGATCAGATACTGAAAAGCGAAAATGTTCCCAGTGCGAATGCTGGTTTTTGGCAGGCGCAGGCAAAACTGACAGCTGCTGAAGATTGGAAAAAACTAGAGGCACTGCAAAATAAATAAATAAGTAAGAAAGAAAAGGAATATTAAAGACAAAAGGATCCCGGAGTTTTTAAAACTCCGGGATCCTGTTATCCTGATCTCATCATGGATCCTTTGTGGGGAGTCTCCTGAGATTCGAGTTAATGACACTTTCATCTAACACAAAAGGGCGACCCGACGGGTCGCCCCTACACTTCTGTCATTCCGAGCGCAGTGAGGAATCCATAAAGAGCTCAAATCAAAAACGTCCAGGAGAGTTGGCTCTCTCCCTCGAGCAGTGAATTTAAAGTGGTTTGTTAAATACAAAGAGGCTTTACTTTTAAAGATAAGACTCCCGGAGTTTTTAAAACTCCGGGAGTCTATTATTTTCAAGATAAGTTTTATCTGGAAACTGCCAGCTTGACCATTTTTCCAGATTTGTTGAATGTCATCCGGGCGTAGTGCCGGTGCACGATCTTCCCGCTGTGCTGAGGAATCTCAAACTTTTTACTTAATGTGACCACATGTCGCTGGTGCAAGTGTTCTTCCCGAACTTTGCTGCCAAATTGGGCAGTGGCGCATTGATGTCCTTCTCCGCTGCAGATAGCTTTCTCCGTGCTGAGGACCATTTCCGCATCCTCCATACCCGGCAGGTAGCGTTTGACAACGTGTTTTACATGTATCAGGGTCGGGGATGGAATATCAGTGGTTAAGTTAGACCGGTCACAAACAGTTTTTACCTGTGTAGGAGTTTGTCGTGGGATCCAGATTGTTTTGGGCTGTTTGCGCTGGGCAGTATTGGGACTTGCCAGTGGATCTCCAAAGAGCATGAATGAAATTAAAGTCTTTTGATCTTCGCCGTCAAGGTAACCCTGTCTTTTATTCATTTCCCTGGCTAACTCGATTTTAGATTTCTGAAGTGCAATGCCGCTTGAGAAACCCTGGTCAATGAATTTCCAGAAATAATCAGCTAACAAGTCCGCTGCAATCAATGGAGAAGAAACAGAACCATATGCAGTTACAGAAGAACCAATCACGGCATGGGATCCGCGGGAAAGATATTTTAGGGAAATGGAATCTTCAACTTCCCTGCCGTTGAGGTGCGCTCCATAGCAAGCTTCAGATAATACAAATAGAGGTGCATCATCGTAGGCGTTGATATCCTGCGGACGCAAAGCTACCGGATAATCAGGTCCAAGGCTTCCGTTGGTGAAATCTTTTTGACCGTACCAATCTGGAGAGTCTTCTACTCCGTGCAAATTAAAGTACCCGTAACGGGTCACAGGAACTGGAATTTCAGTGTGTTTGCCAAAAGGCGGAGAAGTGACCAGGTTTCCTTTTTCCTGGATGGTTTTAAAGACATCTTTTGAGGCTTGTTCCCAGGCCTCTGCGACGTAGCCAAAACTGTTATTGTTTTGGACGCTGATGCTCCAGAGCTGTGAAAGCCAGAGGATGAAACGTTCCCAGAGTGTTTTGCCCTCTTCATTTTTCCCCATGTGGTGTTCAGATATATTGCGGAGAATGTCAAGAAGCAGTCCAGGATCATTACCTGCGCCTCCTGGCAGTCTGCCTACTGGCCATTCGGGGATAAAATAATTTTCATCGATGGTACCGTAAGGGTTGTCTGAAGGAACTTCGGTATCAATATCCGCAACCGGATTCGGCAGCTTATGGTGGGGGACTACGTCTGGCCCACCAACAATTAATAAAGCCCCAATCATCAATCCCTTTTGTGCCAGGGCTTTGTCCAGGTCAACCAGGGCTAGCTTTAATGCCCAGGGATCTTCGGAAAGAGTGGGTTTTAATCCAAAATTTGCCATACTGGAAGGATCATCAGCAAGCATCATCACTGCTCCCCAGCCGGGTTTTAAGCGGACAGCGTAGGTGGTTTTTTTCATTTCCTCGATGATAATTGTGGAAGTTTCGGGACCATATTTCTTTTCCAGGCCCTTGCGGGTGGAAAAAACGATGTACATGGGGAATTTACCTTCCGCCCGGATGGTGCCCTTCTGGTCTGCAAATTCGAGGTCATTGTCTATTTGCAGGAGTGTCTCAGCAGATAGCGGACCTTTTGCTTTACCGGCTGAACTATCCTCGCCGTTATTATCTTGTGAACCAGATGAAAAAACAGGAGGCCCGGCAGGGAGTTGATTCCAGCCCAGGGCTCCACTCACGGCTGCTGGTACCCGAACATCGATGTGGCTTTGCAGTACATCCGGCCATAGGTTTTGATATTGGTGATTTTCACCCCAAAGACGCCGGGCAACCTGACCGGTTACATCATTAGAGGCGGCTTTGTGAAGCATTCCCACGCCCTGATCGGATTGTCCTCCTTTAATGAGAGCATCAGCCAGGATCAAGGTGCAAGCGATACTGTCGGGCCATTTTTCCTGATAATGCTCGACGAGTTGGCGGACTGCCATTTCCGGGGCGTCTGGATCTTGAAGCAAAATTGACAGGTGTGTGACTCCAGCTAACGCCGATTCAGGATTTGATCCCAACAGATCGGGCAGTTTTTCTGTAGCTCCAAGCAGATCTTTATTATTAATACAGGAACGAACTTGCGCCAGGACTTCTGACCATTCAGGCAAAATTCCCTTGACATCCGGATCCCGGAATATTCTCTTGTTTGGCATTAGGGAATACAGTTCACCGTATATTATCCCGAGATTTCCTTCGGATAGAGATATTTCAAATCTCAACTCCTGCGCTTCAACATATTCAGGATCTGCCAGGCAGATTTTTTCTACCTGGATCACTGCCTGATCGATGTTGAGATCTTTGGCTACTGCCTGAGCATGAAATAATTGAACAGGCAAATCTCCAGGGAAGGCTGAAAGCCAGCCAAGAGCAGCTTTCCTGATGAATCCATATTCATTGACGGCTGCAGCAACACCTAGCAGGTCCAGCAGTTGCGCTCTAGCCCAAGGTTCGCCTGGACGAGGAGGGGAGTAGGGGGATTTTTTCATAAGCTTTTTATCCAGGATTGAGTTGGATGTTTGATTTCAGTGAGTTTAACAATTGAGGAGATCATTAAACCAGCACTTCCTTTCTTGGTTCACCATGGACGAGGTTTAATGTCACCAGTACACCAAGCTGTCGGTGAATTTTCAAGTCATGAGGGGCAAGCTTGGAAGCTTTCCGGAGCATTCTTTCTGCACGCTCATATGATTTCAATTCTTTTAATATCCTTCCTGCCTGGTAATATCCTTCCGATTCTCCGGGTGCAATTTCAATGGCTTTTTGAACTTGATCCAAAGCCAGTTCATATTGACGCCGATCATTGTGAACCCGTCCTAATTCAAGCACGGCCTCATAATTGGGATTAATAAGTTTTTTCGCCTTATGCAGGTGGTGAACGGCCTGATCCAGTTGTCCGGATTTTCGCAGCATCCGGCCAGTTATGAGATGAAGGTGAGCTTTTTGTTCCCGGGTATGGCCGATTTCTTCATTTTTAAGCACGTCCTGGGCGGTTCGAACTGCCTGATCCACTTCACCAGCTTCCGAGAGAGTGGAGACAAGCTCAAGTACCAGGGGATATTGGTCTGGATGATGACTGCCAATAATCCTCAATTCGTCGATAGCAGCCAGAGGGCCTTCAATTTTTTTGATCATTCCTGCCCGCTGTAGTTTAAGGTCAAGATCGTTTTCTTCCAGGGATATTGCTTTGTCCATTACACGCAATGCCTGGTCTGGCTGTTTCTGGGCGGCTAATGTCCTGGCAAATAGAGCCATTAGATCGGTATCGTGCGGATCTTGTCCTAACAGGGATACAAGATGTTTTTCCGATTCACGGTAGCTGCCATTTTCAAAGGTAATCAGTGCGGCAGTCTTTCTGGTTTCTTTATGTTCCGGCGCCAGAGAAAGGGCTTTATTTATGGTCGCCAGCGCTTCCGGCAAACGATGAATAACCCGTTTGCTCAAGGAGAGCTGGATCCAGGCGTCAATAAAGTCAGGTTTAATGGACAGGGCTTTTTCAAATGACTTTATGGCAGGTAGAGGTTGGTTGCCTTTCAAGTGCAGTTTACCCAAGGCCAAGAAATGGGTGGCATACTCTGGTTCCAATTCAATTGCCTGGTAGTAATGGTTGACTGCCGATGGGTAATCCAGGGTCATTTCTGCTGCCAGTGCATACCAGCGGGGTTCGTCCTCCCAGATTTGAAGCGCTTTCTGGATTGATTCTTCTGCAGAGACCAGGTCATCGATGTGTTTTGCCGCCAACCCGAGCAGAACCATAAAGAGAGGAATCTGGGAATGGTTGGCTCTTTTAGCGACTTCCAGGGCAGAAGCGGCTGCTTTGTAGGCTGTTTCCGGCTTGGTTTTTAGCAGCGCAAGGGCAATTTGTGCGTCCAGGATGGCATTTTTTCCCAGATCTTGCAGGTTATCCAGGGCTGTCTGGGAGGCAAATACTTTTTGCCGGCTGTGTCGGAACGCCGCAATCAGAGCTGCCGTTTCTTCAGGGGTTTCTGCGGTTCTTTTGAGCTCCTCTGCATTTTCCTGGTTTGGTGAGAACACTGCATTTCCCCGGGCTTTTAATTTATCGATCAGCTTTGAATCTACTTCCTGTTGATAAAGGGCTTGAATACATTCCTGGAATGATTTTGAGACCTCGTTGGATAAAGCACTTTGATCAGGAGCATGGCGAATGGCTTTAAGGGCCTCTGCAAAACGGCGGGCTTCCGCTCTGGTGACATATGACCGGGCAAGTTCAAATATGACTCTTTTTTCTGTGGAAGCCAGATCAGCTGCATGCTGGATATGTTTAGCGGACTCGTCCCAACGATGAAGTTCCTGGGCGGTTTTTCCAAAAGTAATTTCAACTGCAGTGCTGAAGGATTTTTCTTCTCCAGCCAGTTTGTGCCATTTTTCCACTGCCTGAACAAAACCTTCCCGGGCTTTTTCTAGATTGCCCTGCCTATTTATGATCCGGGACTGAAGGGCAAGTGCCCTGGGGAGATCAATTTCCTTTGAGACTAGCAGATTGCTGATTTCCGCAGCTTTCACTTCCTGATTATGATCAAGGGCAATCTCAGCAGCCAAACAAAGAGAATGAATCTGGTCCGGTAAAAGTTTTCCGTTTTTTCCTAGTTGATTCAGGTCAAGGCTGGAAAGAATCTCCTCGGCCTGATCAATCCTTAATGTGGCAGAGGCTAAATCGGCTGCATAAGCACGGGCTTCAGCAAGCTTTTCTTTCCTGTCTGATTCAGCCAGGAATCCTGCTAAAGCTTCCTGAGAATGATAGAAAGCTTCTTCATGGGAGGAAACTTGCTGTTGAACCCTGGCCATCTTTGCATGTAAATCCGGATCATCAGGAGATAAATCCAAAGCATTTGAGAGACTGGCAATCGCAGCCTGGAAGCGGTCCTGTCCTATCAGTAAATCGGCCTTTTGTATTCTCCACTCCGGCTGATCCAGGTCGGCGCTGATGGCTTGATCAAGCAGTTCCAATGCTTGTTTAGGATTGCTGTTCATCTCAAATCCGGCTGCCAGGCGAGACCAGATTTTTGGCAGCAGGGGGGAGGGCGTTGGATTTGCCTCGCAGATGTTGACAGCTGTTGTGAGGCATTTCATACTGGTATCAAAATCGCCTATTTTAATTAATTCGTCCCCAGCCAGGAGTAAATCTTCGGGCTGGATTTCTTCAAAGGTGAGGAATTTGGAGAAAGTGGCCACTGCCTCTTCTTCATTGCCAGCTGAAGAATATGCTTTTCCAAGAAGGATATATGCGGCATGGTGATCGGGATCAATCCGTACGAGTTCTTTTAGGGCTGAAATTCCCTGCTCTGGAGATCCCAGAGTTAAGGTAAAGTCAGCAATCCAGGATAAATTCTCCGGATCATGCGGTGCGATCTCTGCGGCATGTTTTGCTGTTTCAAGCGCGTTGGGGGTTAAGTTTGCAGTTTGATACGCTTCTGCTAAACCATGGGTGAGAGGCAGATTCTGGGGATATTTTTCATGTCCTTCTTTGAGAGATGCAATTGCCGTTTCAACCTGTCCCAATTGTACAGCAGTCTTTCCCAATCCCAGGCTGATTCTTGGAGACCAGGAAGGATCTGAATTTAATGAGGTGTTTTGTGCTTTTTGGAACGATGAGATTGCTTCCTGGTAATTTCCTTCAGATGCATGTGCTTCTCCGAGGAGGGCAAAAGCGATCTCGTTTTCTGGATCAATCGAAAGGGCTTTACCCAGGGCCGCGGCAGCAGCTTGGGGATTGGCGCCGATTCGTAAATGAGCATCTGCGTACTGCAGATAAGGTTCAGCTTGCTGGGGATCTTCGTCTACCACCCTGGCAAGATAGGGGAGAGCTCCCCGGGGTTCATTCATGTCCAGCATTAGTTTTCCGTAAACAGCATTGGCTTTGCCGTTTGCCGGGTATCGTTTCTGAAGGTCTTTAAATGTGGTGCGGGCTTGTTTCAGGTGCCCCAGTTTGTAATAAGATAGGCCTAATCCGTATTGAATATCATAAAAGGTCTTTTGATCAACACCTTCTGTTTCTGCTGAAGCCGCAGCATTTTTGAATGTTTCCAATGCTTTCGATTGATGATGATTATTGTTTTGAATCTCTCCCAGCTTTAACAACACACGGGCGTGTGTCGAAGCGGCAGCGGCACCTGATTTTAAAGTTTGAATTGCTTTATCGGGCGCTTTTGATGCCAGCTGGCTGGCTGCAAGGGCAATCCAGGGTTCCTCCAGCTCAGGCGAAACCTCAACTGCCTGGTTCAGATGGGCAAATCCTTCATCCTGTTTTCCTTGAGAGAAGAGAGACTTTCCTTTTAACGAATGAGCACTGCTGTTATCTGGGTCTTGTTCGAGGATTTGATTGCAGGCTGTAATGGCTCGTTTGGGCTGTCCTGCCTCATAGGCGCAAGCAGCAAAAGACAATAAATCTATCAAAGGTAAATAGGGTTCTGGCTGTGATTTTGCTTCTTTTACAGATTGAAGCTTGCTCAAAATATTTGAGCGAGTTTCCAGTGCGTCCTTCCAGGATTCTGCCTGTTCTTGATATTCTGCCAGTTTCCTATGCAGCGAGATGTCCTGGGGGTTAAGTATTGATCCGATTTGAGCTTGTTTCGCTGCAGATGAATGATTTCCCAACCGACTTAATGCTTCAGCAAATACCAAATTGGTCTGCAGGTGGTTGGGATGTTTTGATAAATATGATTGGGCTGATTGGATACACTCTTCCAGGCTCCCAACCTGGAGCAGTACTGAACTTAAGTTTTCCGGATGAGATTTCCCTTCAGCGGTTTTTTCTAAAGCCAGTAATGCTAACTGCCCCGCCCGGGTTTTCTGGTTCTGAGACAGCGCGTATTCTGCAAGCGCGGTTATAAGTTCTGGATGTTCTGGCAGCGGATCCTGTAGTTTGCTGATTAGATCACCTGCTGCGGCATAGTATTTGTTATCCAGCAAAGAGCGGATGATGTCGGATATCTCCTGAACATTCTCGTCCATTCCCTCTGGTTCGCTGATGGCTTCTGTTAATTCCTGCCATGCCTTGTCATTAACCTGGGGCTGCTGAAGACCCGCTTTAACCTTGTTCAGGTTGGCAGCGAGTTTGCCATGCAGTTTCTGGTTCTTCTCGGATGCTTCTTTGAGCAGCTTTAAAGCGGCTTCTGAGTTTCCAGTCAGCTGATTGAGGAGACTGAGGGTAACGCTCTCTTGCACGCTTGAGGGTTCCAGTTTTTGATTTGCCAATAAGGATTGAGCAACTTTTGGCGCGAGGTCAGGAACTTCCTTATTTAACGCCTTAATCCATTTTTCTAGGTTGGCGGTATCCATAGTAAACAAAATCCCGCTCAGCATTTCCACCCGGGCTTCCGGGGTTAAAGGCCTGGAAAGCAGGATGTGCATCCCGAGATCCGGGTCCAGAACCTGGATAAATTCCGACTGATCTTCAACTAAATCAAATAGACAAGTCAATGGGAAAAGCCAACCGTCCAGGGGAGAAAGCTGACCGATAATTTCCTGCCAGGTTTTGCCTGAATTCTTTTCTCCAAGCAAAGCAAGACTTAATTGGAAAGCATCGCCTAGACTCAGGATCTGATCTGTGCTATTTTCATAATCCTGATAGGTTTGGTGAATCTGGGTCCTTAACTCAGCAGGAAGATCACTGAATGAATTAATCGGCCAATTCACCAAATCCGAATATTCCCTGTTCAGTACAGCAGCTCCAATCCTTCCTGGAGTCCAGTCAGTTGGCTCACTGCCAATTTCCTGGACCAGGATTTGAGGGAAACCTTCGGATTCCAATTTTCCCCAGATTGGCGCAGAGCGTCTAAGTGCAGGGATAGCCCAGGACCAGGACGCTTCTGGAAATATATTTTTAAGAGCGTTGATGATAAGAAGTTCCTGTTTTGCCATAATGATCCTGTTAATTAAGTCCGAGATAGAGTGTCAGGGTAATCCCCAGCAGCATAAATACGGAACCGCTGACGACTAGAAATACACCGATGCCTTTTGTGGTTTGAATCAGATTGGTTGTTGAGTCCATTAGCGCAGAAGCATTGCTGACCAGTCCAGAAAGATCATCCGCAATCCCTTTATTGGTGATTTGCGCGATCGATTTGCTGATTGAACGTGTGTCCTGGCCGATGGACCTGACGATCAGAACTGCAACGCCGGTTGCAAAGGTGATCAAGCCGATCAGGAATAATCCTGAAGCCATGGCAGATAATACGCGGGCAATATCATAAATAGTCATTTTAAAACTCCTTTATACTGATTTCCTGTTATTGTGCAAGATGCATGCCGTATAGATAAGGGAAGCCGGTTGTCTTTTTTGTTCTTTTATTGCCTGCTGAATAATGGATCTGGAAGCTTCATCCGGCTTGATCTAATTATCTGTCGGTTATGATGCAAGACTTAAGCCACTCATGTTTGGCAGTATTTGTGGGATACTTGGTTTTTGCGGGAATGAACGAGACGGTGACAGCCCGAGGTTCTTGTGCTATTGACGAATACAGGCTGGCAAGTTACAATTTTCCCTGCTGAAAAGTTATGTCGTCACCTGAATGTGGCGGTCTTTTTTTGTTCTGGCATCTTGCCAGATTTGGTTATGATGAGTTTTCAGCAGAACAATTAATTCTTATCATTCTAGAGGAGCGAAGGTAACTCTGCTTCAGCAGCAGTGAGAGGCGCTTCGAGGAAGGAAATAATGGAAAAGTATGTATTAGAAGCAAAGAAAAGGGAAGTTATTGGGAAGCAGGTAAAAGCGCTCAGGCGGGAAGGATTACTCCCTGCAGTGATTTACGGCAGTGATATTGAGCCGATGCCGCTTACATTAAATACCTACGAAGTCCGCCAGATCCTTGGTGTGATTGGTGCTAATACTCTGGTAACTATAAAGATCGGTAAAAAAGAACACCTGGCGCTGGTCCGTGATTTGCAGAGGGAAGTGATTAACCGAAATTTACTGCATATTGACTTCCAGGCAGTTTCAATGGAAGAGACCATCTCCACCACCGTGCCCGTAGTGGTAGTGGGTGAAGCCCCAGCAGTTAAGGAACTAAACGCGCTGCTGGTTACCAGTTTGGAATTTCTTCAGATTGAAGCCAAAGCAAAAGATTTACCGGATACGATTCAGGTGGATATTTCTGAGCTGGCTGAGATCGGAGACAATATCCGGATCAAGGATTTGATTATCTCTGGAGATGTCAATGTCCTGGATGACCAGGAGCTAACTGTTGTCGTAGTTGCTGCTCCAACTCTGATGGAGATTGAACCTGAGGTTGAGGAAGGCGCTGAACTCTTGGAAGAGCTCACTGACGCTGAACTCCTAGAAGAAGGGGAAGCAGTTGAAGGAGAGGTAGTGGAAGAGGCTGCTGATGAAGGTTAATCAAATTTAATAACTAAGAAGAACCATCCCGGAAGAGTTTATCTAACCGGGATGGTTTTTCAATTAAATAGAACTATTCTGAAGAGTGTATGAAAAGAACCCCGCATCATTTCAGCCTGAATATTCTGGTGATAATGGTTGTTTTCCTCTCTGGATGCAGCGCTGCGGTGGTAGAAGAAGATTTGCTTTCAGAGCAAACCCCGGCGGCAGCCACGCAGGCTGGGGATGAGCTCACCAACGGACACCGTTTCCCTGAATCCGGAGTTATTTATCAATGGGCTATGTCGGCAGAAGCGAGCTCAGAGTTTTCAAGTCCGGAATGGAGCGCAGAGCAAGCAGTTGGAGCGCCGGATTCCCCGGGATGTGGTGATTACCAATTTTCCTGGGCGTCAGCGGCTAGTGATTCAATTGATACCTTAATTGTTAGGTTTCCCATACTCGTTTACCCTCTTGAAATCATTATCCATGAGAGTTTTAACTCTGATCAGGTTACCAAGGTGGAGGTTCAGGATCCTGAGCGGCTGGGTTTTTATACTGTCCTCCAAAAGAACCCCACCCAGGTAGATAGACCCTGTCCCTATCAATTAATTGTTCCTGTAGAGGGGATTGATTTTCTTACCAATACAGTACGGATCACTGTGGATCAATCTCAGCTAGGTTTGGGATGGAATGAAATTGACGCAGTACAATTGATTGGTACAAAAGGGGAAGAGTAAGCTATTTATCAGGTCAGGGGGTCAGATCAATTAATTCAAAAAAATCCAGCACTATTTGAGCGGTAACTCCCCATAATATATCTCCCAGGTATTCTTTAAAAAAGATCACCGGAATTCCTTCTTCAGCAGAAGGATCAGGCTTCCAGAATTTTATCTGATGGTTTTGGGGATCTATCAGCCAATTTATTGGAATCAGGATGGTTTTTTCCACTTCAACTTTGGAGAGTTTAAGAGGATAAGGCCAGGGAAGAATACCCACGAAGGGTGTAACCTCATAATCAGTAACGGTGGTAATTGGGCAGGATTGCCCTAAAATTTCTACATCCTCCGGATTGAGCCCAATTTCTTCCTCGGCTTCCCGGAGCGCAGTATATAGCAGGGAAGTGTCGTCCACGTCAGCCCGGCCGCCGGGGAATGCGACTTGACCGCTGTGCCGATCGTCCTGATGATGGGTTCGCTTGATAAAAAGGATTTTCCAACCTTCCTGATCAAGCAGCAGCGGGATAAGGACTGCCGCGGGCTGCTTCTCTTTTCCTTCGCTACCAGGCAGAGGAGGAGAGGGTTTTACCAGCTGGTTCTGCGCTTGCAGTAATTGCCCCTTGATTAGATCTGGATTAATGATCATAGTTCATCGAGCTGGCTGATCCAGTTTCCCAGAAAGAGGAAAAGCAAACTCCCCAGAGCACCAAATCCCCCGAATACTGATCCGATCATCAGGAACTGAATATCCCAGGAAGTACCTAATAGATGTCCGAGGTAAAAACCAACCCAGGACAAGATCATCATCATCAGGAATTTGCCTCCACTGCCGCCCTTCCAAAAGTGGAACGCTGACCCCAGGAATGATGCCAGGAGAAAACTGTAGAATATGGTTGGAGCTGTCATGTTATTCTGATCTGATGATCCCTCCTCCGAGACAGAAGTCATCTTGATAAAAGACAGCTGCTTGGCCCGGTGTGATGTCTGCTAAAGGCGAATCCAATTGTATGGAAACTGTGTTGGAATTTGTGGCCGTAATAACGGAAGGCACTTCCCGTGATTTATACCGGATTTTGACATTGGCCGGGATAGGATCGGCGGGCGCTTCTCCGGAAATCCAGTTTACATTATCAACATAGAATTTCCCCTGGCCCAGATATTCCCTGCTTCCAACAATCAGAGTGTTGTTTTTCAGATCCTTCCGAATCACATAAAGCGGTTCCGGGCTGGAGATACCCAATTTCTTTCTCTGTCCAATCGTAAAATCTGCCAGTCCTGGATGTTCTCCGCGGGATTTTCCATCCAGATCGATAATGGGACCTGGTTTCATCGAGGAGGGGCTGGATTTGCGCAGGAAATCACGGTAATCTCCCTGCCCGACGAAACACAAATCCTGGCTGTCAGGACGATCTGCAACAGGCAGAGCATATTCTTCGGCCAGCTTTCGAACCTGTTTTTTGGTGAGATTGGCCAGGGGAAAGATCGTCTGACTTAATTTGTTTTGAGTCAGCACATGCAGGAAATATGTCTGATCTTTATCAGCGTCCCTGCTTTTAAGGAGCTGATAGGGGCCGGCTGCGGTGTTTTGAATCCGGGCGTAATGTCCGGTTGCCAGATAATCGGCACCCAGTGCCTTTGCTCTCTCCAGTAAAAAATCCCACCGGACAAAGCGATTGCAATTCAGGCAAGGATTTGGGGTAATTCCCTGCGTATAGCCATTGATAAAGGGGATGACTACCTGCTGATAGAAGTGGTCCTGGGCATCTATCACGTAAAACGGAATATCGAGCAGCCCGGCAATATACCTGGCTTCTTGTTGTGCATCAGGTGCGCAGCAGCGGTTGTGGGTGCCAGTGTCGCTCCAGAGGCGAAGCATCATCCCGATGACATCATAACCCTGGTCTTTGAGAAGAGCAGCAGCCACGGAGCTGTCCACTCCGCCGCTCATTCCTACAATCACGCGTGCACTTGGCGGGGGGGTCAACTTTTCAATTCCCGAACCTGATGAATACAGCCTGGCAGGACATTCAGGAATGAGTCAATATCCTCTGCTGTTGTGTCTTTTCCCAGGGTGACCCGGAGGGATCCCAATGCCCAGGATGGTGAATACCCCAAATGGGTTAAAACTGAGCTGGGTTCAGGATCTCCCGTTTTACAGGCGGAGCCGGAGGAACAAGCAAATCCGGTCCCATCGAGGATCGAGATCAGCAGGTTTCCGTCTACGCCTTCAAATACAAAACTGGCATGATTAACAAGTCGTTCTTCCGGGTGTCCAGTCAGCTGACTGGAGGGTATTTTTGTTAAAATTTGTTTAATCAGATAATCTCGCAGGGGAAGGATGTGATTGGTCCGCTGATCATGCTCTACCTGGACCAGTTCAAACGCGGCAGCCATACCTGCAATCAAAGGGACATTTTCAGTTGCGGCTCTCTGTCCAAATTCCTGGGACCCCCCGGTCAGCATCGGGCTTAGATCTGTCCCTGATCTGATATAAAGTGCTCCCACGCCTTTGGGTCCATAAAACTTGTGGGCGCCCAAAGACAATAAATCAACATTTAATGAATTTACATCAAGCGGGGAATGCGCCCCACTTTGAACCGCATCCGTGTGGAGGTAGATACCTCGCTCCCGACAGATGCCGCCTATCTCCGCGATTGGATTTATGGTTCCTATTTCATTATTTGCATCCATAACTGAAACCAGGAAAGTATCCTCTCTCAGGTTTTTCTGGACCTCTGTAGGGGAAACCCTGCCGTATTTGTCGACTGGCAAAAAGCTTAAATCAAATCCATGCAAATCAGCCAACTGGTTGGCTGTATTAAGAACTGCGGGATGCTCGATTGGAGAAATCAGCAGATGGTTCGCTCTGGATTGTTGCCGGGCTGCGAATGCAGCTCCCTTGATTGCCAGGTTGTCGCTTTCTGATCCGCAAGACGTAAAGATAATCTCGGATGGTTTGGCGCCCAGAAATCCTGCCAGTACCCGGCGGGATTTTTCTAGGGCTGATTCAGCTTGCTGCCCAAATCGATGCAGGGAGGATGGATTGCCAAAGACCTGGGTGAAATATGGCTGCATGGCGGCTGTTACCCGTTCATCGACCGGGGTAGTTGCCGCGTAATCAAGGTAGATGTTATTCATAGTTTCCTTTCCCTGCGATTATAGCATGACCAGCTGAATGCCATGAACTGCCTACTGGTTATATTTTGGAATTTGGGCTTGTGCGATTATTGAATTTCGGAGAAATTTTTTGGTCTGAACGTTTGAATCCCCCTGATAAAAAAATTTCCCTTCCTGGTAGAGCAGTGATTGGACAGGATCCCTTTATCTTTTGATCAGGGCGATAAGGCTTGAGCCAGACTGTCGTGGTAATTTTCTCATTAACAGGAGATTGCTTCGCTGTGCTCGCAATGACAGGCTCTCCCTGTCCCCTGGTCACAACGTCTCCCTCTCTCCAATTCTCCCTCTCACTACGTCCCCCAGCCAATCTCCTCAGGCCCTAAGCAGGGATATCACTCGATCGCCGCCCACACACCAGGAACAGTATTCCAGGAATGGCAACCACTATCGTTATAAGATAAGGGACCGCTGAGCGAAAGAAATCATCAGTGATAGGCTTTGAAATTAGAAGCACCACAATCACCCCTAACAGGAAAACAAGGTTAATTACCCCTCCTAATTTTTCCCGGCGCCAGGCGATGGCTAATCCCAGGATCCCCAGAAACAGCAAGATTGGGGGTACTGCTTCTATAAAGGGATAACCCTCCACTGCATATGGGTCTGCTTTTCCGATAGTTAACCAATTCCAGGCGTAGCCGGTAAGCATCAATAGGGAGTAAAGAATGATTGGTGCGGACCAAATACGTGCAACAAGGCGTATCCTTTTTGTCCCACGATCACCAGAGTCACTTATATTTGCCATAGCTTATCCTCCTTGTTTTTTAAAATGAGCCTAACGGTTGATGTCACCCGCAACCTGTGCCGTCCCCGGTCCCCCATCCTTAACTGGCTGTCAGTATCCAGCGGCATAAGGTGTAGACAGACGCCGAAAAATTACTTCCGATAAGAGCCAGGGCAGCTAATTCAGGACATGCACCTGCGGCTTGAGAGGCACGCGGGCGATGATGTCCTTGAGGTCCGCCTCTGTAATAAGGTCATCAGGTTTGTCAATCAAACAACGGCACATAGCCTCGATGACATTCGTGCCGAAAGAACGTCCCTCCAGGCGGGGAGTGTTTGTCACCAGGACCTCCAGATTACGCTTTTGAAGCTCCTCAACATTCTTCTCCGTGGTGGTGTTGGTGATAATGATCTTTCCGCTCAGGTCGTCGGGCAGGTTTGACCAAACCTGCAGGAAGTCGCCGGCGATGATATCCGCCTCCTCATAGAAATGACTGTACTTTTTGGAAGGTTCCTTCTCTTGCTCTGCTCCCAAAGGATAGAGCCAGCGGAAGGGAAGCTGAGTCATGATGGGCAGAAGCAGAACTGCCACAATGTGCACAGTGTGAATGCTGCGGATGGGGATCGGGAGGTCGAGCGCGAACATGAAGTCGCCGAAGGTTACATCACAACCTGCATCGACGAGAGCCTTGGCCAGACCGTACCGATCAACAGCTGTTGTCTTGAGGGCTTTCTTACCGCGCAGTTCATAACCGTGCTCCTGAAGAGCCTCAATTGCCAGCGGCGCCAGGAGGTGCTTGATACCGTTGCCATCTCCCACCTTGGAGATCTTGATCGCTTTGCGGAATTGTTTTGCCTCGCGGAAATAGTAGCGCCGACCGTTCACCCACAGATAGAATTCAGATCCACCAATGCCAAAGGCATCCACCTTGCCATCGTTGTCGCGGTACATCTGAAGGCAGCGATCAACATTGCCGTCCGTACCCTGGCGGCTAAGCCAAAAATGCTGCCCCATGAACTCGGCTTCTGTTGTGTGATCTCGTGTTGTGGAGCCAAGGCTGACACTCAGTATTTTCTTCATTGACCGTCCTTAGAAGTTAAATGTTCTAGAAAACTGTAAAGTGTATTGTTTATTCGATTGATCGCCTGCAGCGAATGGCAGGGCAGTATTTTTCCACGCTTTGCATCCCTGCCTAAAACATAGCAAGTCTCCACCCGCACCAATGAATTCGACAAGGCCAGTCTCTATGACTTCTTCTGGAAATGGCCTGCGTGGGACATGCTCGTTATTTCCACGTTCAGCTTTAAGATTGCTTATCTCTAAAATTTACCTGGTTGAAACCTGGAATCAAGCGCTGCGTTCATACCTGGCTCCTCGCTCTTGGTACAACCCGCAATTGGAGTCAAAGTGACGAGTATGGTTAATGTTGGATTGAGTTGAATTCAATCATTCTTTTTGGCTAATCGTTTTTCGATTTCTTTTGAAGTCTTTGTAATTGATAAGCCTCCAAGCGCTGTGCAGCGTAAAGCTGAGGGGAGCATCTTGCCAACTTTGTCCATGGTTTGAATCACTTCATCGAGGGGGATGACTGGGTCATAATCGGCCAGGGCCATATTGGCACAAGCCAGGGCGTTGCTGGCGGCCATTACGTTTTTGCCCAGGCAGGGCACTTCCACCCGGTTGGCAACCGGGTCACAGATCATACCAAGTGTATTTTGGAGCGCCATAGAGGCTGCATTGACTGCCTGCTGAGTTGAGCCACCCACTAAAGTAACCAGCGCCGCGGCGGCCATCCCTGATCCAGCTCCGCATTCGGCCTGGCATCCACCGACCTCAGCAGCAAAAGTTGCCTGATCTGCGATAAATACACCGATGATTCCAGCAGCAAGCATGGCCCGTGTCATATTATCCTTAGAAAGGCCCAACGCACTGGCAGCGCCGATGCACGCGCCGGGCAACCCTCCGCAAGCCCCGGCTGTCGGTGCTGCAACGATCAAACCCATTGCGCTCTTCGATTCCATCAAGGCGGTTGTATACAGAATGATCTGATTCAGCACGCCTCCGTCGATCAAACGACGATTTTCCATCTGAGCCTGGAATTTTCCGGATTGATAACCCAGAATCCTGTCGGCATACTCTGTGCCTGCGAGACCTTCATGAATAGCGTTTTGCATAATGTCGATAACGTCTGCCATCTTTTGGGTTACCTGAGCATTGGTGATGGCTCCTCTTGAGCATTCATAATGAACAGCTAATTCCCATAAATCGAGATTTTTATTGTGGTTATACGCCATCATCTCCGAGCAGGTGATAAACGGGACTTCCATTCCCTGGAACGATAAAATTGGGAGTACTGGCCTGATTTGCTTGATGGATTGAATATCGAATTTGGAGTGCAATTCAGAGATCGTTTCCTGGTCAATAAATCCCTGGGATTTGATCTCAACAAACTGAGTCACCTCACCGTGCAAGATGCGAATTTCATCAGCCGAGATCTTCTCATTCAAGTGGACCAGCAGCCGATCTTTATCAGATTTGAAATAAATAAGGGTTTCGTAGTAGTCGCCTGCCATTGAAACTTTGGTACCATCGATCTCAATTACTTCGATAATGCCTCCCCCGGTGGATAGAGCAGTTATTGTGTGCGTTTCTCTGGAGTTGGTGACCGTCATTTTGTATGTGTTCGGGTGGTCGGTGTCTAGGGGGGTAATTACGGTTTTGACGTTGATACCCGCTTCTTGAATCGCCTTTGGGGAATCCGCCAACCGACTATCCGTAGCATCCCACCCCAAAAGTCCACCAAATAAACCCATTTCCGAGCCTTGACTTACATGCGTGGTTGCCAGCGAGCCATCCGGGTCGAATTCGATGAGTACATCTTTGATTTCCCCGTCCATTAAGTCTCGGACCATCTTGCCAATCCGGACAGCTGCAGCACAATGAGAACTGGAAGGCCCACGCATGACGGGGCCAATCACATCATTGAAAATACTTGGGTAGGTTTGGGTTGAGTTGCTCAAAACTGGTTTCCTTTCTTGTACTTTGATTAAAACAACCGTGTGCTGAGCTATTTTGCTTTATTGCTTTTTGTTCGCAGGACTTTTTCCTGTAATATCAAATCTTTATGCATTTGAAGTATGTTGGAAGGCAGCGTATCCGATGAATAGAAACGGGCTTCAATGATTTCTTCCTCTTGTAGTTTTATTATTTGCTCATCATCTGTTTCGAGAAGTTTTGCTCGAAAATATGCCTCCATTCGCAAATGATAACCACTTACCAGGCTTATCAGTTCAACATTTGAAATGGCAAGGCCAGTTTCTTCAAGTACTTCACGAGAAAACGCATTTTCCAGCGATTCTCTACTCTCCACAATTCCACCTGGTAAGCCCCAAGCATCTGTCACCCAATGACGGTGACGTTGAAGTAGTATACGATCATCTCTGTCATAAACGATACCCGCGACGCTGACCATGAATTTGTTATTGAAGAGCCATAACAAGCGCCATTGCACAGAAGCATTTAATCTACGCCAGATTTGAAAAATGAAATCAAGGACCATAAGTTGGGTTTGCTCCACTAAAGTGCCTGAGGGATGAGCTTCGCTCCGCCGGGTTGTTCTCTCCGGTCATCAGTCCCCGGTCTCCTGTCGAAGGGAAGCATGGGTTATGTTTCCAGCCATTTAAACATGACCAGGGCGTCAATGTAACCAAGAGAGGGGTGATTGAATGCCATGGGTAAACGGCCAACTGTGTCAAAACCCAGCTTATTCCAGAGCCTTATAGCACCTTCATTGCTTGCGGCTACAAAATTAAATTGCATTGCCTTATAACCTAATTCAATTGCTATTCTTTGAGAATGCTTACACATTGATGTAGCTAGACCTTTGTTCCTTGCTTTTGAAGAGACCATGTATCCGCAGTTACAAACATGGCTGCCTGGACCTGCCTGGTTTGTCTTGATGTAGTAAGTTCCAAGAATTTGTCCTTCTTCTTCAGCTACATACGTTTTACGAGGCAATTGCATCCACAGCCTGTTAGCTTCTTCCATTGACGTGTTCTGAGGATAAGCATAGGTATCCCCAGCAGATACAATCTCATGGAATATTTGCCATATTTCTTCAAAATCAATTTCTGCGGCTTCTCTTATTTGCATAATGTATTCTCGATTTACAACCTAACGGATAAGTTTCGCGAAGCCCTTCGATTCCTCTTTGTTTCACTCAGGACAGGCATCCTGATTCTGCGAGGGGTAGCACCGCGTATCGGAGCTGAAGGCGAGGTAGCGTTAACACGGGGCTGTGCGGCAACCAACCCTTCAATTTTAGCTATATGTCTTCAGAAATTGTTCTAACCCTTCACTTCGTCTCTCAATATATTCCAGCGGTGATGGATCTATCCGTGCGACATAATTAATAAACATCACGCTTCTTGCTGCCATCAATGTTTCTATTGTTCTCTCTCCCTCTATTGGCCAGGCTCTTACACTTTTATACCCTTGTTCAAATGCAGTCTTCCACTCATTATAACCATCACGCTCTCGACCATATGATAGTGTGACCGCAATATCTTGCACCGGGTATCCGAGATTTATATCTTCAAAATCAATCACATAAAGTTCACCGCGATGAAGATGTAGGTTCCAATAATGCAAGTCTCCATGAATAAGGATTTGTTCATCTTTGTCAGCAAATAATTTCGCAAACACATCATCTGCCCGCTCGATAACTCTCTTCATGATCTCAATACGCTCAGGCGGAAACAGATGACAATATTCTGGCGTATCGTATACCACAGGCTCATCAGGGTAGTAAAAAACCTTGTCCCATTTTTTTGGTTGAATGCTCGAAGGAAGTGGTCTGAGTGTACTTGCATGGTTATGCAATTTCGCTAACGTCTGACCGAATTTGTAGTAATTCGCTGTGCTGAGATAATTTTCTAACGTTCGTCCTGGCACCCATTTGAATAAAACACACCGCCTTCCTTCAGGTACTCCGGGCACACTAACAATGCTTATGTATTCACCATCTCGGCGGGCAACTGGTTCTGTTACCTTTAAATCAGTGTCTCTTTTTAGCGCTTCGAGCCAGAACATTTCTGCTCGATTTTCTCTCAAAGTTGTTTCTTCTTCAGAGTAAATTCGGAGAACATATTTCTCGTCATTTTCTGCCTGTATCTGAAACATTGTATTTGTTTCGATTGTTAAAAACTTGACCCACTCCACATGTATTTCATACTGCTCAAGAGTTTTAAATACCAATTGACGCAGCCGTCTTATCTTTCCTAGTCTTGTAAGCTCAGCATAAGGTTTCATTTGTTTTTCTACCTTCCGCACAATGGATTGGCTTCGCGAAGCATCTACCCTTTGGGTAAAGGGCATTTGTCCTGATCGAAGGGCAGCGGGGATTAGTTTATTTCTTCATTTAATGAGCGATAACTCTTTATACTACACTTAAAAACGCAAATATACCAAAACCTATGATGACTACACCTGATATTCTATTTGTCCACTGTAACCCGTTAAGAGTGAACTTTTCCCGGAAAATACCAGCTCCGCCGCTTAATAAAAGCCACCATAACAATGAGCCAGTGAAAACACCCAAAACCAGAATTCCAGCTGAAAAATAGCTTCTGCCATCACTCGCCAAACCTAATCCGGCAAAGATTGCCGCAAAAGATATGATTGTTATTGGATTGGTGATGGTAAGAAAAAAAGTTGAACTATAAGCATCAATTAGTTTATTCCTTTGATCAGAAAATGCTTGGTCTGTTGGTTTTTCCAACAAAGTTTTGAGACCCAGAACAAACAGAAATAAGCCACCGATAAGACGTAACCATGTTTGCTGTTCGACCAAGAAGTTGGAAATGAAAGTTAGGCCAAAACCTGCAATGGCACCGTAAATTGCATCAGCTGAGGCAGCCCCCAATCCTGAAATGAACCCATACAAACGTCCTTGAACTAATGTGCGGCGTATACACAACACACCTATGGGTCCTACAGGGGCTGCAATCGAAAATCCAATAACTAACCCTTTGAGTAACAATGAAATGTCCATTTCTTTCCTTGATTGGTAAATGAAAAATTGTAACAGACAAACGGATTAGCTTCACGAAGCCCTTCGATTCCGCTTTGTTTCACTCAGGACAGGCCTACCCTTCGGGTAAAGGGCACCCACTCAGAGCCCTTCGACTCCCCCCTCGGCTACGCTCGGGGTTCGCTCAGGATAAACACAGTCGAAGAGTCAGGTGCAGCGTGGGTTAAGTACCATCATTCCAGACGGAGATTACTTTATAATTGGACTTTAAATACTTGGTTTTTTCATTGTCATCCATTGCGATTGAAACTATTCCTACAACAATGGCTCCTTGATTTTCGATGAGTTTAATAGAAGCACCAACTTGTGCGCCTGTTTCGATCCATTCGTCAACAATTAATACGCGTGAACCTTCAGATAATATATCTTGCCTAATTTCAAGCTGCTTCTCCAATCCGGTGTAGTCGGTGAAATCAATTTGATCTGTTGTGACGGGAAGTTTTCCACCTTTGCGAATTGTGAGAATACCAACGTTTAATTTTTGGGATATTGCAGTGCCAAGAATGAAACCTAAAGCATCAATACAAGCGACTATATCAATACCTGTTTTAGGGATCTGATCAATAAGATCGTTAACTAAGGTATTGAAACCATCGAAATGACTAAATAGTGGAGTAACATCACACCGACCACTTGTGTTTCTGTCAATTAAGGATAAATAGTTCTTCATAATTGGTACCTAACGGAAGAGCTTTGCGAACCATCCTTTAGGGCACCCGCTCTGAGCGGAGCGCGGGACAGGTTGCCACTTTATTATGATTGCCCATTTTTAGATAATTCCTGCAAGCTATTAATCCATACATTGAAGTTAGAAGCAAGTCTATATACACCGCGATCTCGTTCGGTTGGATCGTAACCATGCTTCTCATGGAATAAGTAATAAATTGTACCTTGATCTTCCTCAAGCAAAGAGATGACTGTGAAGTCTCCGTATCCGCTATTTGCTATTGGTAGCCACCCACTTGGCACACCATAATCTTCGATTATGAATTGGTTTAGCGATTGAGGATGATCTGCAGGAATAAGGGCATACATTTCGGCCACAGACTCTATCCAATTCTTTTCTCCTGGCATCCAATAGTCGGTTTTGCAAGGCATCTCCCCATTATGCCGCAGGAGATAGTTGCGATAGTCATCAGGAAGCCTTGCGCCAAGCAGCTGTTCAAATTCCCGAACTTTGCCCTCGCTTGCTTCCGGTATTTGCGAATCCGGTATGAAGGTTATTTCTGCCATAAAATCGAATCCAAATTCAATTAAATAAAAGCGACCTAACGGAAGAGCTTTGCGAAGCATCCTTTAGGGCACCTGCAGCCCTTAAACAGTATAAAACAAAAAAACTACTGGTACTGTTATTGAAGATTTAATACACATCGCCTTTAATTGACATCGTTACTGGCTGTCGGGTGCAGCGGGGGTTAGGCGAGGGACTCCAAGGTCAGTTGTGGGGTTTTTTTGAGAGCATTTCCCCTGCTAGCTCTGAAACATTCCACTCCTCGGTGATCATCCCGTCTTCGAATCGAGAGATGACCATATCTCTCCACTCCAAGATCTGACCCGATGGAAGAGCACCCATCATGTTTGCGACATGTTTACCAGTAAGGGTACGCCGCCAGGCAATTGTCTCCCCTGCCTGGAGTAGGATTTCTATATTCACAACCTCTATATTCGAAACAGCCGAACGAAGCATTTTTGTAAACTCCTTAATGAATTTATGCCCCTGATAGTCCTTGCCGCCTGCGTGGACAATATAATTGGGTGAAAAAATTTCATTAATTACAGAAAGGTTTCCTTTTCCTAGAAGCTCCTCATTTCCATATTTAATTTTTTGCGAAGCTTTCATTTCCATGAAAATCCTCCAAACTTATTTACATATTTATGGAGACCAAATCGCTTATAAGCCTAACGGATGAGCTTTGCGAAGCATCCTTTAGGGCACCTGCAGCCGGGTCTTGTTTTGACGATCCATATTCCCAAAACGCCCACCTTAACCGGCTGTCAGGTGGAGCGGTGGTTAGGTGGCTGATTCCTGAGAATGCATTTTAATCTTTTGAATGGATTCTTCTGCAACCTCGGTAATAGTCTTGCCACAAAAACTGAAATCTGTATTATCATTCTCCAATTTAACAATAGCATCTAAACTTGGAAGAGCGGTCGGATCTCTTAGAACTCCTAGTGCATCAGCAGCTTTCCAGCGTACCCATTGCGAATCGTCCTGGAGGGCGTCGATAATTGGCCTTACTGCCTTATGTTTTGGATCATGAAATTTTGATAGAGTTTGAATTGCTCTACACCTAACTTCCGAGGACTCGTCTGTTAGGCAGTTTATTAGGGGATCTAACGCGGATCTATCTTCAAGTGTGCCTAAAGCCCAAATGACCATGTAGCGTACTTTTCGATGTTCATCATTCAATCCTCTAAGCAATCTAGGTACAACTTTCTTATCTCCGTATAAACCAAGAGAATGAGCTGCCCCAGCCCGAACACCATAGTACTTATCATAAAGTGCTTCAATGAGCGGCTCTACGCTTCGTTCGTCTCGAAAATCCCCCAAGGCGCTTGTTGCCCTTGCTCTTACTTTTTTATCCCGATCCTTTAATGCACTGATGATTGGCTCGATAGCTCTCTTATCCTGAATTAATCCTAGTAATGTTATGGCTGATCTGCGTCTATGAACGTTTCTATCATTTATACAAGAAATAAGCCCTTTCACAGCATAGCGTTTCAGAGTTTCAAGTGACAATTCAGCGGAGTCTCTTATCTTTCTATTTCTCTTGCCAAGGAGATCTACTAAGCGTTTTACTATTCTTTCATCCTGATAGTTGCCAATCCAAGCAGCAGCCATACTGACAACTTGTTTATCTTTATCGTATGTGGCTTCAAGAAGGTACTCAATCACTCGAGGATCATCCAAGCGCGCAAGTGCTCTTACTGCTTCTCTTCGCACATCGCTTTGTTTATCCGAAAGGCATTCGAGAAGAGGATCGAGGGCATCGGGATTCCTGGAATTGCCAAGAGCTTCGATTGCATTTAATCTCTCAGTTTGGGATTTGCTTTTCAGCCCTTTGATTAATTCTTCGGTTTTGTTCATCAAGTAATCTTGCCAATCCAATGTAGTAGATAAAGAATCAGGAGATTGTAATTTGGCCACCTAACGGAATAGCTCACCTGCCTAAGATAACTTGATTATACTTGCGCCGCCGAGTCACAGGGTCGGGTGGAGCGTGGGTTAGGCAAGAAATAAAAAAATGATAAAAATTACCAATCATCTAGCTCCGGGTTTCTATTCCTGTTTAATTCTGCGAGACGAGCCCGTTGATCATACCAATTTTTTAGAATCAAATTCACCTTGTCCAGGAGCTCATTATCAAGTTTGTTGTTATCAGATATGGCTTCGATTGCAGAGATTATACAATCCTCTGTGTAGGGAATACCTTCATGATACGCATTGATGAGGGGCTCTATAGCACGAATGTCATTTATTTCCCCTAAGGCTGTAGCAGCAGCTTGACGTGTATCTCTGTTATCGATCTTAAGGACATCTATAAGGGATGGTATCGCACGAGGATCACCTATAGTGCCCAAAGCGTTCACTGAATGTATAAGACCATAGCAACTATCGCTATCTATGTTTGAGATTAGAGCGTCCGCAACTTGAGGACCTCCTATCCGCGCTAATGCAGCAATCAGCTTCCAGCTGTCATATGGATAATCTTGTTGCATTTCCTCGTCAAACAGTGATGCGGCTAGCAGCGTGACAGCTTTTTCTCCGAATTGAGCCACCGCTTCAACCACAGCCTCATGAACGGGTATGTATGTATCCCTCACGGCCGCAACTAACGGTACAAGGGCTCGCTCATCGCCCAATTTTCCTAATTTTTCAGCAGCTGAAACGCGCACGTCGAGTTCTGACTCAGATGATAATACCTCAATTAAACTTTCTACATCTTGGTTTTGTGACATTCTTTCAACAGCGTCTAATGTATATGAATACATTGAAATCATATTTCCCCTTTTTGAATTTGAACTGCCTAACGGATGAGCTTCGCGAAGCATCCTTTAGGGCACCCGCCGCCGGGCTTTGTTTTGATGATCCTTTTTCCCAAAACGTCCACCTTAACCGGCTGTCGGGTGGAGCGTGGGTTAGCCTTCTCTTTTGCTTTGAGTAATAGTATATTTCATGAATTCGAGTGTCTCATCTAGTAATTTTTGATTTGCCCGTTGACCTATTTTTATTCCAAAACGAACACCTTCTCGTTCATTCCATGCCTGATCAATTATTTTTATCCATTTTGGTTCTACATATTGTTTGGCCCATTTTACCCCAGCCTTTTTTGATCGTACTGTACCTGTATGAAGCGTGTGTAGCATTCGACAATATGTCAAGACTAAAAATGACTGACCAAATCTCGAATTATTAAAACTTAACGGACCATGTATTTCATCCTTGAACTCATTCATACGTAGAAGCATAGTTGTTTTTGTTTCTATGTATAATTCAGCTAAAGGAATTGCTTGTAATATTGTTTCAGGTTTTTGACCAATCAGTGTAATTCCATACTCTCTAAGAATCCAACGAACATGCCATTTGTTATCGTGAGTTGACTGTTCAAACTTGGTGCTGCCATTGTCAAAATAGTATAATTTCTTTTCTCCCACGGTATTCCAATTGTTGAGGTCACTGATACTTATATACGCCCCTTCCAAATGCTTTGCAGGATAGTGACGTGCCCCCATTATTTGTACCACTCTTTATGTTAGTACAAGCTGCCGAAATTGAGTAGGAGGAACCACCATGATCGCTTCTGGAACTGGCGGTCGATAGCCCAATGCGCTGTGCGGCCTGATCGTATTGTATTCCTTCCTCCACATTTCAATTATGATTCTTGCCTCCTTCAAAGTATAAAAGATTTCTCCATTCAGTAACTCGTCTCTCATCTTCCCATTGAACGATTCAATATAGCCGTTCTCCCAGGGGCTGCCTGGTTCAATAAAGAGAGGTTTGATCTGCAGCTTTGCTAACCATTCGCGTACTCGCTTGGCTGTGAACTCGGCTCCGTTATCAGATCGGATATGAACTGGCACTCCTCGCTGAACAAATAGCTCTGTCAGGATCTCCAGAACATCATGGTGGGTGAGCCGCCTGGCAACTCGTGCCGCCAAACATTCCCGAGAATACTCATCGATCACGTTCAGGATCCGAAAGGGCACCCCATTGTGGGTTCTGGCCTGCATGAAATCATAGCTCCAGACGTGCTGAGGGAAGATCGGTTTCAGTCGGATCACAGATCCATCGTTGAGCCACAAGCGACTTCTCTTAGGTTGTTTCTGAGGGACTTTCAACCCTTCTCTGCGCCAGATCCGTTCCACGCGCTTGTGATTGACAATCCAACCTTCATTTCTTAGCAGAGCGGTCACCCTGCGGTAGCCGTAACGTACATACTGGCTGGCCAGCTCAACGATCCTTGAGGTCAGGAACTGCTCATCATCTGCTGGTCGTTTATTGTACCGCTGGGTTGATCTAGGCTGTCCTACCACCCGACAGGCTCTGCGCTCAGACACATCCAGGGCTTGAACAGCCTGATTGACAGCTTTGCGCTTCCTGTCGGGTGAGATCACTTTTTTGAGAGCACCTCCTTGAGAATGGCATTATCCAAAGAGAGATCCGCGACAAGCTTCTTTAGCTGGGTATTTTCTTTTTCCATTTCCTTGAGTTTCCTGGCCTGGGTGACATCCATTCCCCCATATTCCCTGCGCTAGCGATAATAGGTTTGATCACTGATTTCTATTCTCCTACAAGCCTGTGATATCGTTTTTCCCTGGCTGAGATAAACTTCAGCTTCACTCAACTTGGTGATGATCTGCTCCGGCGTATATCGTATGCGCTTTGCCATCTTTTCTACCTCCTGTATGTACTAATCCTAACACTACTTCTGGATCAGTTTTTGGGGGGCATGACAATATTCAAACATAAATTATTCCCATTGTTTTACTGTTTGACTAAAAACTAGAGTAGTTACCCGATATGGATAACTACTCTAGTAGAAATTGTCTATACCTTCAGAAGATATCATTACTGCGGATAGATTTTACAAGTTAGGAGGGGGGGCGTGGCAACGCCTGGGGCCTGGTGGGCCCTAGCAATGCCGTCTGCTTTAATCCTGCACCAATTTGCTGCGAGCCCCACACCAAATATTAGGGCAACCCGCATTGTGTTTCCAGCTTCCATGGTTGAACCCCTGGTTATCTATCTTCGTCAGTGTATACCTGAGAGATATCAATGTCAAAGAATTGATATGATGTCCTACGGCACTACCCAGTCTTGATGGCCATTGATTTCTGCGTCCACTTCGGTGCGCAGCCGGGCACCATCACAGTCTTGAGCCCTAATGGTATAGGTGTCGGGTCTGACAGAGAAGGTTAACATCTCGCCCGGCTGGATATGCTCCACGCCAACCCAATTCCAGCTTGTGTAGGCGTCCTCAGAATTGCTTATCCATAATCTACAGATTGGAACATCGGTATTATTGATGATCGTCAATGATGTTCCACAGGGAGGTTTGCCTCCTTTACCAAAATCATCAGTAATCGAGTATGTGTAATCGGAACGAACATTGATATTCTCTTTTGCTCGGAATTCTTCAGAGCACAGTTCTACCCAGACTGCGTATTTTCCAGGCGGAACTTCCTGTGAGATCGACTCTCCAAAGCGGAGTGGATGGTCCTCCACCCAATCTACTCCCCCCATATATTCACAGTGGTTTGGCGAAACAAAAAGTTGGCAGACGCTCATACACATGTCGTTTTGAATAGTAAAGGTAACGTATTCGTCTCCTGGCCCTGGCGTGGGGATCTCTTCATTGTCTTCTGGGCAGGGAAGTTTACTGCCAGGGCTACAGCTGCTGACTAGGAAGGCAAGGATTAGTAATGTAAATACCCGTAAGAAAAACCAGTGTCGTTCTTTCATGATGTCTCCCAATATCTAATGTAATTCGTTGGCTTTCACTGCAGTGATTTCTTTTTCAGCTAATCTACTGTTGGGGTATTTCAGCTGAGAAATTTCGTAATAAGTGAATGCTTTTGTGGCTAAACGATGGCCCAGAAAAGGTTTTGATATAGCTACCCAAAGAAACAATAAAATCAAAAGGCCCAGGAGTAATAGACCTATACTGCGCTTGGATGTTACTTTACGCGATTCCATCATTGTTTTATTTGCCGCATATCGGATGAGCTTTGCGAAGCATCCTTTAGGGCACCCGCAGCCGGGCTTTGTTGTTCCGGTATATTGTTCCAAAACATCCGCCTTAACCGGCTGTCGGGTGGAGCGGGGGTTATGCTTCTTCTCGAAACATCCGGAATGATTTAATGATTATCCCGTATTACTAGTTTATTATACAATTAGAGTGAAGTAATTAATAAAAGTGTCCACAAAAAATGAAAAAAAAGAAATCAACC